>Ga0247758_1002349_pt1 | contig 10509 bp, 13 predicted proteins | sample UWRJL156409C4_FD_180950 | JGI IMG/M metagenome (GOLD analysis project Ga0247758, IMG submission 180950) | Plant litter microbial communities from Arlington Agricultural Research Station in Wisconsin, United States - UWRJ-L156-409C-4 | ecosystem: Environmental > Terrestrial > Plant litter >... | reverse complement strand
TGGCGCGACGCGGTGGACGCTGTGACGCTGACTTGTCTGGAACGAGCCCGCCGAGGGTCGGATGCTGCTCGACGGGAATCCACGAGCTTGCGCCCTCCTCCCGAACTTGCTGCCCTCTCGTTAGCAGCCCGGATCCTATGGCGTCTGCTATCTCGGTCTCGGTGAACGGACCCACAGTCTTCCCGGCTTTTGCGACGAACCAACCCATGATGATCCGCCCTGCGTAACAGAGGGTCGGCCACGACAGCATAGTCATTCTGTCGGTGGCGGAACCATCGCGGAAGTCGAAGGGGCGTGTTCATCTACGGCTCTCATCGAAACTATCTAACTACGGGGCGCGACCCACGGTCCACGGTGGCGACCGCGTTGGTTCTTCGCTCGTCCTCCCAACAAGCCCAGCACGGGCTAGCCTGCGTCTTTCCCTTCATTGCGCCGTACGTGCAGCAGGGCGCCGGCGGCGCGACACCGGCGCGCGTCTGGTGGTTTGCCCCGCTCGGCGCGTTCGTGGGGGCGCCGGGAGCCTTCACGATGCCACCTCGTCCTCTGCTGCTTCGATCGCACGCTCCGCGTTCTCGATTTCGATGCGCTTCTTCGCGCACCAAACGTCGAGACCGACGTGGATCACCGAGCCGAGCTCTTCGTGAAACTCGCGGCCGCAATCGGAGCAGACCGGGAGATTCGGGTTTGCCGGACCGAGCGAATAGCTCTCGGCGCTGATCACGACGCCCCGACCCGCTGCTCGTACACCGAGATCACTTGGGCTTGAGTGGTGAGGCTCGGCCTCCGCTGGCGGGCGGCTCGAGCGTGGGCGAACCAGCTGAGCTGGTCGAATTGGTCGCGTAGGGTGCGGGCCATCTCGGCGGCGTCGCGGCGCGGGCACTTTCCGAGGCGGACGAGCGCCGCGTCGAAGTAGGCGACCAGGGCCGCGACCTTCCTGGCGCGTGCCGCCTGGGCGTGCGCGTTGGGGACCTCAGCCTCGAAAAGGGCCTTAGCCTCTTCGAGGGACTTGCCCTTGGAAACTCCGGCGATCAGCCGGTCGAGGGCCGCTACGCGGCGTTCGTGCTCAGACAGCACAGCGGAGCGGATTTCGCTCTCGCGCGAGCTTCCGAAAATGACGGAATTCAGGCCCGAGCGCTCTACTCGCTTGGTAGTCATGTCGACATGATGCGCGCTGGACGTCCAGCGCGCAACTCGAATCGACCTTACGAGAGGAGAAAAATGGATCCAGTCACTTCAGTGTCTCGACTAGCGACTCGAACAGCGCTCCACGGGAGCAGCCGAGTTGCTCAGCTTTGGCGGTCAGCTTGTCGATCGACGCCTGCGAAACGCGCAGCGTCAGTCGTCCAAGCCCTCTCTCTGCGCGCTCCAAGTCGGTCTGCGACGCGCCCGATGAACCACTCGGTCTCGCCGGTCGCGCGCCGCCGAGCTCCTCGAGTCGGTCGGCGAATGCCTCGCGGAAGGCACGCTCGAGCGACGGGGAGTACGACGCTTTCCAAGGGGCGGCCGCGAGCGCTTCCGACCGTGCGAGCGGATCGGTCGACGGGCGACTCGCAGCGTCGGCAGCTTTGCGGGCGAGCGTAATCAGGCGGTCGGCCTCGTGTGCAGGTTTCGGCATTTGCCTTATGGTACCACGCGCAGGACGCCCAGCGCGCAGGCCTCCGCTAGGGAGGGACCAGGCTTGCCGCGTGAAGGCGTTCGATCTCGTCGCGCGTGAGCTCGACCTTGAACAACCCCAGGGCTCCAGGAATCGCCCGAAACGGCAGAGGGACGGCCTTCGCGAGACGGAGCCCGAAGCTTCCTTCGCCACGCCAGGCACCGTCATCCTCACCGAGGGGCTCAGCGCAGTCCGTGAGCTCGGCTGCACCCACGATCCCACCTCGCTCGATGGCGTTCCTAGGCGGCGGCGATCGCCCGGTTAGACTTTCGATCAGCTCGACTGCGAACACGTAGTCCTGCTCGCGCGCGGCCTGGCTGGCATGGATGAGCAGCGGTCCGCGGTAGTTGAAGCGGCGCGGACGGTTCTCCCACGGCTTCAGTCCTTGGACGATCGCCCATGCCCAGGGCTGGCGCACGCTGAGGGCTCGGAGGACCATTCGCACCAAGTCTAGCCGGGTGAACGCCCGGACCGAATAGCTATCCTTTCAAGTAGCATGCGTGAGCGGTCGCGCATCAGCAACGCCCGGTCGGACAAGAAGAGTTACGCCAGGCCCGCTACTTTCCTTTCGCGCCCGGGACCTTGAGCGGCAAGACCCGCTGCTTTGCCGTGGCTTTTCTAGGCTCCGTAGGTTTCAGCTTGAAGCCATCGGCCACGCGGAGCACCGGTTCCGCGATGGTTGGAGCATTGCGAAGTCCCGGGCCTTGCACGGACGGCTTTCTTGCGGAGGTCGACGTGGCGACTGCCGCCCCCTTCGATGGTGCCCGAGGTGCCAAATCAAGTGCCAGCTGCTCCGCGGGCTTTCCCGTAGGTACGGTCGGTAGCGGCATCTCTGTTACGTTGACGCCGGGAGCCCGTATGGCTGGCAAGTCAGAGAAGAGCCGTTCTACTGTCACAAGCTGCAGTCGCGGGATAGGTCCTTCTGCATCTTGAGCCTTGAGAAATCCGGCATGCGTCGCCTCGAGACGCATCTCTTTTGAAGGCTCGTGCATCGAGACGAGCACGCCTATCTCGACGCGCTCGCGCTCCATTGTTCCGCGCAGTTCACGAACCATTGCCGGGTTGAGCTTGCCGCCCTTCACGGAGATCAGCGCGTGAGTCACGTGCCCCGCGGCATCCCGGAAGAAGGACTCTCCGTCGATGCCGCGATCGTGCTTCCGCCGCCGGTTAGCGCGGACTTTTCGTCTTATCCAAGCTTCGAACTTGTGCGGATCACGTTCGGCAAGCGCCCCCGCGGCCTGCGCATCAGGCGGATACCATTGAATCTCTGGAGCGTCGAGGTTGAGTTTCCTGAAACGCTCTTCTGTGACCTCTACCGCTTTGCGTGCGATGTCGATCCCAATCCATCGGCGCCCCATTGTTTCGCACGCTTCAATTGTAGTTCCACACCCGCAAAAGGGATCCAATACGAGATCCCCGGGATTGGAAGACGCTCCGATGATTCGTTCGAGCAGGGCCAACGGTTTCTGCGTCGGGTAGCCGATGCGCTCTGCGGCCTGGGAATTTACTGGAAAGATGTCGTCCCACAAATTTTGTACCTTCACCCCTGGCGATTCGTCGAGGTACATCTTCTTGCGCAGTTGCCCGCCGGCCTTCTTCGGGAAATGCAGTCGCCCATCCCGGTCCAAAGCTCGCATCTTTTCCGGTTCGCATTTCCAGCCGTTGGCGTGCGGTTGATACGTAACGCCGTTGCTCGCGATGTACGGGTAGTGCAGGTTTGGTCTCGGGTTCGGGCTCGCGAGCGTGACCGACTGCCATGCACGCCCGTCTGCATCCTTTGTCGAAAATCGCTTCGCGGTATAGTCGACGGTGAACTTGCGGTAGACCGGATTGAAAATAGTCTCGCTGTTTTTCCCGTAGAAGAGGACGGTGTCTGTGATTGCCCCGAATGTTCTCTTAGGGTCGCCGTGGTTGTGCGTTCGCTTCCAGATGATCTCGGCAAGGAACCCAGTTGCACCAAACACCGCATCCAGCATTAATTTCAAGTAGTGGCTCGCTGTTGGGTCGCAATGCAGGTAGAGCGAACCCGCTGGCTTCAGAGTGCGGTGTAGCGCGAAGATTCTGGGCGCCATCATCGCCAGGTACGCCAGCAAATCGTTATCGTCGTCGATCAGCAAATCGCGTAGGCCGCGCAGCAGAGTCTTCAGACGCGTCGGCGTGTCGGTTGCGTCGAGCAGCTTTTCGTACTGCGGAGCAGCTTCCTCCCACGACCAGTGGTCTTTGAATGCCTCGGCCTGTGCGCGTGAGTCCTTGTAGGTAATGTTGTACGTGCGCTGTGAATTGAACGGCGGATCCAGGTAAACGAGGTCTACCGACTCAGCCGGTACCAGCTCGTTGAGGATCTCAAGGTTATCGCCACAGTAAAATATCCCCGACACGCCCCGGCATTGGCAAGGTGCGGGCCTGGGCTCTCGGTCGGAGCGCTGCTCGATTTCTGCCTGGGTTGCGGCCGTTATTGGCGAAAAAAATCGGATCGCGTCAACTGTTTGGCACTAGTTGATGTCGGGTTCTTTGACGCGATTCCGGGGACCAGTGCTCCTACCGGTCCCGCTTCCGGCGCTCAGCATCGAGCAGTACGACACCAGAGCGCGCCTTGCGCCGGGACTCCAGCTCGCGGGCCAGCACCTCGACCGCCGTCCACTGACCAGCCGCGCTCGCGCGCTCCAAAGCGGTCGCGAGAGCGAGCTCCACGGGGTCGGTTTCGCTGACCACCTGGGGTGCTTGGGGTGGGCGCTCAGGTCGCTCCGTGTCGCACCTCGTGTCGCTTTGCTCGGAGTTGTCGCGCTCGTGCTCGGTCAGGTCACCCGCTGTACGACTTAAAATCCCTCGATCGCGAGATCATGTCGGTTCGAGTCCGACAGGGGCCACCAGCAGAAATCATGCTGCTTCAGCGATCGGTGAGGGATCGAAAAGCGAACCGCTGGCCGCAGGGGTGAGTCAGAAAGCGAGTCAGATCGATCCGATCGAGGCCGCGCTGGCTGAGGCCGTCACCTTGGCTGCGCGCGCTGGACAGTGGACGACGGTCGAAGTCCTTTCTCGAGAGCTGGCCGCGCGCCGCTTGGCGCGCGTATCTCCGGATGTGCCGACCCTGGACGCAGAGCGAGCCAAACGCGAGCGAGAGCGGTAGCCTAAGCGTCTGCGAGGAGCGACGCAGCAAGCTTCGTGAGTACTTTGATCGGGTGCACCCTGGGGGGTGTCTCCCCCGCTACAGGAGTGATGTCAGGGTCTACGTGTTTGCCGACAATCGTATCCGCCAGTGGGTCAAATTCCAGGTCCGCCTGAGTCGCAGGCGGGGGATTGTTCCGCTTAATCTCACGAAGGCTGATCTCCCCCACACGGTCGACGAAGAGAACGATCGTGCCAGACTGCCCGAAGTTGATCGCGTCGTTTCCATGCTCCTTGTGCGTTGGCAATTCGTGGCTCTTCGCCAGCTCTAGGAACTCAGCGCAAAGCCTCTTTGCTGCTGCCTCGTGCCGCTCCCTGTAGCCGCCCGGCGCATAGTGGCGGTGTAGTTTCTTGAACTGCAGCAGCGCATCGTCTTTCTGTGTTGCCATCGCCTCAGACAGTACTGCCAGGTTTGAATATTGTCACCGGCCCAGGATCTTGTGACATCTCTGATCGTGTCACGTATCTTGTTTTCTCAAGCCGCTCTGAAGTGCTCGCTTTGACGTTCAGCCGCTTGCTGGAAGGGTTCGAATGACCCGATCCGAAATGATCAGAATCGCAGGCATTTCCCGCACGGATCCGCGAACCGTGGCCGCTGTGATCGCTGGCCGTCACTGCAACCGACCTGCACGAACACGCATTCTTAAGGCCATTGCAGAGTCCCCCGAACTCGCGCCCGGCTTCCAATTTCCAACCGAAGGTAAATCAGCCGGGGCAGCGTGACCGAGCTAGACACTGCTGTGGCCGCGCTCGCCAAGGCGATCGCCCCGCTGATCGCGCGTGAGGTCGTCGCCCAGCTCCGGAGCGGCCCGGTCGGCATGGTGGACCCTACTTCAAGCCCGCTCGGCAGGAAGCGCCACGGTGCCGCTGTTCGGCGCAGGCTGGCAGCTGGCGAGCCCGGCGCTGCAATCGTCGGTCGTCGCCTGCTTCTCACCGAAGATGCCATCCAGGACGAGCTGAAGCGGCTCAGCTCGAAGCCGGCCAGGGTACGCAAGCCGGCCCTCATCCCCGAGCCGGTCAGCGAGTTCGCTCACTTGGACTTGAGCCGAAAGCGGAGGGTTGCGTGAAGCGCACTCACACTTGGCGGCGGAACCCCCTCGACGAAGCGCGCAAGCAGCTCAAAGCCGCGCGCAACAAGGCAGAGCAGGCCGCGCAAACGCAGCAACACTACGAGACCGAGGCAACGCACGCGCAGAGCGCCGTCGAGCGCGTACGGAGCGCGCAGCTGGCCGCGGAGTGGGCCCTCGCGCTGACTATCGAGCAGGCAGCTGTCGCCCATCTCGAGACGCGGATCGCGACAATCGAAGCGGGGGAGCTGTGAGCGATCTTCAGATCTGCGTTACCGCGTACTCACATGATCGCGCAGTCGTGCCCGATGCCGTGAACGAGTCCACTTGGGAGGACTTCGTGGAGTACTTGGCGGACACCGGCCACGTACGTACGAACGACAAGACCAGCGAAGAGGTCGGTCTCTTCTCGCTGAACAAGCTGAAGCCCGGCAAGACGCGCGCGAAGGAAAGCATCCTTGAAGTCAGCGGCTGGGTGCTGGATCTGGACAAGGCTAGCGAAGCCGAGATCGCTGCGACCCGTGCGCGCCTGGACGCTGCCGGCCTGACGTACGTGGTCTACTCGACCCACGGCCACACGCCGCACAAGCCGAAGCTGCGCATCCTTGGGCCACTTGCTGCGCCGGTGCCAGCAAAGGAATGGCTGAGTGTCTGGCGCGCCATCGTCGACACCTTCACTGGCAAGACGAGCGACGAAGCTTGTAAGGACAGCTCACGTCTCTACTACTTTCCGAGCTGTAAGCCGGGCGCTACGCCAGTCTTCGAGATCGCACAGGGCTCGCTTGCGCTGGACGTAGCGACACTGAAGATCGCGCCGAAGAGCCCGCGTGCAGCGGACCTGCCAGTCGATCTGAACGCGCCGGGTTTGCTCGATCAGGGGCTCAGGGTCGCGCGATGCCCCATCGGTGTTACTGCATTCGAACACGCAGAGCACCTGGCCAGGACGATGCCTGCTGCGGTCGCCGGAGCGGGCGGTAGCAATGCCGCCCTACGGTTCGCCCGTGCGCTGGTTTGGGGCTTGGAGCTGAACTCCCTGCAGGCTGGCGGCCTGTTCAGGGAGTTCTACAACCCTCGCTGCGATCCGGAGTGGACCGAGCAAGAGATCGATCACAAGATCGAGTCGGCCAGCTCGGACGACGGAGCCCCGTACGCGCGCGGCGCGCTGCTCGTTCAAGCACTGGAGGGGGCGCCCGCAAAGCTCCCGGATTCGACCCTCGATCAGATCGCACAGCAGCATGGCACGGACACCGGCAACGCTCAGCGCCTAGTTGTCCTATTCGGCGACCGGGTAAGGTTCTGCACGCCGCGCAAGAAGTGGCTGATGTGGACCGGGCAACGATGGGAGTGGGACGCCCGCGACCAGATCCAGGAGCTTGGCAAGGCTGTGGCGCGCGCCATGTGGGATGAGGTGAAGCGGCAGAGAGAGGACTCGGACGCGAAGAAAGCTGCCGTGAAGAACGCCATGTATGCTGAGAGCCGGCAGGGTCTGACCAACATGATCGAGCTGGCGAAGAGCAGCTTGGCAGTACTCCCCAATGATCTCGACGCTGACCCGTGGGTCTTCAACGTGCAGAACGGAACTCTGGACCTTCGGACCGGCGTACTGCGCGCGCACAGTCGGGAAGACCTGATCACGAAGCTCTCGCCGGTCGAGTACGCCCCTGACGCACGCTCTTCGTTGTGGGATGAATGCCTGGCGAAATTCACCGGCGGTGATGCGGACCTTAGCGCGTACCTCCAGCGAGCTCTCGGCTACGCTCTCTACGGGTTCGCCCGCGAGAAGTCATTCTGGTTCGCATACGGGAAACCGGATGGGGGAAAGTCCACGTTCATGGGCGCAGTGGCCGCCTGCTTGGGCGACTACCATGTGGCGGCGGACAGCGAGACCTGGCTGACGCGGCACGACGCAGGCGGGAACCGCGGGGACTTGGTGCGCCTGCTCGGCGCGCGTCTCGTCACGAGCTCTGAGTTCAAGCCAGGTGGGCGCTTCGACGTCAAAATCATGAAGTCGATCACCGGAGGCGATCCGCTCACCGCGGCAGCCAAGTATGAGGGCGAGGTTACCTTCCAGCCCAGCTTCGCGCTCTGGCTTGGTGCGAACGACGCGCCGACCATCCATGACGACGATGACGGCATGTGGCGAAGGGTGCGGCGCGTGCCGTTCACCCACCCAATTCCGCGCGCGGACCAAGACCCCGCAATGCAAGAGAAGCTCCAGGCTCCAGCCGTCCAGGCCGCGATCCTTGCCTGGCTGGTGCGTGGGTGCGCGATTTGGCAGCGTGACGGCCTAGGCTCGTGCGCTGCCGTGGACGAGTCGAACGCGGCCTACCGAGCCGAAATGGATAGGGTTGAGCCGTTCTTTGACGAGTGCTGTGTGTTCGACCCGACCACAAGCACATCCGCGAAGGTGCTTCGCGAGGCCTATTCCTCCTACTGCCAGACCGCTCGGATCCGTGTGCCAGTGGGCGCCAAAGAATTCGCACGGAAGCTCCGCCTGAAGCAGTGCGAAGACAAGAAGTCGAACGGAACGATCTTCTGGGCCGGCGTGCGACTGACCTAGCGAGGGAGCCAAGGGAGTGTGGGGACTCGATCTCCAGAACTTTCTATATAGCGCTCTTAGAGGACTTTTGGAGATTGGGTCCACAGCTTCCCTAGGCTCCCTTGGCTAACGTTGACGGGGTGTGGCGAGCGCTTGAAAGTGGAGCAAACTGGGCGCGCGTCCGAGCGCCCGCACATCGCACGATCGCAATCCCCGAGGCATGGCGAACGCGCGAGATCGTTGGAGGCGGATCGAGAATCCTGCCACGCCCCACCATGGCTCGCGCATCCGGCACGCACGCGCACGTGCCGGCAGAAAAGCACGTGAGAAGCGCATGATTAGAGGGAATCGAATTGCCACCGCGTGCAGCGTCGCATCTCTGTACGTTGGATCGCGCGCGCGCGGCTCGACGCTGGGCGCAAGGCATGAAGGGCCAGGGGGGTTAGCGCCGGACGCTGATCCGGGGGCAAAGCCACGTGAGTTCGCGCACCGCAGAAAATTTTTTCAAATTTTTGAGCGAGCTCCGGACACAACGATTCGAAAGTCTCAAACCACAAGGCTTGAACTGTCCAACCTGGGATTGTTAACGGTTCAGGACGTCACTTGGTACTATGTCTTATGCCCAGAACGGCCCGACCGATCTCCCGGTACACGCTTGCTAAACTCACACGTCTGAGCAGCGGGACGACTGGGAAATTTCTTCAAGGGTTGCGACTGTCGCCGAGCAGCCAAGCCAAGTGTGAGCAAGCCTACGCGGAGCTCGGGGGGATTTACTTGCCAGATCCGACAGCAGCCGGCGCGAATTCGCGTGGTTTGCCGCAGGTTCGATACCTTTGAGAGGATTCACATGACATTCTCAGCAGCCGAGGCGTTTTCGCCGGCCCACCTCCAAGCCACAGTGGCCGACCTCCTCAAACGAGGCCGCGTCGCGCAGCCGACGACGAAGCGGGACGCATCGCTCGACGCTGACGGCGATCAGCTGCGTTTGGACTCCGCGCCGTCGACGTCTGCGTGGGACCAGCACCTGCACAGCCTTCATGGGCGTGACTTGCGCTCTCCGCCGAGCATTCCCGGTTGGGGCCGTGCGGACTCCATCGATCTACAATACTGCGGCGAGTACGTACCCAAGACCAAGGCGCAGGCCAAGACGGACGGGAACGAGCTGTACTTGGACGACACAGCCTGGCACCAGCAGCTGCACAGCCTTCACGGCAAAGACCTGGACAGTCTCCACAGCGTGAACGGGACTGAACGATGAGCGGGGGAGTTATCGTCTTGGAAGTCACTGCGCTCAGTGCAAACGGGCCGCTGATGGGATCGCTCGAGAGACAGCGCCTTGACGTCCCCCAAGGCGGGGTCGTGGAGTTTGCCCTTTCAACCGCGTGGCCTCTACTTGACCTGTACAAGAAGGGCGGCGGCATCATTCGCTTCAGCAGGCCAACCGACAAGGTCATCCCTGCGCCGAAGTACAACCACCAGTGCGTTTCAGTTGACGACGTGCTTTACCCACCTGGCCAAGTGCAGCGAGGTCAACCCGCTCGACACTTGCACGGGCGTGCTCTGGAATTGATGCTGTCGACGCCCGCACTCCCCGAGGACGACCTGACCTGGGAACGATATGCAGCGCGTCTCGAAGCAGAAGATCGAAATGCGCAGGCTGCGGCCGAGCTCCAAAAAGCGAAAGACGCGCTGGAAGAAGCTCGAAGTTATCCCGGCACGCAAGAAGAGATCGAGCTCGCGCAGGCAGAAGCAGCTGCAAAGGCCGCTCGAGAACGACTGAAGAAGGTGAAGGCTATCCAAGTCAAGCGGACTCGTGAGGAGTTGGAAGAAGAACTCCAGCAAGCTCAAATGCAAATCGAAGTGTTCCAGCGCACAGGCGAGTCGAAGAAAGCGGAGGCCTCGCAAGAGCGTCTTGCGAAGGCACAGGACGCCCTAAATGAGCGGCTGCACGACGAGCAAGGCGTTGCTGCACGGGCGCTTCTAGAACCGCTATTGGCAGCGTTCGACACGGCTGCAACGAAGTTGGCCGGCTGTGCCCACCCATATGTCGAAGCAGCGCAGCTAGAGCTCGCAGCTGGAAACTT
>Ga0247758_1002347_pt1 | contig 10510 bp, 18 predicted proteins | sample UWRJL156409C4_FD_180950 | JGI IMG/M metagenome (GOLD analysis project Ga0247758, IMG submission 180950) | Plant litter microbial communities from Arlington Agricultural Research Station in Wisconsin, United States - UWRJ-L156-409C-4 | ecosystem: Environmental > Terrestrial > Plant litter >... | reverse complement strand
AGGTGTTCGTGAAACTGGCTAACTCTATGCCAAAACGGATGGACCTACTCAGGCAGTCGAAGGGTGGCCCTATCAAATATTGATAGATCTATGCATGTTTTTAATTTGAAGTTGTTTGGTTGTGTTTTCGTGGAGTTACGCGTGTTCAAAGTAGGTGGGGTGGTGCTAGCGGGGGGGCCGAGACTTTTTGGCCCCCATTGTACGAGTAAACACCCCGCCAGTGCGATAAGGACCGCCGCGTACAGTGCGATATTGGCGGCCGTCCACAGCCGTTTTTGCCGCAAATCGGAGACGCTAAGTAACCCTAGGTAACCCTAAGTAGACCTCACACCCTTTTCCATCTCCGTCACAAACTCAAACGTCAACAAACTCAACATGCTCCTCCAACCCTCCCACATCGCATCTCCAAACTTTGAGAACTCGCACAACAACGGCTACTTCGGCATTCCATGTAACGTGCTCACCAAGCTTGTATCGCACTAGCAGAGCGATCACTTATGGCGCAAATGGGAAAGCGCGCTGAACTCAATACCCTAGTACACGATCAATATCACCGATGAAGACCACGACCACGACTTGTACACAGTCCACTTCCTCACCCTCTTCTCCAGCAACCCCTTGGCCATCCCGATGGTGCTTCTGCATGGCTGGCCGGGCTCCGTCGTCGAGTTCCTGCCCCTCTTGCAACATGTCCGCTTCCAGTACTGCACACCCGAAGCGTTCCATACCATATCATCGTCCCGCACTTCATCGGATATGGCTTCTCCTCTCCGCCACCGCTCGATCGCAATTTCACGCATGTGGACAATGCTCGGCTCGTGACCGGATCTGGGCAGCGTAGCCCATCCACCCCGCGTGGCGCGGAACCGTGTCGGCATAGCGTTGGGACTGGTACGCATCTCGGATGGTCAGCTGCCACAACAGGGTGCAAAGGTGACAGCCCCCGGCGGCGGAATCCTCGAGGGCCAGCCCAGTGGACGCATGGGCGAGGGTGACGGTCGGGGTCGTGTCTCCCGTGGACTCGATTTCCACCGTCCGAACATGGCCCTGGGTCGGGATGCAGGTCGCGCAGAGCTGGTAGGGCGCAACCCCCAGGTCTGCGGCCTCACTGCAGGCCTCACCCGTGAGCGGGACGAAGTCTTGAGCCCAGTACCACGGCTGTCTAAGTGTTGAACGAGATGGACACTTGTGGCACGGCACGTGGCCAATCGCTTAGATCCCCCTACTGTAACTAGCGTTCCAGGGCGTTAAAGCGCCCTGGGAGGGGGTCTCTGGCGCCCTCCCGTCTCTGGCGGTTCCACCGATCTCGCTCCTCTTGGACACTCAATTCTACGCTCGATATTGCCCAATCTGTGGGGTCCAGTTCAACACTAGGCCGTCGCGCCCTGAGGGTGCCCCCGCAAGACATATCCGGACGCAACGAGGGATTCCGCGCATGTCGGTGGGCGAGCCAGTATATGGGAGAGTTGGAAACCATGATTCGACTGGATTTTGGTATGGAAGAAGACGAAGGTTGCAACTGGACGAGCGACGAGGGGAGGGATGTGGGTCTAACAACTTCGGAGGAGGAGGGAAGGTGTCGAATTGGTTTCTGTTTACCTCTTTGCCATGGGAAACAAGGGAGGCGCGCTGGTGCATCATGCAGGACCTACCGAGCTAGTCTTTAGGGACGACGTAGACATCGGTGCAAGCCGTCGAAGGAACGCCGGCTGGACTTTTTCAGGTTTCGGTTTTGCACGATGTGGCTCTCCAATGAAGTGATCAACCGCGGCACCTGCGATACCTCGTAATACAGACCCGAGAAGTGGTGTCATGGCCGCCGCAAAGGCTATGCAACAGGGAAAGGATACCAGTGGGGAAGAGCTCCGCACAGAAACTGCACCAGTACCGTAGCAGGAAGAAGCAAAGCAAAGAATTTGTTTATATGCGGCAGCCAGAGGGGGCTGATAGAGAGGCCAATAGAAGAGGGGAAGAAAACACGCATCAGGGAATTAAAACCTTCACTCTCCAACTTTCCCTCCAAAGGTCTAAAGTGCCTAGTCTCCAGTTTCAGCCCTTGCAAGCATCTAGTCAAATACAACCTAGGTACCCTCCAGATCACCATGTCGGGTAAGCCAGTCAAGCAAGCGCTCCGTTAACATGCTACGCCTGCTAACCAAGATGCCTCTCAGCCCTCGTTAGTGAATGGTCCGGGTACTTTACCTACCCCGACGCCACCAAGCGCAACTGGAGCTTCAAGATTAACAAAACGCCAACGACACCGTCTTCATCGCCAGCGGATCCAAGTCGCATGGTGACTTTGACTTCGTCGCAGGCCAGGTCATCTCCTCAGGCGGAGGAAACAGCGTCACGTTCGCCCAGATCTACAAGTCCGTATAGGCGGGCCAGGTGTGGACCTACCACGGCACCCTCTCGGCCGACGGAAGCACCATAAGCGGCAAGTGGTACGATTCCCCCGCCGACGGACGCAACCGCGTCGGCACCTGGAACGTCCTGCGCGGTCCCGCCTCGCCCCTGTCCAGCAGCTGGAAGGGTACGTACTCGTATCCCAACGGGTCCACCAAGGACTTCAGCATCACGGTTCCAGCCTTCGCTGTCGGCGCCAAGTTTAATAGCACCGGTAACGACAGCTCAGCCTTTACCATCCACGGCACCGGGGTGGCCAACGTGAGGTCGGCCAAGGGCGGCTTCTCGTGGATCCAGACGTACAATTCGCAGTGGCAAAGTCAGGTCTGATTTTAGGATGGGGTGCTGAATAAGGGTGGGAACAAGATAAACGGGAGCTGGCACGATTCGGCCAATAATGGCAGGCAGAGGCTTACAGGCTTTGTTTTAAAGCGCGCTTAATACTCGGCTTTATTACAAGTGGATACTTAATCTTATTTACCACATCAGCCACTTTGAAGCTATCTAACGGTGATTCTCGGGTGGAACAAGAAAACGGTATTTACGTGGCGAGGGAAACTGACCGTTATATGCAATGGACCGGTCCTAAAACTTGGCCCATCCTTGCAAATGTAGTCATAGTAACTATAGCCGGGACAAGTTTCCGGACTCACTTCGGCTCAGGCGGCCTCAGTACGGCTCACCCTAGCTCAGGATTTGCTCCTAATACGGACTTGGACAGAAAAAAATGTCGGGTGAGACTATAGAGGTATGCAAACCTCGATTTACGCTGCCATCAACAAAATCCATGCCTTCGCCACAACCCACGAGGTGTACCTCCGCCAGCTGCTCGATTCTGCCGAAAATTACCAGGACTCTGATTATGACCATGCCAAGCACCTTATGGCCATCCGGGACGGCAAGAGGCTGGTCGCGCACGCCAAAGTCTGGGCGCGCATCCTGCACAAGCAGATCGGCTACGCCATGGCCTCGATTAGTGCCATGGCCTCGATTAGTGCCATGGCCTCGATTAGTGCCATGGCCAATCGCCTGTTAATCGTGAAAGGGCAGCTGAACCAGCAGCTGGTGCTACTTCAGGATAAGCTGCGTTCACTCGAGGAGCAGATCAAGGCCCTGAATGAGACCAAGGCTAAAGCGGACGCCATGTTTTGGGATTCCATCCGGGTGATACTCCCGGGTTTTGGGCTTGCCGCTATTGGTGCATCAATAGGCGTTGGGGCGGTAACCCTCGAAAGCGTCGGTGGACCGCTGTTCGTCGGTGGACTTGTCACGGCATGCCACCAATCATCCGAGGAGGCGGTCGAGATCTCAAACAGCGAGAGCGAGGTACAGCGTGTGGTACAGGCCATCGTGGAAACCAAAGCTGTGGCGGACGGATTTTGGGACCACATCAAGATGTTTGAAACCCTGAATAAGTTCTGGGGCAGTATATTACATGCCGGGGAGAGCTTGAAGGATATGGACGAGGACACGGCAGCGAAGCTCGGCGCCAGCATTCTGGGAGAATCCATCTCCATCCAGGCGGCCCTCGACACCACGCGGAAGGTGAAAAACGGGTCTCAAATGTACCTTAGCGTGCTGAATAGGGTTGGCATCATGTTGTCTGAGGACTCGGATGAGGAGGGTCAGGACTGGGAGTAAGAGGGTTCTTATTTTGCGACCTCGCGGTCGCAGCCCTAACTGACATGGGCCCTGCACACATGTTGGTGGCTCCTGAAGCTATTTCGCCCCCACCAACCTCAAATAGTAGCCCTTGGCACCACATTCCTGAGAATCTCTCGGCTTTGCGTGTCAGATCTCCTTCGCATAGGTTAGCATCCGCCATGAAAATAGCAGCAATGACAACGCCTCCAAGAACAAGCTCGAACGGTGAAGGACCACATCAGGATCCATTTCGAAGTTCCACCCACGGCTGCGAAATTTCTCCACGAGCAGCATATTTCTCACTTGCCTGCGTCTCATTAGCAATTGTCTACAGATAGACATAATAAGCTTACCAATAAGCGACACAGGATACATTGGGAACGATCAGTTTCACCGCCGGATTCAGATGAAAGGCTTCCGAACTCACTAAAACTGCATCAATGCCTTGTTTTGCCCTCTCAAAATCGAGAGGCTCTTTCTTGCCGTTGTCGTCGTCTCCAAAACGAATGATAAAATGCCGATATATAGCAGCTACCGCATTCCAGCGTGTTGCTTTGAGGAGTGCCGTTGCAATGTCGGGTGAGGGGCCGTCAAAGGGAAATGGGCGGCGCTTCGGTGTCAAGTGCTTGAGAAGGACTTCCAGTTCCTGTTCCTTGAGAGCCGTTGCTACCTTGTTTAAGTGACCGCATAGCCGGGCAGAACTGAGAAACTACCTTGCTCAACTGCCAATCGAGGAAGGGGGGTGGGGGTCGAAATCTGGGCCTCCGTGAGAGTCCTATGGTGAGGTAATACAGAACAAATCTCACTATTCGTGTTAGCAAAACCCCATACAGCGTCAAGTCTTTCATACCTCTCCATGATTGCGCAACTCCAGGATGCCATCCTGGATAAGTTTTCCTCTCGATCCTCGTGTCGTTTTGGGGGCAGCGGGTTATATTTCAAGATTCCCGCGACGATAGCGATGGTCTTCCCACTCCCATACACATCTCCCAGCAACCCCAGATATGATGCCATGAGAAGGTAAGCGCGAATATGATCTCGCGTTTCCCCGTAATTCTCTTTCATAAGATTAGCGCCTTCGGTGTCGCCCCAAGCCGAAGCGTCTCGTGCATGGTCGACAACAACAGTGGACACTCCTCAGCCGTCCGCGCCACGTTGAAACCCAAACCTTGGCTTGCGATCTCGTCGCGTATCCGATCTGCCAACCCGGCGTAGTTTGTTATCCGAGCAAGAGTAGTATACGCTGTCGAGACGAGAGTAACCTGCCCCATCGCCATAGAATTGCCACGCCGGGCAATGTCCTTGCCATCAAGACCGCGCTTCACGAATAACGCCTCTCTCGCCTGTGCCAAAACGCTCGACGACTCGGCACCCCCTTTCTCTTCATACCGATCGAATGCAGCAACCACCCTAGTTCTCGCCTCCGACCCCTCACAACGCCAAGGCATCGCCTCGGCCACTGCGGACTAAACCGGGTGATACCATTCCACGAAAACCCAAAGATCTTTCCACAACCCCGTCTCCACCGAAAGGGGGCTTTGTGGTCCCCAGATCGCTCGACACATCGATACCCCTCTCGCTTCCTTCAGCAGCATCCACAAATCCACCTCCTTCCCTCCCATCCCAATCATCTCAGCGCGCCATCTCTTCAAAAACGGCTCCCACGCCGCCATAAAATCATTAATAATCCCATCGTGCTTCACACCTAACACGAGATGCGTAAAATGATCCTCATGGAAGTCATTTCGGAATCCCGTCCCACCGTCGTTGCCAAGGAGCTTGCTCAGTATTCCGCCACCTAGATTGCCCATGCTGACGATGAAGAAGAAGGGAATGAAGGTAAAGTCCCGAAAGCGAGATTTGGCATGGATTTGAAGGGTTACCATCGGCGAGGTGACGACGTAGGCTTTGAAGATGCCGAAGAGGAGGGAGGCGGTGAAGATGCCGTGCGGAGTGGTGTCGAGGTTGGCGAGGGCGAGGTGTTCTAAGGTGTGAGTTCCGTGCCGGATGAGTAGAGAAAGGGGGACCCGGATAGTAGGGGGCTCAGGTGTTACGAAGACAGGTATTATAATAGTGGTTAGTTATAAGGAGGAGAGGGCCCTCGACTTGGCTGCTTGAGGTTCTCATCCGCAAGTTGGCTAAATCTGGAAATGATGGGCGATACTCTTTTGTCCGTTGGTATCCGTGCCCCATTGTGTTTCAAGTGATGCAGACCCCTCGAATCATATCTGTCCTTGTCAAGAGGAAAGACCTCTCTATGATCTTTAAAGGCAGAAAATAAAAAATCCGCCCCTTCTAAGCGAATCAATTTGGGTTATGCTGCTTAGAGTCCACCTAAAGAGCCTTAGGTACTTTTGAGGTGTTAGTTAGGTTTGCCGACTCTGATGCGTAGAGGTGATGAGACTTGGTTAGGTGCATCAGTTTCCAAGGCCGGCGTTGATTGGATGATGCTGAAGGATCGGAAGATGATGGAATCTTCTGCCTCAGGCACCAAAGGAATGCGGGGACAGCTTCTCCTCTGTCACGACCATTTGGAATTGTGAAGCCCGAAGAGAGGAGAACAGATAACTTTTGCCCAAGTACTCTTTGACTCACAATACCTTACTTTTTCTAAGAAACTCTTTTTCAAGATGCTTTGCAAGATATGTCAGACCCTGCTATTCCGAGGACTTGTCAAAGGCGAGTATGATAAAAGGCTCACGTATCATACCACGCTTGAATCTTTCACCACCGCTGCCAACAATGGATGTTACATCTGCCAACCCCTTCTCCGTGTCTCTTCTGGGGAGGTCAGCGACATCAAGAATCGGTTGGGATGGCCACAGACCTTTTATTTCTGCCACGACATGGTGGAGGGGCTCAAGCTGCGTATCCAGTGGTCTCAGATACCGCATTCGCACCCATATCCCCGCATTATTAGGTTCGAGCCCACTCCGGCCAACGTTGAGCTGACACCGGATACCATGGCGAGATCTCAGTCCGGATTGCCGACGGACGCCATAACGCTCGCAGCAACTCGGTGGATCACGACCTGCTTAGAGAAACACTCATGCATAAACAATGAACCCCCAGCATCATATCCCACACGCCTACTCCAAATCGATGCATCGACCATAAGGCTTGTCTGCACTGCCGAGGGAGACCCTGTCGGCCCGTACGCCGCGCTAAGCTATTGCTGGGGCCCGAATCCTCAATTCCTCCGTCTCACAACTTCCAACGAGGAACAGTTTCGTCGCGGCATCCCTCTCAACGACCTCCCCGTTGCATTTCAAGAGGCTATCGATCTCCTCAGGAGCCTTTCCTTTCGTCTGCTCTGGATTGATGCTCTGTGCATCATCCAGGACAGCAACGACGATTGGCTCCACGAGTCGGCAAGGATGTACCAGGTGTACAGCGAATGTCAACTGAACCTCTCCTTGAGCCGCTCCGAAAGCCCTAACGAGAGCTGCCTTTCAGGCTGGATCCCGGATGAGATACAGAGCTTCCCCCTTGACACCGCCTCTTTTCATCATGATTCCAACCCCAAGCCACCTATAGCTGGCCGAAAATTTCTAGTGCATCCTCAAAACAACAACGACGCGCTCAACAAACAACCCCTCGAACAGCGCGCCTGGGCGTTTCAAGAAAGACTACTTGCATCTCGGGTGTTAAGCTTTGGCCGCGGAGAGATGTTTTGGAGCTGCGCGCATCTTCCCATGGCGTCGGAAACGTTCCCGGACGGCTGCCAACTCGGCCGTTCCGACTCTGATCTGCTCACTGAAACGCTTACTCAATTTTGGCAACCATCACGATCCTCCATGGACTCCATGAGAGCAATTCCGGCGGAGGAGAAACTGAACGTGTGGGGAAAAGCTGTGAGAAGCTACCGAGCTCGCCAACTGACATACCCCGAGCGAGACAGCCTGGTGGCCATTGCGGCCATAGCAAGGGCGTTGACCCCGCCGGACGATCCCTACATCGCCGGCCACTTTCGGAGCACCCTGCCCCGCAGCCTGACTTGGGTTTCTACCTCTAGCTGGGAAGGGAAGAATTTGAAATCACAGCGAAAGCTTCACGGTGGTGGTTCGCCGGCCTGGAGTTGGGCATCCGTCAAGAAACACCGGGATAATCCCAATGTCCCATACCTGTATTCGTTCAACGGTCCTTGTGAAGCAGATTTGGCAACACTCCAATCTTATTGTCTGGAGCCTGTGGACCATGACAACCCCTACGGCCAAATCGCCTTCGCCTCCCTGACGCTGAAATGTAACGCAATACCCTTCTATTGGACCCGAGACCTAGGCCCCGAACACCAAGGAGTGGGAGAATACTTGTTCAATGGCATTTGGAAGCAGATCTCTTCCCGAGGGAGAAACTTGTGGAAAAACACCATGGTTGAGAACGATTGTTGGTTTACCCCTGATGATGAGGGTCTAAACCTTCCTGAAGGCACTGAGTTGCAGGCTATCCCCCTTGTCCAAATCCACGAAGCCTCGAGATTCACCGGCTTGAAGTCCAGCGAATCCTTGTGGTGTGTGGTGCGGTGTTTGGTGGCGCGGAGAAGGACAAGAAAGGACAAACATGTGTATGAGAGGATTGGCCTGCTGCTTCTCGGCTTCTCGGTAAGCTGCGTAAAGGGGGTGACGGGATATCAGGAGGGAAGCTCAACTATAGTCAGGAGGATACCACTGCTGAGCTACTTACGTGGCTGGGAATGGAAGTCCATCACCTTGGTATAGGACTGAATTTTGGGCCTTGGCAAAGGCATGGTTGGGGATTCCCAGTTATATACCTTTTCAGTTCAAAGTACAGTACGGGGATGTGCGCTCAAAATTAATGACTTCGATGACCGTGACGACATTGTTGATTTCATCCCCCCCGCAAATCATTTCACCTATTGTCAGAAACACGGCACACTGGATTCGGTGGAATTGATGAGGTTGCAACTGCTTAATTGTATTGCTTGTGTTCTGTTCTCAGGCAGAGAGAGCCAGAGAGCCTTTATTATAGTACTGAATGGTGACAAAGTTGGTGGCAGAAGGTAGGTAGCCATTGCAAGTTGAACTTACTACGTCAGTTCAGCTTCCATGAGCTCTGTTTAGCTCGCATAGCCACACCTTCCATCTGCGCGTTCTGGCCTCTAGCCAGAACCCCTTTCTTTCTGACAGGTTATCAAGAGGTAAGGGGAGGGGGCTATAACGGCAGAAGAGATAGAGAAACTGGTTGGGAAGGTTAAAGTTCGGCTTACGGTGAGTAAGGGTTAAGTGGCAGAGAAGGGGCCGGGGATAGGGGGCCAGGGGAGGAATGACAATGCAGAGGTTGATTCTCTTCTTTTGAGAGAGGGGGAGCGGCTGTCAGGTGGAGCATTATCGGTCAAGGTAGAATACCTACTTCGTGTGACACAACGTAAGGTCGTACACAAGGAACGAGTAGATGCATATGTAGGTAATTCGTACGGGCCTTTGTTCGTCGCTCTCAAGCCGGGAACCGAGTACGATATCTCCTTCCAGCTCAGTCCTCCTACACGCAGAAGCAAAGGTCGCTAACTACTCCAATAATCCCCGAATCAGGCATTCGCACCGTGAGCAACGATTTATGTCCCTCATCACCAAAGCCCCGTCCATTCAGATTGAGGTTTCTATCAGTAAAGCGGCGAAGCCGCCGCCGCCTCCTCAAATCAACACATCTCACCCAGACGCGTTCAGCGTATCAGTCAAGACGTTGACAAAAAAGATTTTGACATTTCATGTGGTCCCATCCACGACGATCGAGAAGGTCAAGCTCCTTGCATATGCGATTAAGGGAATAATCCCCGACGAGCAGCGTCTCATATACAAAGGGAAACCCCTCGAGGACGACGTGGTTGTTCAACCTGGCGCCAAACCAATTCCCGCTACGTTGAAACACTACGAGATTACGAATGTAAGTCGGCGGGTGCCAGTTCCCCAGCCTGGCGTTCCAAAAAGCGTCGAAAGCCCTATCAGTAGCAGGATTGGTATCCAACAAAGTACTAACTCAAGCTCTTAGGGCACAATCATTCACCTTGTCCTGAGACTCCGAGGCGGCAGCGGGCCCGAACGGCTGCTGGCAAGCTCGGATCTGCAAACCCGTGGCGAAGATTCAACGACGCTCCGAGCTCTTCAAGTGGGCCCAGGCGGCATCATCGAACAGGAGTTCCCCAAAGACGAGGGGAACTATCTGTGGAAGCCTGATTCATTGGGGCAGCTGGCCATTCTGTGACGGAGATACCGAGATAGGGATACTGCAGGAGGCCACTCCAACCACTTCACCAGCTCTTTTGATGCGTGAAAAGCTTCCTATAAATTGGTGCTGCTGTGTTGGGGTGTTACTGTCAAATTACGTAATCGCGCCTTGGCGCCACGGAACCGCAGCGCGGCCGAGCACCAGAGCTTCGCTTGGCTGAGAGGACGGCTCCCGGAATACAACAAGACTTGAGAGCGGTAATTACTGTGTTCTTGGT
>Ga0247758_1002346_pt1 | contig 10511 bp, 7 predicted proteins | sample UWRJL156409C4_FD_180950 | JGI IMG/M metagenome (GOLD analysis project Ga0247758, IMG submission 180950) | Plant litter microbial communities from Arlington Agricultural Research Station in Wisconsin, United States - UWRJ-L156-409C-4 | ecosystem: Environmental > Terrestrial > Plant litter >... | reverse complement strand
ATTTCTATAATAAATTCTTTATATAGATAAAAATGTAGTGAAATGGAATTTTAAGTTTTATATTCCTACCTCCCATTATAGTAGAGCTATTAATACATATGTAATCTTCCTGTTAGTGCAGCAATAACCCTGGAGGGTTATTGCTGCACTAACAGACCTTACGTAAAAACTATAATAAAACTACCATTATAAGCTATATATACTTAATATTTAAATTATTAGCTATTATTATTTTTAAGTATAACTGATTTTAATTACGTAATTTTACATCTATTAATAGTGGAGATATAGGGGGAGTCGAAATAGTACGTAAAATCTTCTTTCTATATTTTACTTATTAATAAAATTTTTATAAAATAAAGAATATTTTATTCCTTACCTTTCTTTAGTTAGTAAGCAGTAGGTAAAATTGCATCAGTTTTGGTCTAGTAGTGGTGGAGTTATAAGGTGTTGAAAATTAGGGTTATGTATGGGGAGTAGGGGTCTATTAGTAGGGGGGGCCGGAAACCCCCCCCCCGCGACTTACCAAAGTGCCTTGATCTAGAGACTCGCACGAGCTAGTATTGGGCTAGAGAACTGATATATCGAAATAAAACGAAACATGGAACAAAACCAGAGAGAATTCCCTCAAGGTTCAGAAAGGAGGAGATGTCTCCGAAAGAAATCCCGCTGCCGCCGGAGTGCATACGGCGAGCCACCGCACCCGTGACTTCCGCCCGGAATGAAGAGCAAATCGTGGTCCTTGTCCGCCTTGATCAGGGCGTTGACCAGCTGCAAGGTACTCGACGGGTCCACGTTGCGGTCCAACTCGCCAACGATAAGCATCAAGGCGCCCCGCAGTTTTGCCGCGTGGTAGACGTTCGACGAATTCCGATACGATTCGTCAACGGGATAGCCCATCCACTGCTCGCTCCACCAGATCTTATCCATCCGATTGTCATGGCATCCAGAGTCGGCGGCGGCCGCCTTGCAAAACTCTCCGTGGTGGAGTAAGGCCGCAACGGCGCTCTGTCCCCCGGCCGAACATCCGTAGATGCCGACGCGCGAGAGGTCCATCCAGGGCCGTGTGCTTGCGGCAGCTTGCATCCAGGCGATGCGGTCGGGGAGCCCTGCGTCTTTGAGGTTCTTGTAGCATTCGTCGTGGAAGGCCTTGCCCCTCCAGTTCGTCCCCATGCCGTCCAGCTGGACGACCACGTAGCCTTGATCTGCCCGCTCACGATGATCTTCAAGCGCCGAGAACGATTTGGGAGTGGAGAAGTCGTGGGGCGATGCGTAAATATTTTCCAGTACCGGATACCGCTTTGATGGATCAAAGTCCGACGGCCGGATGATGATGCCGTACATCAAGGTCTGTTAATCGCGCCCCTTGGCGGCGAATATTTCGGGCGGATTCCATCCTTCGCTGGCGCGGAGCTCGGCGGCATCACAATGCTCCAGCTCCAAGACCTGGCGCCCCGACTGAGCTTCGCGGAGAACCACGGTTGGCGGCGTGTCGACGCGGCTCCAAGTGTCGACAAAGTGCCGCTTGTTCGGGGCCCAGCTCCAGGTATGCGTTCCGTCGCCGGCCGTGAGGATCTGGAGCCCCGAGCCGTCAAAGTTGACGCGGGCCAGGTGAGCGTAGTAGAAAGGCTTACCTAATCATGCAACGACCTAACTTTGCAACGGGTTTCCCACCAAAAACCCCACTTTTCAATAGCTCCTATCTCCACAACCACGACTAGTAAAATTAAGGGGAAATTACTATATAGATTATTCACCATACCAACATACCTTCAAGGTTCTTATATCATTATAATAAAACTATATAAAAGATAGTAAAATATTAAAATACATGAATTTTATTAATTCATTTAAATAATATATTGTAAATTCAATAATAGGTTTATAACTTAAATACTAATTGATATACGTCATCCTATCTTTATAGTATATAATACAGCTCTTAACTAGACATTTGAGTAATACGGAAAGAATATAAAAATATATATATAACGATTTTACTAAAGTTATAGTTTAATTATATATAAATTTACTGTACATTAATTGTATTATTTTACACCTTAGATAGCTTTTATATTATCGTTATCTTGTATATTGATACTTAAAACTAGATTTTACACGCTTAATATATATATAATATACACTTATTATATTTTATACAAGAGTATTTAGCAGAAAATGATTATTAATTATGAACATTAATTAATAATAATATATAAGAGGTAAAACTCATATAACGTTGTAATAGAAGTATATATAATGAAAAAAGGATGTAATAAGATATTTAATAGTTATATTTTAATTAATATGTGAAGATTTGAAATTTGTACAATAGAAATATATAGTTAATCCCTATTAAGTAATGATATTAAATTGGCATTTAAAATACAATATCTATATTATAAATAACTATAATATGAATTAAAAATTACTGTTAGTTAGCTTTAAAGTATATATATTAATATATTTATAATAGTAAAACTTATACCAACTTTTAACATGAGCTTATTAATATTAAGTGTTACAAAACTAAATATATAATACGCTTCACTTATATAATAGGTATTGAATTATGTATTAGTAATTTTTCCTCAATTTTACTAGTAGGGGTTGTGGAAATAGAAGCTATTGAAATGGGAGATTTTTGGTGGAAAACCCGTTGCAAAGTCAGGTCGTTGCATGATTAGGTAAGCCTTTCTATGATGAAAAAAAAAGAGATCAAATGAGTTATTTGACGGAACGTTATAATCAGGACCCTTCCTGAAGACCAACCAATAGCAATTGTAGATACGGCTATGGTCCAAATTCCCGGCCGGCATCCTAGAGGCAGCCACAGCCAGTTTTCTGAATCTCTAGTAATCCACTTGTCCAAGCCTATACCGTATTTTTATTGAAGGGGAGGTTTTGCATTTCCTAACCAGGAAGCAATGAAAGTCGAGAAGCTCACGTTTTCTAAAGAAGTCTTGGGTTCAGTGCGAGAGCAAAACAGACGCGATTAGTCACGGTTCGTGCATATGTAAAACAGGATGGCCATTAGGTTTGGATGGTCCTGGCCGATAGCATGCCACTACTTTGTCTTCCGCACCGTCGAGTTCAACTCGGTGCCTAGTTTTTGATAACGAGGTTTAAGGATAAAAATCGCGCGTTGAGTGGTATTTGCAGTGCATGTAGCAGGCTAACTGGATTTAGTTTAAGTGTTAAAAACTGCTTGGTGCACCCACTGCTGGATATTGAGTGACTGCATAGCGATGGCTGCGCTACGGGGACTTCCAGTCATGACTGACTTGAGGAAATGACGAAGAATGAAGATAACAATGTAGAAGTGAAGCGCATAGAAGTTGTAGTATTTAGGTTCAGATCGGGGTTAAGTTAACCGCTGTTAATTGTTGCAAGGAGATCACAGCAACAAAGGTAACAAATGGTCGTGGTCGGTCAAATACTAGTGAAGGTTGAGAGATTCTCTATTTATGATCATACTATGAGCTTGTTGGGTGTTGTTATAATATGAGAGTCAGACAAAAGATGGTTGTTTGCGTGCAGCTTTCTGACGCCATCATAGTCATCATGAGCCAGATCAGATATCTGTAAGGAGCCAGCAAGGCGGGCACCGTGACTGAGTAAAATCAATTATGGTTTCTATAAAGAGGAGAAAGGGAGAAGGTTTCAGAAAGAAAGGGGTTCAGGGGCCCTAGGCTTGCGGTCAGCTTTGCTAACCGGATACCTAGCACTGCCTGAACGCCAGTGAGCCTCAGCCCTGATGTTGACAAAGCTGAATCTAGAACTACAAAAACAACATGCCATACAATTAATAAGTTACAACTCACATCCTTTCACCAATACAGAGTGTAGTGCTATCTAATAGGAGAATACTACTCACTATAATCATTGACCAAGTTGACTGAGCACGGTGCTTAATGTACAAAGATAGCATTAGATAGTATAGATAACATCATTGTGTCCGCAATAGAGCGTAAGAACTCTAGTTCCTCACGCTAGCAATTACATTGTTCATCTATGCCCTACTGTTCAGACTCATCTCTATGCACCATAGTGACAGCGACCTACAGTGATGTGGAGCCGTCTTGCCTTTAATGGATCCATAAATGCCGCTACGGCTACTAGCCTAGGCGAGGTTATTCTATTAAATATTGAACTAGTGCGGTGACGTAGCAGGAAAGAAACCACAAAAAGAACCACACCCACAAAAGGTCGCAGCGGCCTAGAAGGCCGCTTCCCAGACTACCGGTCCTCCGATCAGAGGGACACGAATGCAATTGACGCAGAAAACAGAGACGTACCTAGTATGGTACAAGACCTAGTTAGTGACGGTGCCTAGTATGAAACGGAGCCTAGCATAGAACAACAAAGAAAACGCGACCGTGGACTAGGTCATTTCCTTCGATCAGAGGGCCAGAATGTCACTGGGCTTCAATTAGGTGGTTTTCGTGGTGAAATCGTCGCGTGTCAATTGACCTAATGAGTGGAAGCGACGGTTCAAAGAACCGTGCGGCGTGGCCCCTTTTTGACGGAGGCACGCGCCAGAAAACGCACCGCTACGTACAAAAACGGTTACAGTAATATTACAGACCCAAAAAGAACGACAGGGTTGGCCTGAGCAGGCACCCCGAGTCAATATAAAACTTCTCATTTACAATACATGCCGAAATAAGTAATGAAAATTTTGCTTCTTTCCCATCATAGCAGTATATTCAATATACAGGACATCACAAACCGCTAGACGTGATACGTGTCATATTTCTAGGTAAGTACCTAGCGAGGTTGAACGCCTAAGTTGCGCCTCAAATCTTCCAATTCTCGCACTGAGGGACACCAAGCTCCAATATGCATGAAAGCGATATCCTTCTTCACGGGACTGAAGTCTCGTGCCGAATGATTCGTGATATTTGTGTCCGAGCTGGGGACCTTGTTCTTTATGTTGATGGCACTGACTACAGCCACATCCTTCGTGGAAATCCTGGTTTAGTGTCAGGCTCATTCGGCTCGCGATAGCACCAGAAAGACCTGTCAGTAGTTCTAGTAGAGGAAGGCAGAGAGCTTACAGGGTTTGTGCATTTTTAGCGTCGGTTGCCATCTTTTAGTAGCCCTGCTGCTGAATTAGAGAAAGGGTTGTGAGGTATCTGAGAAGTGTCCTGCCTTTGAAAGCTGGACACAGAACAGGATTTATAAGTTGTTTTGAATTTGCACTGGTTGGAGGCTGATGGAGAATTCTTATTATATACTTAGAAGTTGCTCAGGACCCACGGAGCCGAATCGATCTCCACGTCTCTGCTTTGAATCCCTTAAATCGGTAGCATATGTTCCCTCTCCCTCCGTGCATGAGTGACCATCCATCTCTCACAGGAGGTGCCTGCTACCTGCCAAAGTCAGGGATTGACCCAGAAACTCTAGCTGAGATCAGGACTGAGTCCAAAACTGTGATGCTGGCAAACCCGACGTTGTTTCGGTGAAGTCCCGGGATTTCAGTTACAGTTTTGGGACTCAATGGCAATAGAGGACAAAGTATTAGCGTCTGCCTCAATTTCAGGGCCCAAAGTCCTGAACTCCCCGCTAAATGGCAAGGTGGTTTGCCTCGCCTTGACTGGATATTGGCGACGGTTGGGACGGGCTTTTCTGACCTTTTAGAGGTCGAAGGGCGGCCAACGCATACATCCGCCAAGTGGGGTGGAATCTCTCGCGGGCAAGTTTGGAATAGGTACCTGTTGAGGCCAGTCAAGAATCGCTGCAAATAACTGTCAACCAATTGCCGGTGTGGTCGAATCAACAACTTCGTTCCACTAGCCGCAATGTGGCGCCCCATTCAGGACTCGGTGCCTGAAATTAGGACTTGAAGTTTGATATGAGGAACTGGTGCCCAATCAGGATTTCTCGAGATGCGGGGCAAGGTCGACAGACTGCAAGCACTATTGGGAGCCTACTGTGTACCTTTCGAGAAGTCGCACTTCCGCGCATGCACCTGATTGTGATTGGGTGCCCTGAATGCCTAGGGTTAGGAATGGGACATCCAATTAGCAAGGGGACACCTGCTGATCATCATGCACCATAAATGAGGGCACCCCGTCCCCAAGCTCCTCCGATTACCGTCTATCTCACTTGACTTTTCGGTGAAACTCACATCCCCTAGGGATGCGTCTCAATTACTCTTCCGAACGCGCCGTTGCCCAAAGTATCTGAATCCTTTTTAGATTGCGGCAGTGGAGAAGGACGCCTTCTATTTCGCGGTTGACAACGTTGTCCCTTTTACAGCTACATCGCTGTTGATTTTGTTACTTTGAAATGCCGGGTATTGCATTCATAACTGTGGCATTTCTTCAATAACTTTCCGAATGGCTTTGGCCGCCAGAGCCTCGCCATTTATCGACTTTGTCGCCGCCGGAACAAGCGACGTTATGGACACAACAGGTAGAAGGTAAGTCCGCATCGACTTTAAATTGGATGTACTCCACCTAGGTGCTTGTCTAACCTGCTTTTAGATGGCCCAAGGATATCTACGCATCCCGGGGTTGGGGTTCTTTGAGAACGGGAGCTAAAAATGAACGCATCCTCTCTTACCACGATGCGGAGGTAACTATTCGAGGTCTATCTGTGGGCCTTAGCCTTATGGAACAGATTGACCCGTATGGTAATACTCCTGATGTCATTGACAGAATATCATGTGTGTTTTAGCAAATTTTGGCTGACACTTTTAAGTGATAGAATCGAGCAACGATGTCGGCGGCGAGGCGGGCAACGAGGCTAGTGACGACGGCGGTGACGACGGCGGTGACGACGGGTTTGTCGACACCAGCGCGTTCAGCCCCCCGCTATCTTCCAACTACCTCCAGGATTTTCAGGATGAAGTTTGGCGGGATCTCGAAATTGAGCGGCTTGAGCGAGAAGCAGAGCTCACCCGGATCGCAACGACGAAGCTTGCGTACAAGAGGGTTAAATTCCATTGCGTCAACAAATATTTGTATCGGCTGTCGGCCACTGCTGATGGGCGACTGATTTGCCGGGATCATCCTTCATGCGATCTGAGAAACGAAGGTGCAGCGTCCCTAGATTCGCTGAAGGTACACTTCTTCCATCACCACCGAAAGGACTGGCGGGGGGACGGCTCCGAGGACTTCAGACAGGCCTGGAACGGCGTTGAGGACGCTCTGGACGATTCATGGGTGGCTGGCAGGGTCAAATGGCTGACGAAGATGGTATCCATCCGGTCTCGGAAATGGGCAAGAATGACGATGGACGAAAGGCCCGAGGCACCAACGATCGAGTCACTAGCCAAGGAGGACCATGAGGCCCTAGGTATCCACCGGAGGCACCTCAGACGGATGTCCCAATGGCGGGTCCTTCGAGATCTCAGACAAAGATTCTATCAACAGCATACGAGGTTTCATGACCTGGCCCGGAAGCAGCCATCGATTGCCTGGTTTGCCGAGCGTATTGAGGACGCGGGAAAGTTGCTACATCTAGCTGTCGACGCTTTTCAGGATGTTCTCCGTGGTCGACAACCTACGACCTTACAACAAGTATTCGCTTTCGTCAGCCTGGCTTACGCTATGAACGATGTTATGCGGGCTCGCGGCTTACCGGGGAATTTGGAGCCGAACGTTCAAGATTTCTTTTCTTGGAGAGTTCACATTATCGACGAAGACGAGAGGAAAACCTTCGACCAGATCGTGATATGCCATTTTGTGCCGGACACAGTTTCCATTTTGAACATGACATCTGGACCTATTTCTTCACAAGCGAACTTGCCGCCCGAAGCATCGACACCCATTGAAGATCTCCAGGCTCTATGGGACTCCATGGCCCGGGGCTTGCCGCTTCTCAGGTCTGACCGGCTAACCTCCATGAGGGACATGGTTTTGCGTTTGATGAATGTCGAACCTTTGGACTCGGGGTTCAACTTCTCTGCATTTCTTAGTCTCAATTCCATGCTACCGGCCACCGGCGACATCGAAGGTTCGCGGCAAGGTCAATCAAGGACGGGAGGAACGAGCCCATGGACCGACCGATCCTCAGAGAGTCAAATATGGGGCCCTACAGACCGCCCTCTAGAGCGCCCAGCGGACCCCGCCCCCACCCTTGGCGACTGCGCCACCGTACCCCTAGTAGAGACGGTAATATTTCTCACGGCGCGCCGCTTTATGATATGTGAGTAACGTGTCGTGACCCGTCCTTTGTTTCTTCACTAACGTCACGCTACAAATCTAGTCGTTGGGGGCTTTGGGGTTCTTCTGATCTACTTCAGTGATCCCGGCCAATCGAGCAGCTGCCATGTACTGCGTAAAGACAGCGAGAAGTGGGAAGTTTGGAGACTGGTCGAGACGATAGAAGAGATGAAGACGAAGGTCATTGACCCGATCTTATGCGACGAACGGTTCCGGAGCGTATGGGCCCTTTTCCGGGCCGTGGAGGAGGTACTGGACCTCGGCTGTATCCGCACGTTTCAGGAGCTGAGCGATATAGTGATTACCCTTGCCATGGTTGGTGACCCCCCATGCGTCACTAGGCGTGCCCGGCTGACGGATTATCTCCCATCATTTCTCAGCGCACTGTCTCAGACTTCAGCTTAGCTAGTACTCTGCGGAGTAAGATCAAGAGCCTATGTGCAGAAACAGAGGCGACAAGGGCTGGCTCTGCTCTGAAACGATGCGCGAACTCAGCTGTTGATGCTGATCGAGAACCAAAGCGCAGGTGAGAAAACCGAGCTCAGTCCATAAAGTCAAACTTTATATCCGTCATCCACTAACATATCAATGACCACTAGCCGCACACACAGCAGTGACGTTTCGGAAGAGACGGCCCCTGACGTATACGATGCATCCCTGCCTAACCGGTCGTCAGGGAGGACACCGCTTGTGATGACAAGCAGTCAAAGCCTCAATTGCCAGGTTCCAGGCTGCGGCAAGGAGTTTAAGGGGTTATCGTCTAAAAGCAACCTTCGACGTCACCAGCGGGAAAAACACACCGACGACGTCTTGATGTGGGCATGTGGTTACCCAGGCTGCTGGGCCCAGACTGAACGAAAAGACAACCTGAGGGATCATATCGGACGGAAGCACGGGGGTGGGACGGAGGTGAAGATGACGAGAGTGCATACGAGGGTGCAGAGGTAAATGGCACCGCTTCCGCTTGAGTTGTCTGGAGTGTAGCGGGTCTTGAGGGTGTTGAGCTTTTAAGTACATTCCGGCTCATAGTCCTGCCGATGTGGCGAGGGGTGGGGCTCGACACGGTGTGTTTGCTTTGTCGGAGTTATTTCAACTACATATTGCTTGCTGTTCACTGATGTGTACCTCGTAGTATCTATGTGAAATTCTAGCTTAGTGTCTTTTCTGAGGCTTTTCAGGGGGGGACACTGACAAGGGTCCTAAATCGCACGTGTATCTAGTTTTCGGTCGATAAAATTGGATAGGGAGGAATGCATAACGTGCATGATAAGCGAGTCGCGCGGATAAGCGAGTCGCGCGTTTTTCAACACAACACACACCTCCCACCTCTGCAGCAAATTCTACCACAACCAACAATGGAAAACCCTTCCAAAGAGGCCAGAATTCTCCTTGATCTTCAAGCTATCAAAAACAACAACAAACTTAGTATCGCAGCTGCAAGTCACCATTATGACGTACCACCTTCAACCCTTTGCGACCGACACGACGGTAAACCTGCACGACGCGATACTCCAGCTAACTCACGCAAGCTTACGGATTTAGAGGAGCAAACGATTGTTTGATATATATAACTGAGCTTTATACACGTGCATTCTATCCTCGGCTTTGTTACGTTAAAGATATGGCTAACCGATTACTACGTGAACGTAATATGCCTCCTGTCGGCGTATGATGGGCTTATAACTTTGTCAAGCGCCAGCTAGAACTTCGGACGCGTTTTACGTGTAAATACGACTACTAAAGGGCTAAATGCGAAGATCTAACAATTATTCGTAAGTGGTTTACTCTTATGTATAACATTAAGGTTAAATACGGTATCCTTAACGACGATGTCTATAATTTTAATAAGACTGGCTTTATAATAAGTATTATTATTGCCACTATAGTAGTTACTACTTTAGATGGCTATAGTAGGGCTAAATAAGCCCAGCTTAACAATTAAGAGTAGGTTACAGTTATCTAAGGAGTGAATGCTTTAGGCTGGGCTATCTTATTATTTATTATCTTAGTTAGGTAATATCACTTTATAAACTAGTATAAAAAGCATAACCTCCCGGTTAACTGGCGTATTATAATAACCAATAATGGCTGGACTATAAATGAGAAAGGCATAGATTAGTGTTGGTTTCTAGCCCCAGTGGGTCCACTGGGTCGGCGCACTGCGCCGAACCCTCTGGAACCCCCTGGAATCAGGGGGGTTTCACCCCCTAAAATTCCACCAGTTTCCACTGGATTCCAGTTGCCACAGCGGAGCTGTGGAAGCCTCTGGAACCCAGTGAGTCACACAAGCACTTACGTGGCCTACGGCCACTATTCCAATCCTGTATAGTAGATAGA
>Ga0247758_1002344_pt1 | contig 10534 bp, 6 predicted proteins | sample UWRJL156409C4_FD_180950 | JGI IMG/M metagenome (GOLD analysis project Ga0247758, IMG submission 180950) | Plant litter microbial communities from Arlington Agricultural Research Station in Wisconsin, United States - UWRJ-L156-409C-4 | ecosystem: Environmental > Terrestrial > Plant litter >... | reverse complement strand
CCGAGCGACGAGATGGATGGTCCACACTGCCAAAAGACAGACTCAACCCCGATGGCTGGTATCATCCTCATCAAGGCAGACATGGAGCGACAAATGCCCCTGGCGGTTACTTTGTCAAGGAAGATTTGGGTGCATTTGATGCCCGATTCTTCAACATCACAGCCGCTGAGGCAGCAGTAAGGCCCCTGAGACACTCATCACATCTGACTTGAAGAACACCATCGCTGACCCAGTTTCCAGTCTCTTGACCCGCAGCAACGGCTTCTTTTAGAAATATGCTACGAAACAATGGAGAACGGTAAGTACCCCTGAAATCCCAAATTTGGTCAGAATCTGACATCAACAGCCGGCATTCGCCCAGACAGACTGGCAGGGAGCAACACGTCTGTGTTTGTGGGTTCCTTGTCATCAGATTACAAGGCCATCTCGGCTGAAGACTCTGGTGTGACGATGCCCATGTACTATCCCACGGGAATCGGCGGTTCCCTGCTCGCAAACAGACTGTCGTACTTCTACGACCTGCGAGGGCCAAGCATGATGCTTGACACCGCATGTTCCTCAAGTCTGGCGGGCCTCTACCTCGCCTGTCAGAGTCTTATCAACGGGAGCTCAGACCAAGCCATCGTTGGCGGGTCCAACGTGATTCTCGACCCGCGGTGCTGGTCATCCATGTCCGCCATGAGGTTTCTCTCCCCTGACGGCCGGTGCTTCTCGTTTGACCACCGCGCCAACGGTTACGCACGAGGCGAGGGTGTTGCCTGTGTGATGCTCAAGCCCCTGGACGCGGCCATCCGCGACGGAGACACAGTGCGTGCCGTGATAAGGCACGTCGGGACGAACCAAGACGGCAAGACCATGGGAATCACTCTGCCCAGCAAGGTCGCCCAGGAAAGTCTCATTCGCCGACTGTACACAGAAGCCGGGCTCAAGACGTCGGAAACCTCCTACCTGGAAACACACGGCACAGGCACACAGGCAGGCGACCCACTTGAGGCGGGTGCCATCGCCAGTGTTTTTGCACAAGACCGTGAAGGCCCCTTGATTATCGGATCCGTCAAGACAAACATCGGCCACACGGAGGGTCTTAGTGGACTCGCGGCGTTTATCAAGACAGTACTGATGCTGGAGCACCGCACCATCGTACCCAACTGCAACTTTGAGAAGCCCAATGCCAACATCCCACTGGCAGACTGGAAGCTCAGGGTGCCTATTACGGCGGAGCCCTGGGCCGTATCGGGGCCACGACGAGCGTCTGTCAATAACTTCGGATTCGGAGGCAGTAATTTCCATGCCATCCTTGAGGACGCCGAGGGTTACATGAAGGAGCGTGGACTGTCTGGGAAGCACAGGACAGTCTATCGAGCTCCCCTTGCCAATGGGCATGCCGTGAACGGGACCAATGGTGTCGATACCAACGGGTCCCACGTCACCAACGGCACCAATGGCATCGAGGTCAACGGAAAAAACGGTGTCCAGACCAACGAAACCAATGGCGTCAATGGCACTAACGGTGTCAACGGGGTTGCTACTAATGGCACTAACGGAACACACACAACCAACGGCATCACTCATACCAATGGTGGGAGCACCACCACCAACGGAGTAGTATCCAAATCCTCCCCCAAGCTCTTCGTCATTTCCGCCTTCCACGAATCCATGGGTAAGGCACAAGCCGCAAGCCTCAAGTCCTACATCTCGGGACGTCTATCTGAGCACGACCTCGCCTCAGCCGCGCAGGATCTCTCCTTCACACTCACAGAGCGCCGCACCCATCACATCTGGAGGAAAGCCTTCATCGCCTCCAGTCTCGAAGAGCTGCATGACTCCCTGCAACCAGAATTGATCAAGCTCTCCAAGTCTAAGAAAGCACCGCGGCTAGGGTTTGTCTTTACCGGTCAGGGTGCACACTGGTACGCCATGGGCCGAGAGCTGATGGCGCAATACCCCGTTTTTCTTGAGAGTATCCAGAGATCAGAGAAGTTCCTGAACTCCATGGGGGCGCCGTGGTCCTTGATCGAGGAGCTTAGTCAAGACAAGACATCCTCTCGTCTAGGACTGGCGTCTCTTTCCCAGCCGGTATGCACAGCCATCCAGGTCGCGCTTGTTGATCTGCTTGAGAGTTGGGATGTCCGACCGTCTGCTGTGGTCGGTCATTCGAGCGGCGAGATTGCAGGCGCATATAGCTGTGGTGCGATCAGCCACGAGGGAGCCATCCTCATCTCCTACCACCGTGGCGTGCTCGCTGCGTCTATCAAGCCGAACCACCCGCAGCTGAACGGAGCTATGATGGCTGCCGGCTTGACACCGCAAGCGGCAGAAGAGCGCATTGCTCTCCTCACGCGGGGCAGACTCACAGTTGCTTGCATCAACAGCCCACAGAGCGTCACCATCGCAGGAGACGAGCAAGCAATCGATGAACTGACGGAGGCTCTTCAGCAGGACGGTGTTTTCAACCGCAAGCTGCGCGTCGAGGTCGCCTACCACTCGCACCATATGCAGGTCGTTGCCGAGGAGTATCTCTCAGCGTTGTCAGAGTTGAAGGTCAACACGACCACGCCAGACAAATGCACCTTTTATTCCTCGGTCAGGGGCAAGAAGGTCCAGGGCAGCGAGCTGGGTGCACAGTACTGGGTGGACAACATGGTTTCACCGGTACAGTTCGCATCGGCCCTGAAAGCTCTCTGCCTCGATGCCGGCGCTAGACGGAAGCAGAGAATCTCCTCAACTACAGCCAACGTTGGGACTTTAATCGAGATCGGTCCGCATGCAGCGCTCGCCGGACCCATCAAGGAGACTATCAAACTCGATACAGCCCTCAGCAACAGCGGTATTGCGTATGCCTCTGCCCTCTACCGTGGAAAAGACGCATCCGTCACGGCGATGGAACTGGCCTGCTCGTTGTTCGAGTCAGGCTACGAAGTCAACCTCACCGCCATCAACCGGCCGAGCGCCACGACAACCCCGAACTTGCTGGTTGACCTGCCGCCGTTTGCGTGGGACCATTCCAAGCGCTACTGGGCAGAGTCGCGGACGAGCAAGCAGCTCAGGTTCAAGTCTGAGCCGAGATCCGATCTCTTGGGAACTCCGTCGGTAGAATCTACATTGCTGGAGCCAAGGTGGCGGAATATGATCCGCCACGAGGAGATTCCATGGGTGCGGGACCACGTCGTCCAGTCCAACATTGTGTACCCGGGCGCCGGATACATCTGCATGGCCATCGAAGCTGCAGCCCGGCGTGCCACGGCCAACGGGGCCAACATTATTGGCTTCAAGCTCCGTAACGTTGTCATCAGCCAGGCCCTCGTCATCCCTGAGGAATCGTCAGACATCGAGATCCAACTGTCTCTCCGGCCCCTCAATGACGCCGTCAAGGCTCTGTCCAAGACCTGGGACGAATGGTGCGTGCAGTCTCTCAGCAGCAATGGCATGTGGGTTGAGAATTGCCGCGGCCTGATTTCGACCATCAAGGCAAACGAAGACGAGGGTCTGCTCACCAACGATGCCGAGGAGCAAGCCTTCTACGCCAAGGAGCTTGCGGCCCTCCGGGAAGCATGCCCCTCCGATATCAACACCAAGACCATCTACAAGAGCTTAGCAGATCACGGTCTAGAATACGGCCCAACCTTTGCCAACATGAAGTCTGCAAAGGCAATTCCTGGCGCGAGCGTCGCAACCGTCACCATCGCGGATACGGCAGCGACACAGCCTTCCGGGTTTCAGTACCCGCATATCTTGCACCCGACAACGCTTGACGCGCTCTTCCATACCGTGTTCCCGTGCGATTCCGACGCAGATGGAAATGTCCCCCACGCCATTATCCTGATGGGGATAGACGAGCTGGAGGTAAAGACTACCCTGAGCACTGAGCCAGGCTACACGTTCAACACGTGCACGAGGACGTCTCGGGTAGACAATGTCACGCGTCAAGGCACCGCCGTAGTCTTCGATAGCAAAGACGAGAGCCGTGGACCGGTTATTCTGATCAAGGGCATCAAGTACCAACCCCATGACAAGGACACCCTGGAAGATGACGCCCAGCAAGAAGACTCGAACCTGCATGCGATGCACGAGGTTGTCTGGCAGCCCGACGTTAACTTCCCCGTTGCGGCACCAGAGCTTGTCTATCCCCCCCTGACCGTCCCCGCCGAGGAGGTTGACAGGAGCTTGGAGCTGCAGAGAGCTGCATACTACTACTCTGAGAATGCCATGCAGTACATGTCGGCCGACGAGGTCGTCGAGGAGCATCACAAGGCACTGTGGAAGTGGATGGTCCGCACCACCACCATGGTCAAAGAGAATCAATTTGACTACCCGACTGCGCAGTGGACACTAGCAACGCCAGACGAGCGCGCCAATTTCCTGCTTGCCAACAGCACCGTTAGCGACGAGTCTCGTCTCCTCGCCGCTATTGGCGTCAACCTCGTCGATATCCTCAAGGGCTCGACCCCGCCCCTGTCCGTGATGATGGAGGACGGCTTGCTGGGCAAATTTTACGTCAACAACATCACTGGCAACGGGCCGCTTGAGGTATGCCCTCCATACATCGCCCATCTCGCTCACAAGAACCCACATCTGCGTATCCTCGAGATCGGTGCCGGCACGGGCGGCATGACTAGCCCTGTGTTGCACATCCTGGGCGGCGCTGGCGGAACCGGCACGACGCCACGCTTCACCGAGTACGTCTACACCGACATCTCCAGCGGCTTCTTTGAGGCGGCCAGAGAGAAGTTCAAGGAGTGGTCACACCTGATCCAGTACCGGAAGCTGGATATCGAGGCAGAGCCGGGCCAACAGGGATTTGACATTGGCGCGTATGACCTAGTTATTGCTCACAATGTTCTGCACGCCACGACTGAGATCAAGCGGACGCTCAAGCATGTGAGGAGCTTGCTCAAGCCTGGAGGCCGTCTGCTTCTGTCTGAGATCACGGGAGAGAAGCTGTCTATCGGACTGGTATGGGGTACTCTCCCTGGCTGGTGGGCGGGTATGCCTGAGGGCAGAGTCAACGGGCCGCTGCTCTCCGAAGAGGACTGGGGAGTCGCGTTGCAAGACTCGGGCTTCGCTGGCATTGAGTTGGCTCTTTGGAGGGGGATCCCGCACGACTCGCTTCGACAGGGTACTTTCATGGTTGCCCGTGCGGACGAGCCAGAGGCCCTTCAGGTGCCAAAAATAATCAAACTGGTGACCGAGGATGGACTAGCTGATCTGGTTCAAATTGACGCTATCAAGGCAGAGCTTGAAGGTCTGGGGAGTGTTGTGCACACAACAAACCTTGCCGACGTGAAGCAAGCCGCTGGGCAGTTCTTCGTCGTCCTCTCGGAACTCGCTGGCCCGATTCTCAAGGCCCCAAGCGAGGAGCAGTTTGCCGCAATCAAGACACTTCTCTGCGACTGCGATGGTGTCTTGTGGGTCAGTGAGGGCGCAAGTATGAGCCCGACGAACCCTGACGCCAGTCTTTTTGTCGGTCTCGCCAACACTTTGCGGACTGAAGTGGGCGGTAGCGGGCAGATCAGCCTTGACCTCGATGGCCGTAGCAACCGCAGCGCCGAGGAATCCACTGCTGTGATCATGCGCGTCCTACGGGAGGCATTCCGTACTCGACAGTCCGGCAAGAGCGTTGAGGTAAGCTATGCCGAAAGGGCAGGCATTATCTACACCCCTCGTGTCGTCGATGAACACCACGGATATCGTGGGGCCTTCGCCGTGGAGACTTCTCCTCCGGCGCCCACAGACCAGCCCTATCTTCAACCCGGCCGGCCCTTGGTGCCGCGACTCCGTGTGCCTGGCCTGCTGGACACCGTCTACTTCGACGACGCTCCAAACGTTCAGGAAACTCTCCCTGATGATTTTGTCCAAATTGACGTCAAAGCATCAGGTCTTAACTTCCACGACATCATGACCTCGATGGGCCAGATCAAGAGCAGTCATATGGGTTTCGAGGCCGCGGGCGTGATTACCGCCGTTGGAAAGGGCGTCAGCCATCTCCAGGCTGGCGACCGCGTTGTCGCCCTCGGCCACGACCTCCTTACGAGCATTGCTCATGTTCCCGCCACACACGCCCTCACCTTCCCTTCCAACCTCTCCTTCGAAACCGCTGCTTCGCTCCCCGTCGTGTACACCACGGCCTACTACTCTCTCTTCAATCTGGCACATATCCAGCCCGGCGAGAAGGTTCTTATTCACGCCGCGGCTGGTGGTTTGGGTCATGCTTCCATCGACGTGTGCCGCTATGCGGGAGCGGAGGTATTCGCTACAGTCAGCACCAAGGCTAAGAAAGCATTGCTGATGAGTCGCTTCGGAATCCCGGAGGACCACATCTTCTCTAGTCGGCGATCCGGCTTTGGTGAGGCCATCACGCGCGTGACAAACGGCGCAGGCGTGGATGTGGTCTTGAACTCGCTGTCGGGTGACTTCATCCGTGAGTCACTGGGATGCATGGCGCCACTAGGACGGTTTATTGAGCTCGGACGACATGACTTCTTGGTCAACTCGCGGCTGGAAATGGCAGGGCTCCAGAAGAACATCTCGTTTGTGGTGGCCGATTTGCTCATGATTGTAGACGAGAGGCCCGCGATGATCATGCCGGCGCTGAAGGAGGTGCTAAGACTCGTTGGAGCTGGCGAGCTGAAGGTATCGCTGCCCCATAGTACGTTCTGCATGGCGGAGATGGAAAGTGCGTTGCGCACGATGCAGACTGGGCGGCATACGGGTAAGCTCATTGCGGTGCCAACAGCGGAAGATGTTGTCAAGGTGATGCCGAGAAGGGACAACGGAATATTCTTGCGTGAAGACGCCTCTTACGTCCTGGTAGGAGGTTCGGGCGGTTTAGGTCAGGCTCAAGCGCTGTGGATGGCGTCTGCGGGCGCAAAGAATCTCATCCTGGCATCGAGGAGCGGCGACAAGAACCAGGAGGTCAAGGATTTGATTGCGGAACTTCAAGGACAAGGAGTCAATGCAGTTGCACTGGCCTGCAATGTGAGCAAGGTCGAGGAGGTCGAGGCCTTGGTCGAGTATGCTCGGGCAAATATGCCGCCAATCCGTGGCTTGGTCCACGGAGGAATGGTGCTGCGAGTGAGTAACCCCCATCCACAGCAGTTTGGAATTTTGATGCTAACCTCATCCGCAGGACACACTGTACGGCAGAATGACTTTGCAGCAGTGGCAAGACGTCCTAGCACCCAAGGTGCAAGGAACGTGGAACCTCCACCACCTGTTGCCGCAACAGGAGCTCGACTTCTTCATCATGCTTTCGTCAATCGTCGGTGTTCGTGGAAACGCCAGCCAAGGTGCATACTCGGCTGGTGGCGCCTTCCAGGACGCCTTTGCGCACTACCGACGCTCCCTGGGCCTCCCAGCAGTCAGCATCGACCTGGGCAAGATCGACGAGGTCGGCTATGTCGCCGAGCGCAGCGAAGAGACCGCCAAGCGCCTTGATGAGTCCGGTGTGTCGGCCATGAGCAAGCGCCAGTTCCTCGCGGCCCTCAAGGTAGCCATGGCTCGGGGCAAAGATGTCTCTGCGCAGGTTATCACAGGACTGCGGACCTACTCGCCCGATCGCGCGCTGCCTGAATATGACGTTAACACGTTTTCCATGTTCCGCCGCACAGGCGAGGCAAGCAAGCAATCCGCCGGCGACGAGGTGGGGACGGCAACACGACCGCGTGACGCGCTGCGCCAGGCATCCACGCCAGAGGAGGCTACCGCCGCCTTCTGTGCGGCGTTTGTGGAGAAGATGTCGTCGCTGCTGATGGTGGCGTTGGAGAACATTGATTTTTCAAAGTCGATCAACGAATACGGAATGGATTCTCTCGTCGCAGTCGAGATGCGCAATTGGCTCTTCAAGGAGGTCGACATTACGGTACCCATTCTGGAACTGTTGGCAAATCAGTCGCTGACGCACCTGACGCGGAAGCTGGTGGAGAAGTCGAAGTTGACTGCAGCGCTGTTTGTGAAAGAGGCGGAGAAATAGATTAGATGAAAGAGGGTATTGCCACGCTGACAGAAGGTTCTTTCGGCAAGACGGTCTCAATTGTATCATACTAGTTACCGGAAAGAGGGAACGATTTGATTTCAAGGCGCCAAGGGGAGTGGTTCCTCGGTTATGTGTCATGGGTGAACGCGGGGAAAGCCCAAGTTCTAGAGCAATATAGAAGAAGAGTGTCTATTCACACCATAACCTCTGTCTATTTGCACCTTATTACTAGGAGGTATTCTGTGAAGATGCGCTAAAGAAATCCTCAAGCGCCCTCGATTGGAATACGAAGAGGTATTTGAGAGGCCTACTTACATAGGGTGTATATCTTGAAGGCCTAATTGCATTGTGATTCGTGTCGTTCACATCGTGAAAGGCCTTTGTTACATACAATAGGCCGCTAGAGATTTCCACCGAGAACTCGGCAGCAGTTAACATCGCGAGCCCCGCTCCATCATTGAACACGAGAGCGCGACGCCAAGTGGAGCCAAAGTTGAGGCCGATCGATTCCGGTTCGTCAACTCGGCAACTGGCCGGGACCCAATTGCTCTCTCCTAGGCAAGCACATAAAAACAAACTGTGAAATTCCAGCACCTTCAAAGCAGCGGAGGTCCAAACTTCACACTGCCATCATGGAATACGGAATTCTCCCTGAATGCGTCGACAAGACAGTCATTCACCTGTTCACCGTGAACATTGCCGACGATGAGCTCTCGCGAATGTACTCGCTGCTCGCTCTCTCCAACATCGCTGGCGACTGCTACGAAAACAGTCTCCCAAATGGCGCTCCGACCCTGGGTCTTCGACGAGAATGGCTGGTTGCCGCAAAGCAAGTCTAGGAGAGAGAGAGTTCAACTGGTGCGATTCTCCCCGTCGTTTGCTCTCTGGTTATGAATTGAAGTCGGCATTGACAAACATGAATAGGAGAGCACACGAAGAGGCAATAAACATGTTTCCACACTTCAAGGTTGCATCGACAGACCTCATTGGGGGTGACGGTAGCGAATTTACCGACGTGCATTTCATGGCCCTCTTCTCTACAAATCCATCAGCAACGCCGGTCTTTCTCCTTCATGGCTGGCCCGGCTCATTCCTCGAATTCATCCCTCTGCTCACCCTTCTCCGGCAGAAGTACCCCGATCCGGCCCAGCTCCCTTACCACATCATCGTCCTTTCGCTTCCCGGCTTCGGCTTTTCGGACCCGTTTCCCGTTGGATACGACTGCGGCATAGAAGAAATTGCCGATTATATGTCTGATCTCATATCCTTGGCTTTTGGCTTCAAGAACTACGTTGTTCAGGGAGGTGATATCGGCTCGCGGGTAGCGCGTTACATGGCCGTTAAGTACCCTAGTTGCGTTGCTGCTTTGCTCAACTACAGCCCCGTGCCCCTGCCTCCGGGAATGTCCACAGACACGCTCACCGAAGATGAGAAGCGAGGTTTGGCGAGGGGTGACCAGTTTCGCACCGATGGGTGCGCCTACGCCCTCATGCACGCCACGAGACCTTCAACAATTGGCCTTGTCCTGTCGACGAGCCCGCCCGCGTTGCTGGCGTGGATCGCGGAGAAGTTTCTCGATTGGACGGACCCAGCCTCTTTCCCGCACGATTCCGTTCTGGAGGGAAGCGGAACACCGTATTCCAGAAAACTTATGGATCAGATCCTATTGAGCGTCAGTCTGTACTGGCTCACCGGCATGGCTCACACCTCGCTGTACGCGTACCGGGAAGTCTTCACAATGGGCGGTAAGCCTGCGCCGAGCTCACATGCCTCGCCCGAGTACCATATTGCCGCCCCGAAGATGCTGGGATTTTCGTATTTCTCAATGGAGGTAGCGCCTACCCCAGAGAAGTGGATTGAAACGTCCGGAAATTTGGTGTTTTGAGAAGCATGCCAAGGGTGGCCATTTCGCTGCGTTTGAGCAGCCGATTGCCATCCTGGGGGACCTCGAGGAATTTATTGAGGTCTTTATCTAGACCCCATAAAAGCATCAGCCTACAAGCCACGCCTTCTTGCTCTTATCCTTAGGCCGAAATAAAGGGTCTCTTATCTCCATGCGAAAATACTATTAGAATTCTCACTCAAAATAGCAAGGCCTGTGATTACCACATTAATTACAAGCTTTAGCTTCATCGTGAAAAGCCCACTTAAACACAGGAAGGTCTTTTTTCAAAACATAGGACAACTCTTCGGGATAATGGAAGATGTTCTGTTGTAACCAAAAGCGATGGGTTGTCTGTCTAGGTAAATAATTTAAGAAGGTATCTTTCGCACCGGCCAAGGGAACCCTCTCTTTCGTCCCGAGCCTTTGTATAAGAATAAGGAAGCCTCAACTCGTTCAAGTGACCAATCTACAACCACCTCCCAAACCACCCCAAAACCTGCGTAACCGAGTCCTCCAAAATCTTCTTCTCCTTTGCATTATCCGGATTCCCCCTCACCGCAAACCCATGCCTCCCCGGCGAATACACCTTATGCTCCAGCGCGGGCAACTCCCTCCCCGCCTTCCTCTCCGCCTCATGAATCTCCTCAACCTTCCGCATAGTCTCAATCTTGACCAAG
>Ga0247758_1002341_pt1 | contig 10554 bp, 9 predicted proteins | sample UWRJL156409C4_FD_180950 | JGI IMG/M metagenome (GOLD analysis project Ga0247758, IMG submission 180950) | Plant litter microbial communities from Arlington Agricultural Research Station in Wisconsin, United States - UWRJ-L156-409C-4 | ecosystem: Environmental > Terrestrial > Plant litter >... | reverse complement strand
CGCCGCCCGAGTCGGGCAGCAGCGAACCGGCGGCGATGGACATGAGCGTCGACTTCCCCGCGCCGTTCTCGCCCAGGAGCGCGTGCACCTCTCCGGGACGGACCTCCAGGGTGACCCCGCGGAGGGCGTGGACGCCGGCGAACGACTTGCGGACGTCGGTGAGCCGCAGCGCGGCGTGGGTGGTCGACACGGTGTCTCTCCTACTTCTGCATGAGCTGGTCGAGCTCGTCGTCGGTCTGGAGGTTCGAGAAGAACGAGTCCGGGGCCTCGCCGGCCTTGCAGATCGGCTTCGTGCCGCCCTCGGAGTCCTCGAACAGCGGCAGCGACACGATCGACAGGCTGGGATCGGTGTTGCCGTTGGCCGCGGCGACCGCCTTGCGCACCGCGTACCGGCCGAGCCAGTTGCGGGCCGAGATCGTCGCGAGCGGGAACGCGTCCTTGCCGCCCTGCGCTTCCTTCCAGTCGCACGCGATCTCGTTGGCCTCGAGCGTGGCGATCGGCGGAACCTTCTTGCCGGCCGCCTTGAACGCGCGCACCGCACCGGCGGCCGACTGGCCGTCCGCGACGATGATGCCGTCGATCTGCGGGTTCTTGGTGATCAGGCCCGCGGTCACCTTCTGCGTCTGCGCCGGGTCCCAGTTCGCCACGGCGGGCGTCGTGTCACCGGTGACGACCTTGATGCCGGGCGAGGCCTCGAACGCCTCGACCGCACCGGCCAGCGTGCCGGTGTCGACCGCGTTGCCGGCGGGGCCGCCGAGGAAGATCACGTTGCCCTTGCCGCCGAGCTGCTTGGACAGCCAGGTGCCCCACGTCTTGCCGGCCTCCTTGGTGTCCCAGTCGACGTAGTCGACGAAGTCCTTGCCGGCGGTGCCGGTCGGATCGGCCGCCCACGGGACGACCTTCACGCCGCGCTGCGTCGCGCTGCGGATGCCGGGCAGCTCGGCGGGACCGCCGGCGTCCGGGATGATCACCACGGCGTTGCTGCCCTGCGCCACGAGCCCGGTGAGGCCGGAGATGGCCTTCTGCGGGTCGAAGCCGGCGTTGACGACGATCGTCTTCTTGATCTGGGGGCACTTGGCCGCCTCGAGCTTGACCTGCTTCAGCGACTCCTTGGACCAGCCGTTGAGCCCGCCGCCGTCCTGGATGCCCAGCGTGATCTCCTTCGGCCCGCACCAGTCGCCGCCGGCGCTGGCCGCCGTCGTCGTGCTGCCGGTATCGGCGGCCTTGGTGGTGTCGCTGGAGCTGTCGTCGCTGCCGCAACCGGCGAGCAGCGCCGCGAGCGCGAGCACCGCGAGCAGGACGAGCCCCCGGTTGCGCGACCGTCTGCGGCCCCCTGTGCCTACCTCGTTGAACCCCATGTCCATCTCCTCCTCGTGGTTGGGCGACACGTGATCACGTGCCGCTCGACGGCCCGACCTGGGCCGAAGTCGTCGGGGGGACGGCGTCGGCCGCCGTGGGGCGCCGCGCCTCCCCGCCTCGGGGCCGCAGTGCGGCCCATCGGACGTTGCGCAGGCCCATCCCCAGCGCGACGATCACGCCCTGGATCACGAACTGGACGGCGGTCGTGGCGCCCATGGCGAGCACGACCTGCTCCAGCTGCGTGAGGAACAGGGCGCCCATCGCGGTCGCCACCACGCTCCCCCGGCCGCCGGCCAGCGACGTGCCGCCGAGGACGACGGCGGCGATCGTCGGCAGCAGGTAGGTGTCCCCCGAGAACAGGCTCGGCGCGCTGATGAAGCCGGCGAGCAGCACGCCGGCCGCCGCGTAGCAGAGCGTGGCGGCCACGTAGGCCCCCAGCTGGTAGCGGGCGACGGCGATGCCGGCGGCGCGGGCCGAGCGCGGGTTGGCCCCCACGGCCTCGAAGCGGCGGCCCCACACGGTGGCGCGCATCAGGACGGAGACCACGGCGACGAGGAGCACGGCGAGCAGCGCGGTGTGCGGGATCCCCAGGCTGCGGCCCTCGGCGAACGAGGTGAGGGCCTTGGGCGCGGTGCTGGTGATGCTCCCGCCCGTGACCTTGATGACCGTGCCGAGCAGCAGCGCGTTGACGCCGAGGGTGGCGACGAGCGGCGTGATCCCCAGGCGCGTGACGGCCAGGCCGACGATCAGGCCGGTGGCGATCGCCGCCCCCGCGATGACGAGCAGCGCGGGGAACAGGCCCATCGTCTCGGGCAGCTTCGTGGTGAGCGCGCCGGCGAGGGCGATCGAGCCGGGGACCGAGAGGTCCAGGCCGCGCTGCTGGACGACGAGCGTCTGGCCGATCGCCGCGATGGCCAGGATCGCCGCGAACGGGAGCATCGACAGGAGCGCGCTGCTCCCGAGGCTGCCCGGGGCGAGCAGCGGGCTGACCGCGAAGAGGACGAGGGTGGCGATCCAGATCGCGGAGAAGGGCCCGGCGGGCAGGCGGGACGCGACCCGGCCGGCCACGGGGCGCCGGGAGGCCGGCGAGGCGTGGTCGGGCACGGGTGACGCCGGGGGCGAGGTCGGCTCCATGGGGACTTTTGTACCACCCTCATGAACGGTGTGTCAAGTCATTCTGAACACCTCGGTCCCGGTCCGTCCGCTGAGTCCGACAAACGCGCTGTTTTGCAGGGCTTTCAGTGCTCCGTAGACGTGCCCGCAGACCAGCGACCCGGCACCCTCGTGCCGCGTCTCCCCGTCCCCTGCCGCCCGATGCCGGACGGTACGTTCATCCAAGCTGTACGGCGGTGCGACGACTACCCGTGGGCGGTCCAGCCCCCGTCGACCACGAGCGTCGCGCCGTGCACGTAGCGCCCGAGGTCGGAGGCCACGAAGACGACACTGTGGGCGATGTCCTCCGGGTCGCCGAGGAAGCCCACCGGGGTCTGCTCCACCAGCCACCCCTCCATCTCGGGGGCCGCCGGGAACTGGTCGGTGACCATCGGCGTGCGGGTGAAGCCCGGGGCCACGACGTTGACCCGCAGCCGCGGTGCCAGCTCGGCGGCCAGCGAGCGCGCCATGCCCTGCACGGCACCCTTGCTGGCCGAGTAGGCCGCGTACCCGCCGAAGCCGGTCTCGGCCACGGTCGAGGAGATGAAGACGATCGCGCCGCCGTCGGGCATGGCGGGCACCGCGGCCTGGGTGAGCAGGAACGGCGAGCGCACGTTGACCGCCCACTGGCGGTCCAGGCTCTCGACCGTCGTCTCCTCCAGCGGGCCGGGCTCGAACGCGCCCGCGCTGTGGACGATCAGGTCGATGCGCCCGTGCTCGGCCACGGTCTCGGTGACCACGCGCACCGCGTCGTCGCCCCGCTCGAGGTCGGCCGCGATCGCCGTCGCGCGCCCCCCGGCCCCGCGGACGTCGTCCGCGACAGCGGCCAGGCGCTCGGCGTGCCGGCCGACGAGGACGACGATCGCCCCGGCCCGGCCCATGGTCCGCGCGGTGGCGGCGCCGATGCCCGAGCTGGCTCCGGTGACGATCGCCACCCGGTCTGTGAGGTCCGCGCGCATGGCTCGCCTACGCCGCCGTGTACGCGGCCGGGATCCAGTCCCCGCCCAGCGTGGCGTTGGCCAGCCGCGGGTCGTCGTGGGCCTGGGCCAGCAGGTGGTCACGCGTCTCGACCGCCAGGCGGCGGATGCGCGGCACGTCCACGGAGACGAGCTCGCCGTCGCGCTTGACGACCTCGCCGGCGACCAGGACGGTGTCGACCATGCCCGCATGGGCGTTGTAGACCACGGCGCCGCTGGCGTTGTTGAGCGGCGTCATCGCGAGGGAGTCGGTGCGGATGAGGATGACGTCGGCGTCCTTGCCCGGCGTGAGGCTGCCGATCCGGTCGTCCAGCCCGCAGGCGCGAGCCCCCTCGATCGTGGCGAACGACAGCACGTCGCGACAGCTGAGCCGCAGGGAGTCCGCGTCGCTGGCCGCCTCGGCCGCCGCGTTGTCCAGCCCGCGCTGAGCGGCGATGGTCGCGCGCATCGCGCCGAACATGTCGCCGCCGTGGGACGTGCAGACGTCGATCGACAGGCTCGGGCGGATGCCCGCGTCGAGCAGGCGCCCGGTCGCCGGCCAGCCGTGGCCCATCTGGACCTCGACGTCGGCGGACACCGAGGCGGTGCCGCCCGTGTCCGCGATCATCGCCAGCTCGTCGTCGCCGAGCGTGTTGCAGTGCACGTACGTGACCTCGTCGGTGAGCATCCCCTGCTCGTGCATCCAGGCGACCGGGCGGGTCTTGCCCCACTCGCCGTCGCCCACGTGCACGGTCACGCGCGCGCCGATCTCGCGCGCCAGCGCCCAGTCGTGGACCGCCGTCTCCTTCGCCGCGAACTGGGGGCCGCGCAGGGCCATGGCCATGGTGACGAGCTGGTCGTCGGAGGAGAAGTACTGCTCGCGGATGCGCTTGACGTCGTGCGTGTGCGGCACGTCGCTGGGGACCGCGGCCCACTCCGGGGCGCCGCCGCCGTGCGCGAACACCGCACGCGAGCCGGACTCCTGCAGGGCGGCGATCGCCGCGTCGGCGTGCTCGGGCGTGGACAGGTTGTGGGACCAGTCCAGGAGCGTGGTGATGCCCGAGTCCAGCGCCTCCAGCGTGCCGAGGAGGTTGCCGATGTAGGTGTCCTGCGGGCGGTAGTGCCCGGACAGGCCGGCGTGGATCCCCGTGAAGTAGTGGGCCAGCGTCCAGTCGGAGCCGATGTTGCGCCACGGCGCCTGCCACGTGTGGCGGTGCGTGTCGACGAAGCCCGGCATGACGATGCGGTCCGTCGCGTCGACGATCTCCGCGTCCTCGACGTCCAGATGCGCGGCCACCGCCACGATCTTCCCGTCCTCGATCAGGACGTCGCCGACGGGCAGCTCCCCGATGTCGGGGTCGAGCGAGAGCACGGTGCCCCCGCGGATCAGCAGTCGATTCTCCGGCACGGCAACCCCTTCGGACAGAAACGGACGATGCCGTCGGAAGGTATCCCTCCGGCCACCGTGCGTCAAGTCACAGTTAACGTCTGTCCAGCGATCCTTATGTCACCCCTGTACGCCGGCCGCTCGGGCATCTATGCTCGCGGCGTGCCCCGCTCCGCAGATTCGACCAGTACGGACCCGCCCGCCGACGGCGCGGCGCTCGGCCGCAGACTTCGCGCCGAGCGCGAGCGGCAGGGGATCGGCGTCCGGGAGCTGAGCCGGCGCCTCGACGTGTCCGCCTCGATGATCTCCCAGATCGAGACCAGCCGGGTGATGCCGTCGGTCAACACGCTGTACTCGATCACCACCGCGCTCGGGGTGTCGCTGGACGATCTCTTCGCCCCCGAGGACGGCACCGGCAACGGGCTGGCCGCCGTGCGCCGCGCGGCGCCCGCGGCCGACGAGGCCGACGGCGGCCCCGTGCAGCGCGCCGACCGGCGCAAGCGGCTGGAGCTCGGTTCCGGCGTCCACTGGGAGCTGCTCACCCACGCGCCCGAGGCCAACGTCGAGTTCCTGTTCTGCACCTACGACGTCGGCGGCGAGTCGGCGCCCGAGGACGGGCTCATGCGCCACGGCGGCCACGAGTACGGCTACGTGCAGGAGGGCCGCCTCGGCGTCACCGTCGGCTTCGAGACGCACGAGCTCGAGACCGGCGACTCGATCTCCTTCGACTCCTCGATCCCCCACCGGCTCTTCAACCTCCTGGACGACCGCCCCACCACCGCGGTGTGGGTCGTCGTCGGCCGCCGCGGGGATCCGCGCAGCGGCTCCAACGGCCGCTGACGCGGACGTCATCCAGGTTGTTGCCGAGGGATGGCAACAACCTGGATGACGTCCCCGGGGTGCGCAGCTTCGCTGGGGAACGCTAGGCCAGGACGCGGCTCACGTCCGCGTCGCCGCGGCCCTCGGCGGACGCCTCCGTCAGCGTGCTCGCCGCCGTCTCGCCCGCCGCCGCCGTGACGCCGACCTCGTGGGCCAGGGCCAGCGCCAGCGCGACGTCCTTGGCCATCAGGTCGATCGTGAACGCGACCGGCGTACCCTCCGGATCCAGGAACGCGGCGCGCTTGTAGCGCACGTACGGCGAGCCGAGCGCCCCGCCCTGGAGCACGTCGTAGGCCCGCTCGGGGTCGATGCCCGCGGCGGTCGTGACGGCCAGCGCCTCGGCCACGGCCTGGCTCGTCACCGCGAGCGCGAGGTTGACCGCGACCTTCATGGCCGCGCCGGCGCCCACCGCGCCGGTCGGAACGACCGCCTTGGCCATCGTCCGCAGCACCGGCTCGACCCAGGCGAGGAGCGCGGCCTCCCCGCCCGCCATCACCAGCAACTCGCCCGCCGTCGCCAGCCCGACACTGCCCGAGACCGGGGCATCGACGAAGCCGACGTCCGCCACCGCGCAGCGCGCCGCGACGGCCCGCGCCGCCTCCGGGCCGATCGTGCTCATGTCCACCAGCACCGATCCCGGCGCCAGCCCGGCCAGCACCCCGTCCGGACCGCCCAGCACCGTGTCCAACGCCGCGGCGTCCGCGACCATCGTGATCGCCACGTCGGCCGCCGCCACGGCCTCGGCCGGCGTGCGGGCCACGGCCGCTCCCGCCGGCACCGCTGCGGGCCGCGCGGTGCGGTTCCACACCGTGGTCGGATGGACGGCCGCGACGCGCGCGGCCATCGGCGCGCCCATGCGCCCCAGGCCCAGGAAGGCGACGCGCATCTCAGGCGGCGAGGCCCAGGCGGGTGCGGATCGACACGACGATCGCGTCCTCGCCCGGCAGGAAGGCATCCTCCAGCGGCGGGCTGTAGGGAATCGGGATGTCCGCGGTGGCCAGCCGCCAGACGTCGTCCAGGTCGCCGAGGGCGTCCTCGCTGACGCGGGCCACGACCTCGCCGGCCCAGCCGCCGCTGATCGGCCCCTCCTCCACCACGAGCAGGCGGTTGGTGCGGGCGACCGAGGCGAGCACCGCCGGGACGTCGAGCGGCCGCAGCGTGCGCAGGTCGATCACCTCGACGTCGACGCCGTCCGGGGCCAGGCGCTCGGCGGCGGCCAGCGCGTGGTGCACCGTGTTCATCGCGGTCACGAGCGTCAGGTCGCTCCCGGGCCGCACGACGTGGGCCCGGCCCAGCTCGAGCGTCTCGGGCGCGTCCGCGGCGACCTCGTCCCTGCGGCCGTAGAGGCGCTTGTGCTCCAGGAAGAGCACGGGGTTGTCGTCGCGGATCGAGGCCTTGAGCAGCGCCTTGGCATCCCCTGACGTCGACGGCCCGACGATCTTCAGCCCGGGCACGGCCTGGAACCACGGCACCGGGACCTGGGAGTGGATCGCCCCGAACCGGCCGCCGCCGCCGATCGCCGAGCGCACGACGAGCGGCACCGACGCCTGCTCGTTCGACAGGTACCAGTACTTGGCGGCCTGGTTGACGAGGCCGTCCATCGCCAGCGGCAGGAAGTCGCCGAACATGATCTCGATGACCGGCCGCAGCCCGCACACCGCGGACCCGAACGCGGCGCCGGTGATCGCCAGCTCGGAGATCGGGGTGTCGAACACCCGCTCCTCCCCGTACGTGTCGTACAGGCCCGGCGTGGCCGCGAAGACGCCGCCCGGCTTGGCCACGTCCTCGCCGAAGAAGATCACGCGGTCGTCGCGGGCCAGCTCCTCGTCGAGCGCGTCGCGGACGGCGCGGCGGAACTCCAGCTTCGCGTCAGGCATCGGGCACTCCAGGGGTTCGGGTGGTTCGGGACATCGACGGGATCACAGGACGAGGGTCTCGGCCTGCTCCAGCAGCTCGCGCACGCGGGCCAGGAAGCGGGCCGCGTCGGCGCCGTAGAGGATCCGGTGGTCGCAGGTGAGGGCGACGTGCATGGTCGAGCGCACGGCCAGCTCCCCGTCGCGGACCACGGCGCGCTCGCGCACCGCCCCGACGGCGAGGATCCCCGCCTGCGGCGGGTTGAGCACGGCGGTGAAGCGGTCGATCCCGAACATGCCCAGGTTGGACACCGAGAACGTCCCGCCGGCCAGCTCCGGCGGGGTCAGCGCCCCGTCCCGCGCCTTGGCCGCCAGCCGCCGCACGTCGGCGGCGATGGCGCCGAGCGAGCGCACGTCCGCGTCGAAGACGGTCGGCACCACCAGGGTGTCGGGCCCGGCCACGGCGACGCCGACGTTGACCCGCTCGAACAGCTCGAACCGCCCGTCGCGGAACGCGCCGTTGGCCTTGGGGTGCCCGCGCAGGGCCCGCCCCACCGCGGTGACGACCATGTCGTTGAGGGACGGCGGGGGCGTCTCGCTGCCGGCCAGCAGCGCCTTGAGGCGCGCGCGCATGGCCACGGCGGAGGTCATGTCGATCTCCGCCTCGACCACGAACTCCGGGGCGGTCGCCTTGGCCTCGGCCATGCGGCGGGCGACGACGAGCTGCACGCGGGTCGGGGTGACGACGGTGACCGCGCCCTTGGCGCCGACGGCAGACTCGCCGGGGGCGGCGGCGGCCGGTGCGGACGCCGCCTGCGAGGCGGGAGCGGCAGGGGACGCAGACGCGGCCGCGGGCGTCGCGGCGAGCACGTCGGCCTTGACGATCCGGCCGCCGGGGCCCGAGCCGGTCAGCCCGGCCAGGTCCACCCCGCGCTCCCCGGCCACCCGGCGGGCGACGGGCGACGCGTTGGCGCGGGCCCCGGTCTCGGGACGGACGGGCGCGGGCGGTTCGGGCGAGCCGGCCTCGTGGCCGGCCCCGCCCGCCCCGGCGGGATCCGCGGCTGCGGCCGGGGCCACGGCCACCGGCGGGGCGGTCTCGTCCGGGATCGCCGCGCCCTCCGGCTCGATGCGGGCGATCAGCGCGCCGACGGCGACGGTGTCGCCCTCGGCCGCCAGCGTGCGCAGCACGCCGTCGGCCTCGGCCTCGTAGGCCATCGCCGCCTTGTCGGTCTCGATCTCGACGATCTCCTGGCCGCGGGCGACGGTCGCGCCGTCGGCGGCGGTCCAGGTGAGGATCGTCCCCTCCTCCATGCCGTCGGACAGCTTGGGCATGGGGACGTCGACGACCACGGGGGTCACGGTGGAAGCCAACGCGATCAGTCCTTGAACTCGCGGCCGAGGCCCTCGGCCGGGTCGGGGTACGGCGCGGCCAGGCCGGCGACGGCCGCCGCGTCCAGCTGCGCGGTCACCTCGGCGTCGACCGCGTCCAGCCGCTCCGGCGTCAGCCCGTGGAGCTCCTGCAGGCGCGCACGGGCGACGAGCAGCGGGTCGCGTTCCTTCCACGCGTCCAGCTCGCCCGGCTTGCGGTAGGCGCCCGGGTCGGAGCGGGAGTGCCCGACGTGGCGGTACGTCATCGACTGGATGAACTGCGGCCCCTCGCCGGCCCGGGCGCGGGCCACCGCCGCCTCGGCGGCGGCACGCACCACCCACACGTCGTTGCCGTCGATCGTCTCGGTCGGCACGCCGTAGGACGCGACGCGGCCGGCGATGTCGCCGGCGGTGACGTCCTCGTACGGCGTGAACTCGCCGTACAGGTTGTTCTCGCACACGAAGACGACGGGCAGCTTGGCCACCGCGGCGAAGTTGAGGCACTCGTGGAAGTAGCCGTGGTTGGTCGTGCCCTCGCCGAAGAACGCGACGGCCACGCCGCCGACGCGCCGCTGGGCCAGCGCGGCCCCCGTCGCCGCGGAGGCGCTGCCGCCGATGATCCCGAAGCAGCCGATCAGCCGGTGCTCCAGGTCGATCACGTTCATCGAGCCGGCCCGGCCCCCGCACACGCCGGTCGCGCGGCCGAGCATCTCGTCGAGCAGCGCCTGGGGGTCGACGCCGAGGGCCAGCGCGTGGCCGTGGCCCCGGTAGGTCCCCGCGACGCGATCGTCCGGCCCGAGCACGTCGGCCACGCCGACCGCGCCGGCCTCCTCGCCGACGTACAGGTGCGTGGTGCCGTGGACCTCGCCCTTCTGGAACAGGGACTGCACGGTCTCCTCGAAGCGGCGGATGAGCAGCATCCGGCGGAAGAGCTCGACGTCGTGCTCCGCCCCCAGGCTCGGGGCCGTCTCGGCGGCGGGGGCGTCGCTCGTCGTGCGGGCCACGGCGCTCACGCTCCCACGGCCGTGTCGGCGGCCCGTTCGAGGAGGTCCGCGCCGCGCACGTACGTCTTGCCGCACACCAGCAGGTCCTCACCGGGGAAGCGGGTGATGATCTCCGGGCCGTCGGCCCGCACCACCACCTCCTCCTCGATCCGCGCGGCGCCGCGGCCGTCCCCGGCCGAGCAGTACGTCTCCAGCGCGAAGACCATGCCCTCCTCGATGACGATCGGGTCGTCGAAGGAGTGCAGGCGGGAGATCATCGGCGCCTCGTACAGCCCGACGCCGAGGCCGTGGCCGAACTGCAGGCCGAAGCAGGCCTCCTCGTCGCGGAAGCCGAGCGACTCGGCGGTCGGCCACACCGCGGCGATCTGGTCGGTGGTGACGCCGGGGCGCACGAGGTCGATCGACGCGTCGAGCCACTCGCGGCACTGCTTGTAGGCGTCGAGCTGTGACTGCGAGATCCCGCCGACGTTGAACGTGCGGTAGTAGCACGTGCGGTAGCCCATGAACGAGTGGATGATGTCGAAGAAGGCCTGGTCGCCCGGGCGCAGGAGCCGGTCGGAGAACACGTGGGGATGCGGGTCGCAGCGGTCGCCGGA
>Ga0247758_1002340_pt1 | contig 10555 bp, 9 predicted proteins | sample UWRJL156409C4_FD_180950 | JGI IMG/M metagenome (GOLD analysis project Ga0247758, IMG submission 180950) | Plant litter microbial communities from Arlington Agricultural Research Station in Wisconsin, United States - UWRJ-L156-409C-4 | ecosystem: Environmental > Terrestrial > Plant litter >... | reverse complement strand
GCCCAGCACCGCGGCCGCTGGCTGGTCGCCGGCGTGGCCGGCGAGCACCGGCTCGTGCCGGCCCGTGCCCGTGTCGCGGCCGCGGCGGCGGGCCCGCCCGTGACCGGCGACTGGGTGGCGCTGGACGCGGGGGGCGCGGTGACGGCCGTCCTCGAACGACGAGGAGTGCTGGCCCGCCGGGCGGCCGGACCGGCGATCGAGCGCCAGCTGCTGGCGACCAACGTCGATCTCGCGCTCCTCGTGGAGTCGCTGCCGACCCCGAACACCCGCCGCCTGGAGCGGCTCGCCGCGATCGCGTCGGCCGGTGGGGTCGCTGCGGCCCTGGTCCTCACCAAGGCGGATCTCGATCCCGACGGCCACCTCGTGGCCACCCGACTGGCGCGCGAGCTCGGGCTCGTCGAGAGCGCGGCGGTCAGCGCACGGGACGACACGGGCCTGGGCGTGCTGCGCGCGATGCTGCTCCCCGACGCGACCGCGGTGCTGCTCGGCCCGTCCGGTGCCGGGAAGTCGACGCTGGTCAACGCCCTCCTGGGAACCGACCGCCAGTCGACCGGTCCGGTGCGCGAGGGCGACGGCCGTGGCCGGCATACGACGGTCACCCGCGAGATGGTGGCGCTGCCCGGCGGTGCCCTGCTCGTCGACACCCCCGGGATCCGCGAGATGGGCCTGTGGGACGGCACGGGCGAGGCGTTCGCCGACGTGGACGACGCGGCGCGGCGGTGCCGCTTCCGCGACTGCCGCCACCAGGACGAGCCCGGCTGCGCGGTGGCCGAGGAGATCGCCCCGGAGCGCCTCGCCGCCTGGCACAAGCTCGAGCGGGAGCAGACATGGGTGGACGACAAGCGCGCCGCCTCCCGCGCCCGCGGCGAGCAGCTCAAGCAGTGGACCCGCCAGCAGCGCGCGGATCGGCGGTCCAAGGGGAACGGGTGAGAGGATCTCGGCCGTGCCCGGGAACTTCCGCCACACGCCGCCCGACCTGCCCGTCCCCGTCGACGACGGGGCCGCCGACCACCTGCTCGGCCTGGCGCTGCCGGCGCTGCGGCTCCCCTCGACGCTGGGCACCGAGATCGACCTCGGTGCCCAGCCCGGGCTGCTCGTCGCCTACGTGTACCCGCGGACCGGGCGACCGGGCGAGCCGCTGCCCGACGGGTGGGACGCGATCCCTGGAGCGCGGGGCTGCACGCCGCAGAGCTGCGCCTTCCGCGACCGGACCGCCGCCTTCGCGGAGCTGGACACCCGCATCGTCGGCGTCAGCGCGCAGTCTCCCGAGGACCAGCGCGAGTTCGTCGAGCGGGAGCACATCCCGTACCCGCTGCTCAGCGACACCGGGCTGCGGTTGGCCGAGGCGCTCGAGCTGCCGACGTTCACGGCCGCGGGGATGCGGCTCTACCGGCGGCTGACGCTGATCGCGCGGGACGGGCGGATCGAGCGCGTCTTCTACTCCGTCTTCCCGCCCGAGGGCAACGCGGACGACGTGCTGGCGTGGCTGAGGCGCGCCACCGGCTGAGCGCCGAGACGGACGCGAGAGTCGTCGCATTTTGCGGGAAGCGCGACATTTCGACTCTGTCGTCCGGGACTAGGGTGACGCTGGGCGCCCGACGGCGCTCTCGCCGATGAGCACCTACCCCGACGACAACGACGACCGCCCGACCGCCTCGGTGACGACGGGGGTGGCGCCGCCCCACTCGATCGAGGCCGAGCAGGCCGTGCTCGGCGCGATCCTGCTGTCGGACAAGCTGCTCTACAGCGTGGTCATCGACATCGGGCTGCGCGCCGAGGACTTCTACCGCGAGCGCCACGCGACGATCTTCCAGGCGATGCTCGACCTGTACAGCGAGAGCGAGCCGATCGACGTCCTCACCGTGACCGACCGTCTGCGCGGCGCGGGCAAGCTCGAGGAGATCGGCGGCAGCGCGGTCGTCGACGAGCTCGCGGGCCCCGTCCCCGTCGTGGGCAACCTGCGGCGCTACGGCCAGATCGTCCGTGAGCAGGCGCGCATGCGCCGTCTACTCACCAGCACCTACGAGATCCAGGCCAGCGTCCTGGAGCGCACCGGCACGCCCGACGAGTTGGTCGAGTGGGCGGAGCGCTCGATCCTCGAGGTCGCGCACGACGACCAGACCAAGGACTTCGCGACCGTGGGCGCCGTCCTGGACCGTGAGGTCGAGATCTGGAGCAAGCTCAGTCGCGAGGGCGTCACCATGACCGGGACGACGTCCGGGTATCGCGACCTGGACGAGATCACCGGCGGCTTCCAGCCCGGCAACCTGATCGTCATCGCGGCCCGTCCGTCGATGGGCAAGTCCGCCCTCGTCACCAACATCGCGGAGAACGTGGCCCTCAACAAGAAGGGGCCGATGCCCGTCGTCCTGTTCTCGTTGGAGATGGGCGAAGCGGAGCTGGCACAGCGCTTCGTCGCGTCCGAGGCGATGATCGACGGCGACAAGATCCGCAAGGGCAAGCTGAAGAACGAAGCGGACTTCAAGAAGGTCGTCGACGCGGCCAACCGCTTCCACGACGCCCCGCTGTTCATCGACGACTCGTCGGACATCGGCACGCTGGAGATCCGGGCCAAGTCCCGGCGCCTCCACCAGCAGCACGGTCAGCTCGGTCTGATCATCATCGACTACCTCCAGCTGATGCGCCCGGACGGCCGGGTGGAGAACCGCGTCCAGCAGGTCGGCGAGATGAGCCGAGGGCTGAAGATCCTCGCCCGCGAGCTGCAGGTGCCGGTGATCGCGCTGTCCCAGCTGTCCCGTGGCGTGGAGTCCCGCACCGACAAGCGCCCCCTGCTCTCCGACCTGCGTGAATCGGGGCAGATCGAGCAGGACGCCGACCTCGTGATGTTCATCTACCGCGACGAGTACTACAACCCGGAGACCACCGAGACGCCGGGCGAGGCCGAGCTGATCATCGGCAAGCACCGCAACGGCGGCCTGGGCACCGTCCACCTCGTCTTCCAGGGCAAGTACCCCAAGTTCATGAGCAAGGGGCACGGGTAGCGCCGGGAACCGGTACCGAGCTCCGTTGGCACATTCGTTCCCCGTTGGGCAATGAATGTGCCAAGCACAGGCGGCCGCCGCGGAGAGGGACTAGATCGGTCCCTGCTCGACGAAGAACCGCTGGGGGACGAGCGCCTCGAAGGCCCCGAACCCATCCGAGGACTCCACGCGCGCGACCCACGTCCTCGCCTGCCCGGCCCAGTCGTCCATTTCCGGGTGGTGCTCGTCGCTGATGTCGTCGCGTCCGGGACCGCCGTACCCCCAGCACTCCTCCGTCGCCGTGAACGACCCCGGCGACCCCTCGCACTCGACCGTCAACGTGAGCGCGTGCATCCCTGCGTACTCTCCGTCCTCCTCCTGGAAGGTGAACTGCCGGGTGAAGTGGAGGTGGTACACCGTGGGCTCGATCCCGTCGGGCGCCCAGCCCCCTCCGGCCGCGGGTCGCGCTGAGCCCCAGCCGCTCTCGAAGAGGAGCAGGTCGCAGTCGCAGTCGTCGGGCACCGTCAGGGCGCGACCGTCCAACTCGAAGCGTGGGTCCACGGCCTCGCCTGCCGCCGCGCCGAACGCTTCCCAGACCTGCCGGACGTCCGCTCCCGCTCCCTGGCGGGCGCGTCCGATGTCCGTCAAGGCAACTCCCCGAACGGCCAGCAGCTCCTCCAACCGCCCCTGGGCGTCCACCGCTCTCATGCGGCGAATCCTACGTGGACCTCAGCCCTTCTTGACCTTCAACACCGCATTGGCGAGCAGGGCGTCGCCGGCCAGCACACCGATCTGCACCCGCGCGCCGACCTTGACGCGAGCCCGGACGCTGCGCTTGGTCGGGAGCACGACGGTGATCGTGCGCTTCCCGGTGACCGTGACCTTGGTGGTGCCCAGCGCGTAGCGCTTCGCCTTCGCGGTCTTCCCCTGGAGCACCCCGAGGACGGAGAGCCGTGCCTTGGCGACGCCCGGCGCCGGTGTCACGGCGACCCGCACCGCCAGCTTGCCGTCCCGGCGCCGGACGATCGAGGAGACCTTGGCCTTCGGCTGCGGCACGACGACGGGCGGTGGCGGCGGGGCCATCGCCGCGGTGAAGGACGTCGGGCCGCCGACGAACAGCCCCCGGGTCGTCGTGGTGGCGTAGCCGGCCGCGCTGGCCTCCACGTCGTAGGTCCCCTGGGGCACGACCACCTGGAACGCGCCCGTGGCGTCCGCCGTGGCCTGCCCGGCCACCGATCCGTCGGCGCGGAGCACCCGGATCGTCCCGGGCAGCGGGACCGACCCGGTCGGGCTCGACCAGGCCATGCGCCCGGAGAGACGCGGGGAGCGCGCCTCCGCGATGAAGTCGACGTCGGCGCTCACGGGTTCGGCCGCGGCGAGGCTGGCGCAGCCCGAGGCCGCCGCGGACATCACGCCCAGCAGCAGGCCGGTGTCGGACAGGATCGGGCCGCCCGAGTCCCCGTGGCACGGCGACGCCGGGTAGCCGGGGGCGACCTTGGTGCAGAACTGCCATGCCGGGACGTTCGAGGTGCAGGGGGCGACCCGCAGCTGGGCCTGCTGCAGCACGTCGGAGGCGAGCCCGCCGTCGACGGTCTGCCCGTACCCGCGCGCGGTGACGACGTAGCCGGGAGCGGGGACGAAGTTCTGCAGGGTGGCCACCGGCGCGGTGCTGTCGGCTCCCAGGTCGACGTAGGCGAGATCGTGCCCCTGCGACAGGACGTAGCCGGGGGTCGTGGTCCAGTGCACCGCGTCGAAGGCCTGTCCGGCGCTGGGGTCCGAGACCGTGACCCGGCCCGTCGTCACCACGATGCCCGTCACGTCGAGGACGCAATGTGCGGCGGTCAGCACCACGGACGGGAGGATCAACGAGCCGGTGCAGTGGCCGGCGGCCGGACCCGCCGTCCGCAGCTTGACCGTCGAGCCCGCGTCCGGGGCCGTGGTCCCGTTGACGATCGCCTGCGCGGAGGCGGGCGCGAGCGCCGCGACGGCGGCAGCGACCAGCAGCGCGCGACCGAGGACTCCCATCGTCCGGAGCTTAGGGCCGTACCACGCCGCCCGCGACGATTCCCGGTCCCGATGTGGTCCCGCGGACCGCACCCGGGCGCTGCGGCGCTCGCGGCGACGAAGACGCCGCATTCTCCGCGCAAACGATGGCCCGTCCCGACAGCGCCGTTGTCTAGTCTCAGGGAGGTGAGCCGCCCGACCCTCAGCGCCGAAGACCCGTGCCCGTTCGGCCGCTGCGACGGCAGTGGGTTCGTGGTCGACGACGACCGCAACGCGACGGTCTGTGCCTGCCGGGCCCAGCGCATCGACGGGCGGCGCACGCGGGACCTCTCGGGCGTGATCCCCAAGCGCTACCGCGGCGTGTCGTTCGACCGCCCGCCGGTGACCGAGATCGCCCCCGCGGTGGTCACCCAGGTGCGGCGGTACATCCGCGACCTCGACCCCAACCTGGAGACCGGGCGCGGGCTGTGGCTGGAGGGCGACGTCGGCACGGGCAAGACGACGCTGGCGATGCTCGTCTCCCACCACGCGCTGGAGGCCGGGCACGACGTGGCGATCTACTCGCTGCCCCGGCTCCTGGCCGAGATCCGCACCACCTTCGACGACGCCAGCGAGCGGTCCTACGTGGAGCTGCTCGACCGGCTGGCCGCGGTCGACCTCCTGCACCTGGACGACCTCGGAGCGGAGAAGACGAGCCCCTGGGTGCTGGAGCAGCTGTACGCGATCGTCAACGCCCGCTACGAGGACCAGAAGGCGATGCTGATCACCACGAACCTCAGCAGCGAGGAGATCGTGGAGCAGATCGGTGCCCGCACCGTCTCCCGTCTGGAGGAGATGTGCGAGGTCCTCCCGCTCTACGGCGCCGATCAGCGCCAGCAGACGTACGGCCTGCGCCCCGTCTGACCCCGTAGACTCCGCCGCGGAATGCCAGGAATCGTGATCGTCGGCGCCCAATGGGGCGATGAAGGCAAGGGCAAGGTCGTCGACCTCCTCGCCGAACGCTCGGATGGCGTCATCCGCTTCCAGGGCGGCAACAACGCGGGGCACACGATCGTGCGCGAGGGGGAGACGTGGAAGTTCCACCTCATCCCCAGCGGCATCCTGTACCCCGGCAAGCACTGCATCATCGGGAACGGCGTCGTCGTCGACCCGGGCGTGCTGACCGAGGAGATCGACGGGCTCCGGGCCCGCGGCGTGGACGTGAGCGGGCTGAAGGTCTCGGCCAACGCGCACGTGATCATGCCGTACCACCGGATGCTCGACGACGAGGGCGAGAAGAAGCTCGGCAAGCTGGAGATCGGCACCACGAAGCGCGGCATCGGCCCGTGCTACGCCGACAAGTCCGCCCGCCTGGGCATCCGCATCCAGGACCTGCTCGACGAGAAGATCCTCAAGCAGAAGATCACCGCCGCGCTGGAGCCCAAGCGGCTCATGCTGCGCGCCGTCAGCAAGACGCTCGACCTGCAGTCGATGACCGAGGAGTACCTCACCTTCGGCCACCGTCTCGAGCAGCACATCGCCGACACCGCCTCGATGGCATGGGCGATGCTCGACGAGGGCAGCAACGTCCTCTTCGAGGGCGCCCAGGGCGCGCTGCTGGACATCGACCACGGCACCTATCCCTTCGTCACCTCCTCCAACCCGGTGGCGGGCGCGGCCTGCGTCGGCGCCGGCGTCGGCCCCAAGGACATCGACGAGGTGTGGGGCGTGACCAAGGCCTACGCCACCCGCGTCGGCTCCGGGCCCTTCCCGAGCGAGCTGCACGACGAGACCGGCGAGAAGATCCGCGCCAACGGCCACGAGTTCGGCACCACGACGGGCCGTCCGCGCCGCACCGGCTGGCTCGACATCGTCGCGCTGCGCTACGCGGTACGCATCAACAGCCTCACTGCCCTGGCCGTGACCAAGCTCGACGTCCTCAGCGGCTTCGACAAGATCAAGGTCTGCACGCAGTACCGGGGTGAGGAGGACGCGGTCTTCAAGACGTTCCCCTACCACCAGTCGGTGCTGCACCACGCGGTCGGGGAGTACGAGGAGCTCGAGGGCTGGACCGAGGACATCACCGGTGCCCGCACCCTCGACGAGCTGCCCCAGGCCGCGCGCGACTACCTGAAGTACATCGAGGACCAGACCGGCGTGCCGGTCGTGCTCATCGGCGTCGGACCCGGTCGCGAGCAGGTCATCTGGACCGAGGCCGCGTCGTCCAGCGCCCTCGCCGGGGGGTAGCCCCGGCGGGGGTTCAGCTCGTGGGCGCCGGTGCGCCGGCGCACAGCTCGATCACGTAGCCGCTGCGGCAGTCGGTCCTGGCCTTCCAGCCCTCCTGGAAGGCCGTGACGAAGGCGTCCAGCGCCTCCTGCTGGTGCTGCACCTTCAACGTCCGGGCGATCTGCGGCGTGGCCTGCTTCAGCGTCTTGCGACGGAACCGGCTCTTCTTGTGCTTGACGTAGTACGCCTTGATCTGGGCCCGCGTCGGCGTGGCGGCGCCCTTGGTGACCTTGCCGCGCAGCCGGTCGGAGAGCGTGTCCACCTTCACGCGCAGGAGCAGGTCGTCGATCGTCATGCCGGAGCGCTTCAGGAACTTCCGGAAGTCGGCCTCCTTCGGGTAGCTCTGCTTCTTCTGCTTGACGAACTCGGCCTGGACCTGTTGCTCGGTCAGAGCGATCCCCTGACTGGCGGCCTCGCCGAGGATCCACCGCCCGCTGATCAGGAACTGCAGGACCTGGTCACGCAGCTCCTCGTACTCCTGCCGGCACCGCACCTCGAGCTGCCCCTCGGTCGGCGTCGTCTTGCCTTTGGGCGGCTTCGCGGGCAGCGCAGCCGTGGCCGCCACGATGCACGCGGTGAAGTCGGGCGGCACCGGCACCGTGGCCGGGATCGTGTCGTCGACGTTGGCTTGGTAGGAGATCGCGGCAATGGTCATCCAGTGCGCGAACTCGTCGTTGGAGATGGGGGCCTCGCCCACCATGGCGACGGCGTCGCTGGGCACCGAAGCGCCGTCACCCACCGTGGCGGAGGCCGGGGCCGTCAGCGCGAACGGGACCGCGGCGAGCAGGACGACCCACCGAACTGCAACATGGCGACGCATTCCCGCAGGCTGTCAGACGCGCCGACGGTCAGCAACTCCGGCGCCCCTGTTCGTCGCGCGAAGCAGCGCAGGGCCCGTGCGCTGCGAGCGACCGCGGCGCTACCCCTCCGGCGTCAGCAGCTCCTCGTCGGCGACCTGGCGCACCACGCGCGCGGGTACGCCCATGACGACGGCCCGGGACGGGACGTCGTTGGTGACCACGGCGCCGGCGGCGACGAACGCCTCCTCACCGATCTCGATGCCCGGCACGAGCACGGCGCCGCCGCCGATGCGGCAGGCCCGCCGCAGCGTCGGGCCGAGCAGGGGTGCGGACGGCGGCTGGCGGGCCATCGTGTGGTCGTTGGTGGTGACCACGCCCGGGCCGACGAACACGTCGTCCTCGATGATGGCGTGCGCGGTCACGTAGACCATCGTCTGGATGCGCACCCGCTCGCCGACAACCACGTCGAAGTCGACGCACGAGCCGCGGCCGATCACCGAGCCCGCGCCGATCGTCGCGCGCTCGCGCACGTAGGCCTGGTCGCCGACGATGACCCCGGGGCCGATGCGCGCGCCCGCGAAGACGATGGCCTGGGCGAGGATCGACGCGCCGGCCTCCACGATCAGCTCCGCCGCACCGTCGCGCGGGGCGCTCGAGCGGGCCGCCAGCGTGGGCGGCTTGCCGAGGATGGCGCCGTCGCCGACCTGGACGCCCGGCCCGAGCACCACCCCGGGATGGATGACGACGCCGGCCCCGAGGACCACGTCGTCGGCGATCTGGGCGCTCGGGTCGATGGTTGCGCTGCCGGGGGCGACGAAGGGCATCCAGATACCCTAGTGCGGTGTCGACCGGTTCCCACTTGACCCCGGTGCGTGGCGCGGTGCTGGGGCTCGGGATGATCGGCCGCCATCACGCTCGCCTGCTCCAGACGTCCCCCGCCTTCGCGTTCGCGGGCGCCGCCGATCCCGGCGGCGATCGCTTCGGCGCGGTGCGGGAGCCGGACGACCTGTACCCGTCGCTGGAGGCGCTGCTGGATCGGCCCGACAACCAGCGACCGCAGTTCGTCGTGCTCGCCGTCCCGACCGAGGAGCACCTCGCCGCCGCGACCGTCTGCGCCGCCGCCGGCGTGCACGTCCTCGTCGAGAAGCCGCTGGCCGCCACGTCGACGGAGGCCGAGGCGATCATCGCCGCCTGCCGGGCGGGCGGCGTGCAGGGCGCCGTCGGCCACGTGGAGCGGTACAACCCCGCGCTGCTGGAGCTGCGCCGCCGCGTGCAGGAGGGCCAGCTCGGTGACGTCTTCCTCATCGCCACCGAGCGCGTCGGGCCGTTCCCGGACCGCATCCGCGACGTCGGCGTCGTCAAGGACCTCGCCACCCACGACCTCGACCTGGTCCGCTGGATCGGCGGCTCGCCGATCGACCTGCTGGCCGCCCAGACGACCCACCGGACCGGCCGGCCCCACGAGGACCTCGTGCTGGTGACCGGCCGCTTGGAGAGCGGCGTGACGTTCAACAACGTCGTCGACTGGCTGACCCCGACCAAGGTGCGACGCACCCGGGTCCTGGGCGACAAGGGGATGCTGGTGGCGGACACGCTGCGCAGCGACCTCACGTTCTTCGAGAACGGCGTGCTGCCGACCTCCGGCTGGGACAGCGAACAGGCGCTGCGCGGCGTGACCGAGGGCAACTCGGTCCGCTACGCGCTGACCCGCCGCGAGCCCATCCTGGTCGAGCTGGAGGCGTTCGCCGCGCACATCGCCGGGCGGCCGTCGGACCACGTGATCGTCACGCTGCAGGAGGGCCTGGAGACGGTGCGCGCCGCCGAGAAGGTGCTGGAGAGCGCGTCGAGCGCCGAGATGCTGCGGGTGCGCGCATGAGAGCGGTCGTCGTCGCGCTCGGCAAGATCGGCCTGCCACTGGCCGTCCACATGGCGAAGGCCGGCCATCAGGTCGTGGGCTGCGACATCGACCCGGCGGTCGTGGCCGCCGTCAACGCCGCGCGTGAGCCGTTCCCCGGCGAGGCCGGGCTGCTGGAGGCCCTGGCCGAGGTCGTCGGCGACGGGCGGCTGCGGGCCACCACCCGCACCACCCAGGCCATCGCCGAGTGCCCGGACCTCGTGGTCGCCGTGCCGCCCCTCATGGTGGACGACGAGGCGCGGCCCGACTGGCGCATCCTGGACTCCGTGGTCGCCGACATCGGCGCCGGCCTGCGTGACCGCGCCGCGGACGCGCCGCGAACCGTCGTCTCCATCGAGACGACGCTGCCGGTCGGCAGCACCCGCGACCGCATCGCCCCCGCCCTGGCCCACCACAGCGGCCTGACCGCCGAGCGCGACTTCTTCACCATCTTCAGCCCCGAGCGGGTCTACAGCGGCCGCGTGTTCGCTGATCTCGACACCTACCCCAAGCTCGTGGGCGGCCTGACCCCGGAGGGCGAGGCACGAGGCGTGGAGCTGTACGCGTCCTTCATCACCCCCGAGGTGTGGGCGATGGACGGCGCGGAGGGC
>Ga0247758_1002339_pt1 | contig 10563 bp, 8 predicted proteins | sample UWRJL156409C4_FD_180950 | JGI IMG/M metagenome (GOLD analysis project Ga0247758, IMG submission 180950) | Plant litter microbial communities from Arlington Agricultural Research Station in Wisconsin, United States - UWRJ-L156-409C-4 | ecosystem: Environmental > Terrestrial > Plant litter >... | reverse complement strand
GGGAGTCGGCCTTTCAGGCCGACAACAACGTTCTGTGGGTGTGGTTCTCTTTGTGGTTTCTTCCCTGTTGCGCCATCGCACCAGTTCAATACGCCGTCTCGCCCCTCGTGGACGCCAAACCTCCAAAATCCGCCGTTACCCTAGCCCATGAGCGCCAGGGAAGTTAACACAACTTATGGAAATCCAGTCATTGCCGTCGATGGATTGTGCTTGCATTCTAAAGTTGCCTTTGTGGACAAGATTGACGAGGTATCAATGTGGAGCACCAGTGGTAGCAACGCGGAGATGCACAGCACATGGAATCAATGGCTCGAGAAGGCGGGCTCGCTTGATCTTTACCAGAAGCCCTATCGACATCCAGAAGAAGCCAACGTTCGGTACGTGGATTACAAGGCCCTTCCTATGGAGCTCGTCTTTTGGCGGACGCTGTTCTGCGACATCGACAGCAAGATCGGGGACTCCCCCCGGTCGATGGAATGGCACCTGTGGTTCTGTCTGGAAATGTCCATGGACATGGGCCCCCTAGATTCACGGCTGCTTTCGGACAGGGGCTCGGAGACCTAGAGGGGCCCCGGTGGCTTTATCATGAACATTGCTACATTACGAAATAGCACACGACACAAAGCGTTGTTCTCGACGGAGAGCATAATGTTCGGGCTGGGACCGAGGGGGGTTCGGAAAGGAGATGATGTGGATTTCTTCTCGGGTACAATGTGCCGTTTGTCTTGCGGGCGCAGAAGACGGAGCGAAGCGATCAGCTTTCTTACCGGATCGTTGGCCCGGTGTTTATTCATGGTTTGATGAATTCGGAAAGAGTCGCATGGGATGAACTTGAGTGGCAGGATCTTGTCATCATTTAGAGGTCTCATCATCACCGCCCTGACGCATATCTGGGCCTGCCTAATTCTCGTAGGGGTTGTGTATGGGCTGTAGCAAGTCGAAACTTTTTGGCGGTTCAATTACCACCCAATGCCATGGGCTTGAGTTGATCGAAGACAGGGATGCGAATCCCAGTGATCCCTGTTGGCCAGGAGCGATGGTTTCTGGGCCCAGCACCCCTGTATTCTTGCGTGAGTGCTGTCTTATAGGGCAGACTTTTAAATCCTTCTTTAAGGAAGGAGAGGAAATCTGAATGTTGCGAGTTTGAAATCTCGCCGTGGGCGTGGCTTCACTTTTTGCCTTGGTAGTTAAGTCAGTTGATGTGGACTGACGAGATGTAGAGCCGCCTGCTCCATGTACAGCCTCATTTGTTTTTTAAAAAAATTGGTTTTGAAGTTTGATACAGTGATACGGAGAGGACGACCCCTATTACTTCAAACGGTGGTATTACTTCTATTCTAAGCGGGTATCTCATACTCCCCTGGCCGTCCCATGACCCCACCCTATACTGCTTACGCCTGGCACAGAAAGTAGAACGTTGTGCAGTCGAGCATCTGCACCGTTGTTGCCTTGCATCTAGCCTAAGCCTCGCAGCGTACCGTGACACTTTTGTCTTTCTGGAAAAAAATACTTGTTCGAATCTGTGTATGTCGGAGTTTCCAGTGGGCCATCCGACCTGGTCTGCCCACTCAATGGACCCCACGTTCGGCCCATCTGTGTTGTTCCCTTTCTCTTCCACCACCACACGAAGCCTCCAAGGCCGAGCGCCAGGGCCGCAACTGCTACGCCCACACCGATTCCTGCCAATGCAGCGCCGCTTATTGCTGGACCTCCTGCCGCTTGAGTTGTTTCATCCTTCCCATTGTTGTCCGTATTGATCCCTGTCGATTGACTCCCCTGCCCTGTACCAGTCTCCGTGGAAGTCCCACTAGCACTCTTATTCTCACTACTTCTTGGTGACCCCGTAACCCCAGGAGGAGTCCCAGAAGGCGACGCAGAAATAGGAGGCGTATTCCCCAGGCCGAACACCCTACTCTCTGCTTCAGGTGTCCGCCCGTCGACGGTGAACATCTCTGAGCGAGCAATTGATTCTACTCGCCAATCAAACGTCGACTCCGGTTGGAGGCTGAACCAACAGCCTGGTGGGGCTGCCGTGAAGGTTAAGACGTAGGGAATTGTACCATTGAAGTTAATGGCGGGTTGCACCGACACTGCCGCGGGTTAGGTATTGGTTGAAGGGAGAGTGTGGTTGTGGGGATAAACGGGGAACAGGACGTGAGATGTAGGTTGAAACTTGAAGCGATGGGAGAGGGGAAGTGACTTGCTCTGTCTCGGCGGATCATAACAAAAGGTAAATAGGTGTGGTGCAGCAATTTGACTCGTGTACGTCACATTGACAATGTCCCTAGAGGTGAAGGTTTGGTTCTTCGTAGGGTAGAGGAACACCACGTTATAGGTGGAGTCGTTGAAGTCGCCGGGGATGGTCCCTTGGGCTGCGCCGCTGGGAATGAGTAGTGCGGTGGCGAGAAGACATTCCGCCAGGAGGTGTCGTACTACCATTCTTGGGAGTCGGGATTGCGTGTAGTTTCGACCGGTGGACTCAGAGCTGAAGTATTGATGATTGCGGCGCGACCTCACGGGTTCTCGTTATTAGTTTGACTTGAAAATGCGACAGAAGGAAGAACGCGGCAAAGTTTAGTCGAAAAAAGACACGGCGATTTCTTCTCATAATAAACTAGGCGCAGACAATCTGCCTCGTTAGGGCTGCCTAGACGCGCTGAGACGTGGCACAGCAACCACGTGCTTTTTAGACCCCGATAGCTGCAGCATTGCCAGTAGGGTGTTAGATATGCGGCGGCTGTCCAAACTCCGCAACCACGGTCGGTGGGTTGCGCGAGGCTTGTGAAACTTGATTATTGAGTCCCCTGTGATGGGTTAAGGGGGTCCGAATTTTCGCGGGTTGCGCTCCCGTCCCCAGCCTTAACGTTCGCAGGACCTGAAGTCAGCTGAACCAAATCCAGAGATTGATGACGGCCATAGTGTTGAAAATTTCTAGGTGGTGTTGAGAAAGGAGATTTGCAAAAGCGAAAGATCCAACAGCCAGTCTAACAGCGAACCAACCCTTTGCTCCTTGCAAAATGCCAGCCCAAAATGCCACTTCCATCTCGTGTACGCCTGGAAGTTCAGCTTCCACCGAAGCCCACAATCGGCAAATCCAACGAAATGAAAAGCTCCACCTAGCCTTCCAAACATCCAACTCCGTGGGAACCGACTCCAAGTGAAAGAAGTCTAAGGAAACAACTCCAATGAAACAGCTGAAAGTGAAACAAGCCGGAGAAATCAGCTCCAAGCAAATATCGAAACCAGAATCAGAAACCAAGATGGCGATGAAACTCAGTACCATCTGGACTGTAAGACGACATCACAGATTATAATAGCTGCTAGCTGCAACACAAATGCTTGATGAGTACGGACGGAATAGCAACCCAAAATTAATTACGGCCGATGCTTCTCCAACTGAGAGTGTCAAAAGTGGTACTGTCATTGTGTCGATAGGCCGAGTGCAAAACGGCTGAGGTAGTATGGGAGGACTGCTGGGGGCAATCGAGAGCGGACCCGGGCCGGCTTCAATTATGTACACTGGTCAGATACAATTGGGAAGTAAATTCTGGACTGTTCAGCACTTCCTCGGCAGATGCATACCTACCTACCATGCCTTAGACTGTCCCGCTGAAACAATAATGCCGCATGACGCCTCACGAGCTGCTGATAACGTCTCGGTCAGTGGCGGGAGGATATGCGCTTATTGAGCCGCCAAATTGCCTGCATTGTGACAGGCCTTATATATTGTTCGTATTTACTGCAAGTTTTAGACGTATGAGCAGCAATGGGAAGTCCGGGTCACTGCGGGCTATAGCTCCTCCAGCTGTGGACACAACTGACTCGCCCCGGCCAACATTGCCTGCTTTCTTTGCAGTGCCCTGATATCATTCTCCTGGGACTAAACATCCCACAGAATGAGAAAACTGAATGCGTGCTTCCTGAAAATATGCTATGCGATGGCTGCCTGTGGCAACTTTGACGGTGACTATCTTATTTACAATGCAAGCGACCAAGGCATCTGAACGCGAGAACCTCTTCTCCCCGCTCTACCTCCACAATGCCGGGCCCGGGAAAGGATATTGAGTCAGACCGCTATAAACATTGATATGAATACCCAGATCCTCCGCGCCATAGAACGTCGCCGGCGACCTCCCCCCCCCCTTGATTTCGGTGTTCCCGCTACCCGTCACCCTGAGATTGATGCACTGGGGGTATGCCTGGGCGCCATTGGTATCCCAGCCGCCGTGCAGCGCGAGGATCTCGTGTCGCAGCACGTATTCGCCGGCCTTGAGGTCGTAAGGGACTTGGAAAGTCCACTTGAAGTCGTTGTGGATGAAGGTCATCGACCAGCTAGGCCTTGAGCCAATCGGTGCTCGACGTCGCGGTGGGCTTGAGACCCTGCTGGGCGATCTTGACGAACTTGAGGTCCTCCTTGTTAACGGTGGTGCAGCCCGAGGCCGGGCACGGGGCGAGGTAGTCCATGATGAGCCCGACGTGGCTCTCGGGCCAGGTCAGCCACAGGTGAGCGTGATGTTGGACCCGGCGCGCACGTTGACGTAGTCTTGGCCCGGCCGCGACGACTTGTGGCAGATGATGTCGGCGTTTTGGAAGCTCTGCAGCGGTACGAAGCCGATGTCCGGGTTGTCGGCGTACCACCTCGGCACCGACGGCGCCGGGTTCTGGAACCGGGAGCCGAGGAGGAAGTGTTTGTTCGAGGACGCAAGGCTGCGCTCGAGTCGCTGGAAGGCGCAGATGCGTTGATGAAGGCGGCGCGGACGGCAACTGATGTGGAGAAGGCGAGACATAGCACACAAGGATAGTGGAAGTAATTCTCTTCCGCCCAAGTCTAGCCAAGTCCTACTTCCCCATGCTTGACAGGCGTAAAGTAGACATTCAGGGGTAACCGGTCCCATAATGTGTACGACTTCTGGCGCTTCACCCAGTTCTTGCTGTCCTCTGCGAGTTTCATGTCAAAGTCGAAGACGAGACGGGCCAGGATGAGTCGCATCTCAGCGTAGGCGAGGCTATCTGCGGTCAGAACCCAAGCCATTCCAGTCATCGAGAGTAAACTTACTTTCTCCCAATGCAATTCCTCGGACCAACACTAAACGCCTGCAGCGCCTCCAAGACTTCCCCCTCTCCCGGGTTGAGGAACCGCTCGGGGTTGAACTCCCACGAATTGGCAAAGTTATCAGCGCTATGGTTCACCGACCAATGCTGAACCTCAACAGCCGTCCCGCCCGGAACGAAATAGCCCGCCACCTGGGCTCCGCCCGGGGGCACCACGCGTACCAGGTTGGACGTCACGGGCGGGTACATGCGCAGCGACTCGTTCAGCACCGCCAGCATGTATTGCAGCCGGTTAACCGAAGCAATAGTAATCTCATCGGCGCTCTTGAACGCCGTGCGCACCTCGCGCTGCAGCCTCGCCAGCACGTCTGGGTGCGTTGCCAAAAAGTACGTGGCGCCCGCGAGCGTAGTTGCCGTCGTTTCGGACCCGGCCAGGATGAGAACGAAGGCATTCGAGCCCAGCTTCTCCAGGCTGAGATGCCACTCCTCGCGACGACGCACCAGCCCTTCAAATAGGTCCTCCCGGCCCTCGGGCATGGCGAGCCGTTTCTCCAGCATAGCACGTGTATACCCACGCACCTGGGTGAGGTCGCTGCCGCCGTAGCGGAATATGAGCTGGACCAGCCAGTGGAAACCGAGGTAGTCGAGAGCCGAGATGCGGATGCCCCATTTGATGGTTTTGAAGATGAAGTCAATCCAGGCGTGGTACTGCGAGCCCTGCAGACAGCCAAAGGCCTCGCCGAAGATGAGGTCACCCGTGATGTCAAAGGTCGTCCAGTTGTACCAGGCCTCGGCGTTGAGGGCCTTGCGGCCGCCGTCGGATTCCTCGTGGAGGCGGCTGAGGAGGAGGTCGACGAAGCGGATGACGGTGCCTTCCTGCTCGCGCATGGACGCGTCGGAGAAGCCGTGGGCAAGGGCACGACGCACGCGGCCGTGCTCTTCGCGGTCAGCGTTGAAGATGGAGGTGGGCAGTTCGTCAATGACCTTGACGAAGGCGGGCAGCTTGGCCATTTCCTGGGACCCGCTCTTGTGGCCAATCAGGTGGCCGTAGATGTCGCGCCATGCGCTGGCGTCGGTAAAGCTGAGCTGTGTCGGGGTGATGCGCACCACGGGGCCGTACCGCTCGTGCAGTTCTTGGGTGCGGAAGGCTTGCGTGCCTGACACCAGCTGGTACGCCCATGGCAGCGGCGATGCCCGTTGGAGGAGCGGGCCGGGGAAATGGCGCAGCGGGTGGAAGAAGAGATTGTATACGACCTTGTAGATTTGCCATGTGATTATCTGAGCGATTGTTATTATTCTCTCCTCTTTGTGCATCCATTAGAGAGAGCATACCACACTCAAAAACCATTTCCCTAGTGCAGGCGCGCCGGCAAAATCCAAAATCGCGGGCATCGTGGGAGGGAAGTCTTGTCGCGGTCAATTTAGATGGTGCGGCGGGATTCCGGAGCAGTCGGGGGGGAACCAGCCATACCCAGACTGAACTTCGATGGGGCTCATCGGGCTTTATGTCGCAAAAACTGGTTTGCGGACTAGCATGTCAGCTAGTCTAGGCATCAGCTATCGTAATACGCATGTATTAGCCAATTATCCCCCCCCCCTCCTGCGCCAAGGTGGCCTGCAGATCTTGTGCTACCCAAGATTACCACTCTTGCCGGACCTCGACAATCCAACGGCTCCGCCACCCAACGACCCATTAACTGCTCCGAGGTAAGCCGGCCAGAGGTAACAGAAGTAAAAAGGAGGGCCAGATGACGGGGTTGGACGCTCGCGGGTCGGCGTTTGGAGTTTTGGCAACTCACCTACTATTCTTGAAACACTCCTAAATCCTCCCTTGTTCCCGACCTGCGCCACTGGCGCGGTCCAGCAGAGTTTTCAGTCAATTACCGAAGAAGCGCGGCGGAAGCGGAAAGGTTGAGCACTCCGTACTCCCTTTCAGAAATAAGACAGGTTCCAGAAGCCAGAGATTCTTATCGCAGCTGGTTCGCACCACGTCGGCTGGCAGCGCACTTGCAGACCATAGGGCAGCCTGAGTTGAACCCGGTAACGCACGAGACGGTGTTGGCGGCGAGAATCCCTCCTTCCACCACCACCGAAAGGACCATGAAGAGTGTGCTCCAATGATAGAACCGGGCCGAGTAGGTACGGTTGGTTGCCAAAAAAAACTTGATGGTTGAAAAGGTTGAGAAGTGATGGAAGCAAGAAAAACGTTCGCGGCGAAGGTTCAATGAGAGAAAAAGGTTAGAGCACGATGTTGAGGCAGGATGGCTCGCTGGCACACTTCTCCATCCTTTTTCGTCTGCAGTGAGCGAATCACTGAAGATCTAGAACTGAGCGGCAGGCATGACTTTCGGAGTGCCAGTGTTGATCTATCAGCGTTACTGAAGGGCAGTACACCATATTCTAATCTAGCAAGGAAGGAGCATTGGACTGGTGCCCGCCCACTCTGTAGCTGGAAGAAGACGTCGAATGGAGGATTGAAGAGATCCTGGGTGCTAGGAATATGAGATGAGGCTACTAAGTGAATGTAAAATGGAAGCCAACATGGGAACCAATGGGGAGCTTTCATAATATAGAGGCGCTGGACCGCCACGAGAAGGAACGTGGGAAAGTCAGTGAACTGTTGGGGGCATGGCGTTAACAGGATGTGGGATATCTACTTGAGCTTCTCTACTCCACCACCCTAGTTTGAGGCAAAATCATACAAGGGACCATATCAGCATGACGACCAATATCTTGTGCAGAAGACAAGTACCATATACATGCACATGTGGAATTAATTTGCGTGTATCTACCTTTAGATTTAGCAATTTGCGGCAGTAAGCGCTGCATGTCTGGTACTTTTCTGTAGCTAACATTGGTAAGGACAGTGTTTGAGATCCCGACTCCATCCGCCCTCTGAGGTCTCTCTCAATTGCGTAAAGGCCTCGAGAGGATTTCCGAGGAGAGCCTCCAACCGGACCCCGAGACTAAGGAGGTCGAGCTGATGCCTACGGTAGAGGAGTCCCCTGCTGAGACAGATAAGGTAGAGCTGCCGAGTGATGGTTCCAAGAGTAGCACAGGGCTAACCGTCCAGGAGGTAGCCTAGGACCTACCAGTGGATGCCACTCCTACGCATGAAGAACTACAGCCCAAAGCCCTTAAGACCTATACCAGTGCTGTTCCCGACGGTGCTGACGCCCCTGGGCCTATTATAACTACGCTGGCTAAGCCTGTTAGCAAGCCGCGCGCGAAGTCCCCTACGGTCGCTGATCTCGATACGCAGCCGGAGCACCTCCCCGCCGCGGACGCCGACGCAAAAGCCGTCCCGGTTGCAGATGATCTTGCGCCCCTTAAAAACACTATTATCCAGCAAACCATCAGCGTCGTAACCCCCGAGAGGTAGAAGAGCTAGCGTAAGCGCTTCTTGAGGGTCCCTGTGCTCTTTCAACAGAGCATGTCACTCCCCAGCACCTCTCCAAGAGCGCCACCACCAGAAGTCGTAGCGACAGTGGTGGTAGGGGGTGTTGGCTCGACGATGACGACTTCAACCTGCACCATGTGCAGTGTCAACAACAACCAAATGCAAGAACCGTGTACCATCTCCTTTGTCGACAACAACCATCATGAATCGAGTCACAAGTCTCCTTGCAAGCATCATCATCATCTCTCGGTTTCGGGTCATCATTCATCATCAGCGGTTTCGGGCTCAACTTTCACTTCGGGTCACCATTCTCTCTCTTCCAAGCAACAACAAGAACAACTCTCCCGGCTTTCAGCACCTTCTTCTCCTTCCAGTCAAGGCAACTTCACAAACTCGTCTCTCGGTTTGGGATCGTTGGGCGTCGCCATGGCCTTGGCTTTTGCTTCGGGGTCGTGGTCTACGTCGCCTTGCAATACAATTTGCTGCGAGTGTGACGCAGATCCCGGCCCGGACTGGTTGCTCCTGGGGAGTCTTGCTTACCAGTGCTACTTTTTTGGTCGGCAGCTCGGCCTGGGATTAGGATGGGGGTGGGAGAGGTTCCGTAGGGTGCATGGAGTGTACGGGTACGGGCATTGGAGATGGGTAGGATAGGGCGTCAAAGATTGTGCATGGATATTATAACATGATAGGATAACATGGATGGGGTTGGACTTGGATAATATATTGTTGGTTTTATTGGGGCTTTTATTTCGATGACTGTGACGTGAACCCTTCTCAAGTTTTGAAGTGTCTCTCAAATTGACCTTCCGCAAGCTTGCTAACAATCTGCAACCAAAGCAGTATAATTCCTCATGTTATAACACCGATTCTCAACAGTCAGTCGAGTCGACCGCCCCGAACAATTCTCGTTTTCGAACGCCAGAACTGTCTCGTCAGCCCACCACACAACCATTCACGTTATTCGGTCCTCGAGGACACTCACTCCTGCAACTGCTCGTAACCTCCCGAACAACTAATCCCTTGGCGCGAATAGTCCGTAGGCTCGTGCAGCGGTCGCTGATGATGGATTCCACTCTGCCGCTGGAGCTGCAGCTGGCAATGGGGAATACCATGAGCTGGGCCGCTACTTTTCGGGCTTCAAGGTGAGGACTTTCAGGGGCAGGGGGAACGGCGGCGCTGAGGGCTACCTGGACCAAGATAAGGATGATGAGGTAGGGAGTCATTGTGAAAGATGGGGGATTTTCCGAGTTGAGTCGAGTGAGGGCTGGGAACGGGGTTAGTTGGGGCATTGGCTCCATGTCAGGGAAGAATTGGGGATTGAGAAGTTTTAAACAGCGTAATACTACTGTGGTGGTTGGGTTACACTTTGTCAATTGTAAATTGCTTAGCGGTCAGGGTATCATTGCGGTGGGAAAGTTGGCCCGAGATGTTCAGCTCAATGTGTACGTCTAATTACCCGGTGAGGCTTAGACCCGGGTAATGAAAACAATGGAACATGAACGCAACCACCCAGGGGTTTGGGGCCATGGGTTCCCTGAGAAATATTGCTTCCTATTTAACTTTAAAATTCTCAAGGTGCTTCGTTTGAGAGATAGATTATTCGGAGACGCTGCCTTGTATTGAGACTAAGGTAAGGAAATGTTACGACCTTGAGTCAATTTGATCGGAGGCCTGTGCTAATATGTCATTCTACTCCTAAACATTATCGAAGAAATCTCGTCTTCCAATGCCAGACGGGCCCCCTTCAACCTCCTCTATCCCCTCCCCAAACAACAACCCCTTCACATCCCTGAATCGTCACCCATCCATCCTCCCCGTTCCAAACGCCAACGGCAGCGCATCCGCGAGCCCCGAACCCCATGTCTGATCGAATAAAGGCATTGTCTTTGGTTATGCAAAAGCGCACATGTATATCAAATGCATCACACCCGACTTGGCGTGTTGAGGATGGCAATTTGATGGATCGGAGGGATCGTAGGTAGGTATCCTTCGGGACGAAAACCCTTATCAGTTGCTCTCGGATGCACATTCGCACAACTCATCCCAGACTAGCAACACCACCCCTTCGAGCCCTAGAGACATAATGAGCCCAAGTTCATACAAACAAAAAC
>Ga0247758_1002338_pt1 | contig 10565 bp, 12 predicted proteins | sample UWRJL156409C4_FD_180950 | JGI IMG/M metagenome (GOLD analysis project Ga0247758, IMG submission 180950) | Plant litter microbial communities from Arlington Agricultural Research Station in Wisconsin, United States - UWRJ-L156-409C-4 | ecosystem: Environmental > Terrestrial > Plant litter >... | reverse complement strand
AGGGGTTGTGGTGGGGGGGGTGGGGGGGGGGGTTTGGGGGGGGCGAAAGGGGGGGGGGGGGGGGGGAATGATATGTTTTGTATGACCACGAAATTACTAGGATGTGGTAGGGGCTTTGTGTTTTCTGGCATTGCTATTGTCTACGCAATGCGTTCACTCGGTCGCGGCGGTATCTTATGATTTCTTATCCTAACGTCGGGCTGTAGTGGCTGGACAGTATTATTAGTAGTAATACCCTTTTTACGTGGCATGAATAAGCGAAGCTGATGGCGTGGATTTCGAACCGAAGTACTCAAATATTGAGAGTGTTCAAATATTGAGCTATTCGCAAGACTCAATGGTGTTTTATACGGAGTGTCCAGCCGATCTAAACGGGACCCGATGTAGATCTCCGGGCGACCCCTCCCTCAGGATTTAACCTCCGAACCCCTTCGGAGCCTAACCAAATCCCGCCTTTTTCTTCCCCACCCGTGCCGGGGTTGTCAGCATATCGCGCGGCGGTCAATTCTCCTTTTTAAGGTCCGAGAGACATCGGAGCTTTCAACTTCGGCGGCTGTCCTTACCACGGCGAAGTCTCCCCCACCACTCTTCACCAAAGGCGTTCCACTTGTGGATTCATGTCCCGAGTCTTGCCATCATCGCCGCTTCGCGATGGAGAAACAGGAGCCCCCTAGAGAGGCGACGGCGCCAGCGGTGGTGCCGCGCCCGCGTATCACCAACGCCTGCGAGGCATGTAGGTCCGCCAAGGTCAAATGCCAGGCGAGCAGTCAGCTGGGCATCTGTAAGAGGTTGGTGCTCCTGCTGCAACTGGGCCGCCGCATGGCCCCATCCACCCCTTTTCTGTTCCTCTTTTGTGGGCGGTGGGTGTTTACTCATACTATGCCATGGCACCAGGTGCCTCGACTCGAAGCGGGAATGCGTCTTTAAAACGGGCCCTCGCACACGACGGCCCAGACAGCCAAAGCGGTATGTGTATTCCATACACACACCAACTCCGTGTCTACCTATCGTAGTTGACCTGGCCCCCTTTTCCTTCCTCTTGACACATGAAGACCCGACTCATCAACACCATCCACCCCCCTCCCGCCCGCACCCGGCCCATCCAAGACCTTCACCATCGACATATCGATGCCGCCCGAAGAAAGCATATCCGACACCTTCGAGGACCTGCGCCTCGCCCACGAAAACTTCATCGGGTACCTGGCCCCTGGTGCCGACTCAGCCGGATCCGACGATGAATACGACTACTACAACCCCGACGAGCCCATGGCCGGCGGCGAAAGGGACTGGCTCCCATCCACTGCATCCCACGCCGGCTCCTCCGTCTCCCACGCCTCGTCCTTGCCGCTGGGCGCCTCAGCACTCTCCACTCCCCCTAGCTCCGTCGCCCCGTCTCGCACCGCAGGAACCGCGTCAGCGTGCCCAATCCCCTCCTCCTCCTCCTCCTCCTCCTCCTCCCGGCCGCAGCGCACCGTAGCCAACGCCCTCGGTGTACGGCCGCAGTTCAACCTCGACTCGGCTACCTCGTTGCTCGCGACATTTCGCGACAGTATGTCTCCCCTCCCCATCCCCATCCTACCTTTGCCTTTACCAAGGTACCCCTACCACAAAAGATCCCAGCCACCTAACCCACTCCCAGTAATGCTCCCGCACTTCCCCTGCGTGGTCCTCAGCCCAGAAGCAACAGTCTCTGACCTAGCGCGGGAGCGGCCCTTTGTCCTGCTTGCGGTGCTGGCCGTCGCAAGCAGCACGCGCACGCTGCAGGGCCACAGTCTGTACGACGAGGAGTTCCGGAAGATTCTGGGGCTCAAGATCGTTGCTGGGGGGGAGAGGAGCATCGAGTTGCTGGAGGGATTGATTGTTTATGTTGCCTGGTGAGCCAGTTTCTTCTATTTGTCTGTCTGTCTGTTTGTTTGCTTGAGGGGAGAGGAGGGCATTGTTTGGGCAGCCATGATGGTATTTGTTTGCAAAGGTCTCAGGGGAGGGGATGGAGAGGTCTTTGTTCCATGTCTGGTTGCGAGGCCTGCCTGGTTATATCCCAGAGCAAGGCGCCGCTCTGCCGTAGGCCCATCCCCACGGTGTGAATAGCGCAGTTGGCTGAGTCGGTTGACTGGTGTCCTCGCAACAGGCAGGCCAGCTGCCGAGGGATGGGCTGAGACACGTAGGCCACTGGGTTCGAAACCCGGTGGCCGAAGTCTTTTGCATTTTTCTTTTGTGTTTTGACGCTGGTGTGCATGCTAATACGCCCACCCTCACAGGTATCCTTACCATCTGCGGCCAAAGAACAGGCAGGCGTTCCAGTACATACGCATGGCCGTCGATATCATCGTCGACCTCGAGCTGGACGAGGAGACTGACGAGGACGACCTGGAGGTCGAGCCTACGCCTGAGAGAATGGGCCAGATCAGGCTGTATCTGGCCACCTACTTCATCGTCTCACAGTAAACAAACCTCCCCCCCCCCCCTTCCCCTCTCCCACACCACAGGCCCCAAATTCTAACCCCTACAACAGCCAAGCCACAGCATGGCAACGCTCCGGACAGCTGAAATACTCCGAGTTCACCGCCAAAGCCATCGACATCTTCCAACGCCACAGCAAGCTCGCCGCCGACAGCGCCCTCGCCTGGAAAGCCCGCCTGCAGCGCCTCGTCGAAGAGACCAACGAGCTGCGCAAGACCAAAAAAGCCAGCCACCAATCCGCCGCGCAGACCGAATACCAAACTGAGCTCGTCCTCCGCGGCATCGAATCCCAGCTCACGGAATGGGAGGCCAAAATCCCGCCCGACGTCGCCAGGCAACCGCCCATCCGCATCACCACCCTCTTCACGCGGCTCTTCTTCTACGGCGCGCCGCTCTTCCGCTTCCCGACGCTCAAAAACCCCCGCGTCGACAACACCAGCCTCGCACAGGGCTACCCCGGCCAAGCACAACTTCTCGGCGTGGTGCCAACGCTGCACGCCATTCTAGAATTCTTCCTCGGTCTTCCGGCCGGCGAGATCAACGCGTTTTGCGGCGCCGACTGGGGGAGTCTCATTCTCGCCTTGGTGGTGGGCTACCGGCTTTCCTTCCCGCTGCCAGATTTCCCGGACTGGGATGACGCGCACGCGCGCCGGGTGGTCCGGTTCGACGAGTACCTCGATCGACTGTGCCGCATGGGCGATGGTAGTGACAGTGAGGACATCCGCGCGGGGCTGGAGTCCTCGCAGCCGCCGACAGCAGCGCTGCGGCATAGCATGGACGTTCTCAGCGCCAGCAAGGTTGTGATTGGTGTTGTGCGGGACAAATACAACCGCCGGGTGCGCAAGCTTGATGCACCGCCGCCGGCAACAAAAGGAATAGTGCGAACCATGTGGGCGGCTGCTACAGGCGGCGGTGGAAGTAGCATTCCGGCGCCGGTGCCGCAACCTCCCGTGATCCCGGGGACCGAGTGTCCGATGCTGGATGGGAGTGCAGAGCAGTACTACCCCTATTGGGATGAGACTTTCGCGGCGAACCATCTTGCCCCACAGGGGGGGTTTGCCGGCATCGACGAGCAGCAGCAACAGCAATACAATGACCTCTGGAGTACTATCTCCATGGGCTGGGGAGGGCAGGACAACATCGACTTCGAGGGTCTTTAACACCCGAAGGCCACTTTCATTTTAGATATTAGTGTTGAGCGCCGTGTTCAGTCTCAACTCCTGGAAAACAATAGGAGAAGATGAACATGAAATAGAGAAATAAAGTCCGTTTCCTTGAGGGATGAGAAGACAAACTGTGGGGAAAACAAACGGCGGGTCGGCTTGACTGAGTAAAGTCCAAACCACCAGATACGATTACTGGCTACCCCATGTCCATGATGGTTTTATTAGGTATTCAAGCAAAAACGTCGAGGAAAAGCACAAGTCTTTCAGCTGCATCAGCTTCGGAACGGCGGATGCACCCGTGAGGCCGAGCAGAGTTCGGCCGATATCAACCACTTCGTGAGTGTGTTCTCACTATCATTTCCATTCAAGTCAGTACCTAGGATGACTGATCCAAGCACACACGTTTTGGTGGCCATCAGTGATTTTCGGGGACGCCGTATCTGTAAGACTGGAAAAACACATTCAGCCAGCCATGTTTTGTTAGCGTGTTTTGGCCTGGGAGGGCGGGCAGGGATCTGATTGAGGAGCAGGAAAAAAGCAAAGAGCCGCATCGAGGGCATGTGATATAAGCCGCACGCAGGTCATGATGAGGCATGCCGTGGGTGGCGCATCGTTGCTACCACACACTTACCCAGTCCCGTCGACACATTGGGCACAACGGGCGCCGATATTTGACTTACACAGCCTCCTTTCGAGAAGCGTAGCGAGGAGGGGAGAACAAATCGTCCACTGATATGATTTTAGATGCTGGCGGCACTCCGATTGGGTCATGTTTCCCCTTCTCCCCGCCGTCAGGGGATCTACGGAAGCTTGTCTCGCTGCTGCTGTGATCAATGCATTGGCTGTCAGCTCGACTTGGCGCTCATTTGCCCCCACTCCACCGTTTGGGGCGTTGATAACAGACGGACAGGGATCAGGGCAGAAGTAGACGAACAGGTCGAGGATTCACTCTTGCGCCTTTTCTCATCTGGGGTTGATGGACCCTGCTGCTGGTTCTCCGCTGAAAGCTGAGACCCTTCAACTCAACCTACTGAAGGGAGACGTACCCGTCCTATTCGCGCCAAAGCTGCGCCAGAGGCAGATGTGCTGGGGAGGATGCTAAATTGTAACTTATTTGGTACACGCTTGCTTCGGGATAAAATTAGGATCAAAGACCTGCGGCAGTTCGATCAGACGAGGATTGTATCCGGACAAGCTAGTCGTCGTTTCGCAACTTGGCGCGCATATTGGAGGAGGCAGCTGTAAGCGGGCATGGAAGCATCTGGTTAGTCACCGCCAAAGTCTCTGAAAGGGTGGTATATGCGATTGGGGAAAAGCGCTGGAATCAGCAACAGGGTGTGGCATTCCTCGCTCTTCTTTCCAGGGATGCTTCATCCCACAAGTCGAACGGCTATGCATCGGCGAAAAGCCGGACACCACTACTAAGTCGCGTTTGGCTTCTTTCTGATGGGCGATTTCGTTCCGTCTGCCGCCCTACTGCATACAACCGCGCAGCGGTTCGTCGCTGGGATACTGAGGGAGGGCTTGGGCATTCTCCCCTTCGCTCTGGAGATGTTCCGCCTTATCCACAGCCAATGATATATGTCGATACTTCTTTGGACAGAGCACACGGCAGGAAAACGCCAATGCCCCAGGACGCTAGTAATTGGGGGGCCAAGAAAGAGATCTGGCAATGCAGAGTGCAGCAAACGGCTCCAATGGAGAAGTGAAAGCGAAAATCACCCGTACCCAGGAGGTAGCGGGCAAATCTCGCACGCCATTCTGATAGTGGCATGCGGGAACGCCCCAGCCGTTGACAGGGAACGACGGTGCAACGTGAAAAGAGATCAAGATCTGACAAGATCTGCTCTTGGGCGCCGATGAGGCTGAACCCCGTTACTCTACTCTACCATGCCAGACCGTTGGTGTTTTCTCATTCTTGATTCGGCCAAAATGCACCACCATCTTCCCATGCGGACATGTTGAATGGTCAGGCGACAACTGATAGAGCGTATCAGAGCCGATACCCGTTTGTCTGGTGGCATGACGGGGGCGGATGCGGGAAAGACCTCATTCGTGCCCCCAATCTTTCTTTACCAGGTGGAGTCGCTAGGCCAGCTTATTTCTTTGTCAATGGGCTGATGCAACTGAAGGTGCGGTCAGCACGAAGCATGAGAGCCGGCGATATGATGGTCGAACACGGAATATCCCTGGGCTGGGCTTCCAATGCGCGTCTTTGGTATGGGTATGGAGCACCTGGCAGGATACCTTAGGGTCCGATAAGAACAAACACTTGTTCACTCGTTGTCGAAGGGACTTGCTTAATCATGCCTGCATCCCCTCAAGTTTGCCAACGTGGCCAAAAGTAGAGTACTCTAAAGAAGTCGAACACAGTACTGTATTCGCCAGCGTCTGATGGCATTGCAGCCTCCCGATTTCAAGGCCGGCAGGAAGTCGTGGAGATCATGGTGGGGACGGCCCTCGCTGGCCAATCCGAGGTTACTTGCCGAGTCCAAGAGGTTTACAGGCGTGTTTCAGAGCGCTGCATCTTGGCTCACACCACCACCGTCGTCTCTGCCTCGACCAAGGTCGTCTGCAGGGCAATGCAGCAGCGCGGTAGTGGTATGTTGGCGGATTACTTGCAGAGTAGTCTCTGGCTGTTTGCCCCTTCCAGATCGTTTCCCGCAGCCTTTGCTCCATTTCTATTGAGTGTGTTGTCGGTTGAGCTGTAGAACGAGAGCAAAAAATTCCGTCAACTGGAGCATCTTTGAGGGGACGACACACCGAAAATCTCCGAGCTGATTGTGGATGTCACGCAATCAATCTTGTGTCTGGCCGGGGACTGTTGCTCCATCCCAGTTGGTCGATTCGTGATGTGACCCTTCCCATTTGGGCTTTCAAGGGCGATGAGCTTCACCGGGCAATCAAATGCACTCTGAGGACGGGAGATCCCTGCACAGTGTGTATAGGTGCGAGGCGCGACTGATAGCGCTGGATTGGGCCAATGACGCACGCTGGTGAGCTGTGAGCTTGGATATGAACGCCCGTGGTGCCTCCCAAATTCTCTGTTGCTTTGGTTCTTGAGAATTGTGCTGGCGCGTTCGAAGGTCAGCCTGCAAGGTGAGATATTGGCCCCTGGCACCAGCTGCCCAGAAGTTTGACCGTGGTTTCAATATGGCAGACCGGGAAGTGTTCCAGTCCTGCTTTGAATCGGGCCCAGAGCGAGCCGCTACGGTCGGCCGCGCTCATCAAACCTCGAAGGCGTGGCTCTATAGCATGTACGGTAGTGAGTGTTGGGACTGCATCGACTCGGGCCGGACATTGCTGCTGGGAGAGCTTCGCCGATAGAAGTTTATTCCCGGGATGACGAAGCCTCGGTCACTTGTCCAAGGCCGGATAGATTCTCGCGCGATGCTTGCTAAAGTACAGCCATGCCACATTTCAGCAAACGTGTGCTTCGTCTCTGTAAGTGGATGAGAACTTGCCCTCGAGTGTGAATGTCAGCATCCCATTGTCAGCCTCGAAGGTGAGAGGAGAGTCGGGAGTTTGCGTGTGGCGTTGCCGGGTGATTACTCCCGCATCGCGGTTAGCAGGTTTCCGAGGTACGGTTGCCAGAGCGGCATCCCGTCAGGGCGCGCGGGAGATCTTGCGAGTTTGGCAGCTCAGTTTGACCGCGATTTGAGTAGTAGCTCAGTGAGCATCAAACCTGCAGATTCGAGCGGGACCGAGCATGCCAACGAGTCACCTGTGTGATCCGTCCTGTCGACTCGGCAGCCTCCCAGGCGCGCCCGGGGGTCTGCCCTGTGAGGTAGAGGAGGTCAGCAAGCAATCATGCCTAGAAGCCGCCCCTTTGAGAGGGCACGCATATTGGCGCAAGCACTCGACGGGAGTTCTGGGCAACGATGGATGCTCTGGAGTCTAGACTCACACCTAGGCCTAACAGGTGGAAGGTGCAGACATCCCACCTCGCAGCTCATGCCAAGACGACCCAGCACCTGCCCTGAGAGAGCCGAGCCCTGGTGGGGCCAAGGTAGTTCTTGGCTGCCGCTCTTCGTCCCGTCCGTTTGCCCCTCGTCACCCGAGGCCTGGTTCGACCGTTCCATCTTTTTCTGGCTTTGCAGCAACTTGCATTCCGTTCTGCGTGCCCCTCATACACATCTACCATTGGTCAGGAGTCGAAGCGGGGAGGTCATCATCATGTTGGAAGTTAGTTTGGAGCTCTTGGATGGTCGATATATCGTGGGTGTCAGTGTCCTTCAAGCTACCCGGGACACCTGGTTTCAAGAATGGCCCAGCACGGCGTGCACTCTCGCCTCGCGCTGATTTGCGGTTCCGTTTCCATGCCTGCGGGACTCCAGCCCATGCCTCACAAAATTGGGGGTCACGCTTTTACGTGGCCTGTTTGAACCACCTCGCTCGCTGCGGAGAGAATGCGGAATGGAGAGGGGTTGCGATTTCGTCAATCACGTCATGGCGAAGTGGCTGGTTGATTATGGGCGCGGAAGGGGCTCCGAACCGTTGAAACACAAACCAGACATTGAAATGTCTACTTGTGCGGTACTTGAAAGCGAAGAAAAAGAAAGCGCGGGCAATCGGGAGGTGCTGCTCGCCGGCAGCTAATCAAGTCAATCCTGCAAGTCCCTTCGCCCAGTGCTGCTTAGCCCCTTGGCAGTTTTTGGAGGGCACCCCTCAGACCTCCACCCTCACCGGTCTTCATATCGAAGCCTCATCGAACCCTCCATCTTCGGGTGACAACGCATCCCGACTTGGCCGGCATGGCACTCCAGCTGTAGCGGCACATCGGGCGCTCGAGGGACGGGAAACCTCTATCAGCGATTACCTATTCTCGAACCAGGAGATGTGCCGCCCTTGAGATCTTATCAATTTTCCCGCCCCCTTCCGCTCCACTCCGCGACAGGTGGGATTGTGGCTTTTTCTGCGCCGCATCACTGGCTGCACGGGATCTGAGGAGGACGGTGCTTGACGCAGGCGGCCCAGGATTCCCAAGCAGCCCAGCAGCCTCCCCTCCTCTCCTACGGAGGTTGCGCCTTCGTCTGCCCACCTCGGGTGTATGAAGTTCCAGCAGTTTTCGACAAGTGTTCTCTCTCGCTCGCCCCAGCCACGAGCGGCCCATGTCGAGGAGATATGCCGGGAGGGCCACGAGGGAGAAGCTCACAGCTGTTGTGCAGCCCGCGAATGGACTCCTCGGTCGAGGCTGCCCACTACGCCATGACAACAGGTGTAGTCCGTAGTTGAACTTCCCCGCCAATCTGACGAGCTTGGGGCTCGCTTCGGCCCTTGTTATAGACAGGGGACTCTCACGTGTTCAGCGAGTAGGTTCCATGCTGGTGTCACGAGAAGATCTTCGATAGTTTCTTGGACTCCCGAGATAGGGACACAGGGTCCGGTCTTGGCAAGACGGCTCCCGGATACTCGAAACCCTCGGGTCTGCGCGAATATTCCCCGAACCACCCGTCGCCATCACTTCGCGAAACGCAACACATTTCAATACAGCGCAACGATGTCCTGCCTTCATGCTCAGGAGAGGTGGGGGAGCATTGCTCACTGTGCAGGCTTGTGGTTGCACACACTGCAGTCGAGGTCCCATGTTGTCACCTCTAGCGCCCAGTCAAGCGTGGTTTAGGTTTGATCCTTCAAGGTGTGCCCCAGCTTAGGGATTACGTGTGTGGGGAGACGCCCGCTGAACCCTCGCGCTGTGTCTGGATTTCGGTAACCATACGGTTCTGGCACATGGATGCGCCTCTCCTCACGGTGCGTCAACTTCTCAGGCACGCGGTGAAGTGCGAGGAACCAGGTTGCCCTGGCTCTCAAGCAAACAGAGGTATGTGGTGAGTAGGGGGGGGGGGTTGACGTCCTAGGGCAGAACACCTTATCCAGCGCAGAGACCACCTGGGCTCCAGTATTCCCGGGGAACTGCGGTTTCTCTGGTGTCAGCGCACCACCCACAGAACACGTCTTCGAGGGCGCCCAAGGCCACTCAGATGCCTCGAGGGAGGGCGAATCCAAATTCGTGCCTCGAGATCACGTCCCAAGGGCTTTCCGCGACAAGCCGCTCGCTGCCCCTCCACCCCTGGCAGGTAAATTGACGGCAAGACTTGTCGCCCTAGACAGATTGGGGCAACGCGACAAGGATGCTCGTAGCCAAAACGTGCTCTTGCCATTCAATCGGTTGATCAATTGCCCCATCAGGGCCATCAAGAGGTCTGCTCTCAGGTGCGGAGGAAAGACTGGGTGAATGGGCCAGACCGGGAGGGGTTGCGTCTTGCGCCCTGCCCTGCCCTCCCTAGACAAGTACCAAGTATCGAATGGGGCCGCAAAGTTTCGTTCCCTCTTTGTCTTCGCGCCTCCGCAAGGCTCCCGTCTGCCCTATCGCAGGTGCGGCATCGCAGGTGCAGGACAGGATCCAAGCTTAGCCGACTGGCCTAGGGGGGGGTGCGTTCCCCTATCAGGCCCACCAATAAGTGCCAATTCCATGTGCACACCATCTGCGTTCGCTGCGGGCGCTGGCGTCGTCGCGGTACTTGGGCCGAGACGCACCCTCCTGACGCGGCACTGTAGCGAGCGCAGGTACTGGCCGCTACATGGGGAGAGCAATCGTGCTCCGCGCTGGCCCCAACGGTACTTAGGGACCGTTAACAGCTTAGTCGCTTTATGTGCGCCCGCCGTATAACCAGGCATGGTTCCCATTGAAGGGGCCACAGGGCCGTTCGCTCCTCCCAAATCCCACCTTGCGACAGCCCGTGTCCTGTCCCCCCAATCCCACACCCAACTCTTTCCCCAACCCCAACTTTTTTCCAACAGTCATTTTCTGTTGCGCTGCTATAATCCGTACCTGCGCTGCATTCCTCTCCACCCGCGGTCATATTGCGCGCGCCCCCCCTCGCCGTCGTCACCAAACTCTAGCCTACATTTTCTCGGGTCGCGTCTCGGCCAAGCACA
>Ga0247758_1002333_pt1 | contig 10585 bp, 17 predicted proteins | sample UWRJL156409C4_FD_180950 | JGI IMG/M metagenome (GOLD analysis project Ga0247758, IMG submission 180950) | Plant litter microbial communities from Arlington Agricultural Research Station in Wisconsin, United States - UWRJ-L156-409C-4 | ecosystem: Environmental > Terrestrial > Plant litter >... | reverse complement strand
TGGGCATCCTACAGGGGCCAGCCCCCTGTAATCACCGCTAACCTAAAAACAATAGCGCGGCTGGCACCCGTTTGCTTGAGGCGAAAAGGGGCAGGGCATACACTCGAACTCGTACTCGTACTCAGTAGCTGTCAGCCCTTATCCATCCCTTTGAGTCAACCCTTCTTATGAACAACACAAAACCGATTCCCCTCCGGATCTACTAACACTACATAGTCCGTTCCTGCCGGATACTCCCTTTTTACTCTCGTCGCTCCAATCCCCAATAACCGCTCCACCTCAGCCTTTTGATCCTCGGCGTATAAATCCAGGTGATGTCTTTGTCGAGGCTGCGTGTCGAATGCGATCAGGTCAATAGCCAGCTGCGGGCCTGGCTCCTCGACGGGAACGAGGATCGCCCAGTCAACGTCGGGTTCGCGGAGGGGTCTGTAGTTCAGCGCGGCGCACCAAAATTTGATGGCGCGGGGGACGTCGTGAACGCCCCAGACGATGGAGCCGATTGCAAGAGGCATTTTTGGCGGTGCCAGTGATGTTGAAGATGTGAAATGGCAGGAGTGATTGATGGTGTCGTTGCGGGGTCAAATTTGAAGCTGGGGATTGGGATGGCTGACGTCACGGTTTGATGATCTGCCCGGTCATTGAAAGGGCGCGAAGCATCTTCAAATGTGCACCTAATATAACCACCTATCTACATACATACCTAGGTAGTTCGGCAATAGGACTAAAAGGGGTTTCTAGGGTTACAATTCGGTTGCTGAATTGGCTTTTCAGCCAACCCTCATTCTGAGCATAGGGGTTAGCCTGGCTTTTCGCTCCCCACTTCGCTTACTTCCATGTCTTATTGACCCCAACCACTTCAAGATTTCACAAAAACGCCTTTGATATCTGGCGCTTAAACAACTGGATGGATTGGGTCAGGCCTCCTTTGCATGCATTATTGCGGTAGGCTGTGGAACACATGCCACTGATTGGGCTGAACCTCGCTTTATCGGAGGGGACTTGGAATTCTTCTCAAGCTCGAACTTCTGAATGTACCACCGCTCACTTGAGTTCTACCAGAATCTAGAATTTGAGCCCGCATGGTTGCCATGGCCAACACAACGAATGCCGAAGCCAGTTTTGGGGGGGATGAATTCTCCAACAATTTATTCAGTGATCTCGCACCCCTGCTGACGCTTTTCGGCGAACAAGTCAGGAAGCAGTTTCTGAGCATGAGTATGGGATGGACGGATAACATCCTCCTAGGAATGGGGCCTCTCGGGATCATGACGGTTATTGTCAGCGCTATCAGGGTTGGGGGCGTTCGGCAGTTGAAGGCTCTTGTTGGAAGGTGAGTGTCAACTCAACGGCTCACCTCAAACTTGAACTATCAAGGGACTGCGGCAATTACTGACTCCTAGAACACAGAGCGCGGGAGAGCCAGTCTACGGCCGAACAGGAACTCCTCTCATCTACGTCGCCGGATGTTTGCGAGCTGTGAAGTGGTAAGGAGGTGGTACAAATGATTGGAAACCCCGCTGGGATGAAGAACTTGATTGTCACGAGGACATCATATGGGAAAATTGAGGTTTTGGATTTCGCCATGGCTTTTCACCAGGACTTGATACACTCGCATGACCTTCTAAAAGGCGACGCCAACACCGAGAAACTTGTCCAAGATCTCAGCGAAGCAGCACCAAACCTGGCTTTGAACGTGAAGAACGCATCCGCTCCATCTTCCGAGCTCTGGGCATGGGCTGCGGTTGGTATACTATTGCAGGCTGCTGCGATGGGAATACGCGGAGTTACCACCTACTTTTGGAAGTGGGATAAGGCAGGTGTTCCGGTCCCGCAATATGGCTACCCCTGCTTCATCATCGGCACGGTCCTGGTGATGCTTGGCGTGATCGCCTGTGGTCATGTCATTGAGGGCATCACAACAGAACATTACTTCACTCCCGGAACAATGCAGCCTGGTGGTGTATTCCAGAGTCTCGTCCGGATTCAGAGATCATGCACTGTCAGCGGCCAACACTTTGGGTCGTTTGGAATATACAACAGCGATGACGACTTGAGGATTCGAATATCTCGCCTGAACAAGCCAGAGGAGCAAAACTACAGGTAAATAAAATTGCCATTCTAGTAAAAAATATGCAGCCACTGGCACCACCTCCGCCGTTGTTGGCTTTATCGTGCAATTCATCGGTCTTAGGGCTCTTCACTGGTCCGCAACCATCATCCAGCTTGGTGTCAACATTCTCATGACGGGGATTCAGGCATACATAAGACGGGGCCTGGCAGCTAAGCCCATCTGCTATGACATGGTGGACGGACTGAGCCGGCCTGCCTCACCATGCAACTATCGCAAGAAAAAGACGAAGCACAAGCATCCGCAGGAGCACCGAAGCCCGTAGATAAGGGCCAGGGACCAATGAGCCCCTGGGCGCAGCGGCTGGGACTAGTCTACTCCCGGTCTGCGCCGCAACATGCTGAAATTCTTCAACTCTAGCCAAGTGGGCCCAGATTTAATCTTATATATAAAGATAGCCAAAATCAGTCCTCATTTTCAAAATAAACAGTCTTACCTTTACCTATTGTATTTTTTCATATTACCTACCTAACTGTTAAAGACTTAGCATCTACCCTTTAACTCTTACATCTTTACCTTTTTTAAAACACTCTTGTTAAACTATACGCAGTTATAGGGCCTTATAGGCCCTCTAGGCTTCCAGTTTACTGGGTCAGTTGGGAGTGCGCAGACTGTATGGTTGGGGAGCAGACATTTTATGTCCCGGGTAGGGTTCCGCCGATGACGGGGACAGTCCTTGTGACTGTGCATTCGACTGGCGATTGTACGACTGATGTTCTTCCGACTCAGCTTCGGGTCTTGTCAGCTGATAAATTAAGTCGATGGGAAAGTGGTGGGGAATTTAGTGTTTAACTCCGTGTATGAGTTTCTGGAGATGCGTCGAGACTGACTTAACTTATACACCTGGTCGGGCCGGTGAGAGCGAGAGAAAATACAAATGAATTTTGAAGTACGTAAAATAAATAACGAAAATTTAAATGATGGGATTTATATCATGTAGTGTTAAACAGAATTACAATGAAAGAACGGAATGTGTGCTGAGAAATTTCGACGACTTTTAAGTGCCGTGAGTGAGGAGATTCCAGATGCGTATGTGCCAGTCCACCTCGACAAGGCTACTTCGTATACTATGCACCATCCCCGAGGGCGGCTTTGACAGTAGTTAAGGCAGAGGAGTAAGCAAGGGTGCGACAGGGGGAGTGACTGAGGCTAGGTATGTTGTGGGGGTACCCCTTTGTGGCAGTGGTCTATAGACCCCCTAACTAAGGCAAACAGCTGGCCTCCTGGGGTAATTAGCAGCACTCTTGTGTAAAACAAGAGCTTGCTTCGAGCCCTACAGAGGCCATTTGTCTGTTTTGGTCAACAGCTTTGTCAAATGCATGGTAACGCAGCCTTCGACCGGACAGGTTTGTTTCATCCTTCAGACACTGTCATTTACCGCCGCCTTTTTTCATCTGACACAACCCTCCGCCCCTTTTCCTCCCTTGTTCATTCACTCACAAATGCTATAAAAAATAACAATATTAACGCTCACATCTCTCAGCTTTCCCCCTATCTCTCAGCGTTCCTCCCATCCTTTATCCCATATCTTGCTGTTTCCCTTGTTCACTTTTACCATGGCACCATTTTCAGAAACTTCCTCCTCTCCCTCTCTTCCTGCCATCAATGATGGCCCATCTTGAGAATCTCGCGATCCGGCGGAGCATTTTGGCCTCACCAGCCTTGTCATCCTCCCGATTCCCGACATCGATAACATCGTAGCAGTAATACACACGCACGCCTAAGAGCGACAGGTCTAGCTAGACTAAAGAACATCAACCCAGGACACACTCATCTACTACACTACCACAACGGCCTCCGCCGCCATGGATGGCTGGCCTTGTTAATTAGCTATTGTTCCCTTTGAACTAGCTATTGTGAGTTCTTGAATAAGCATTGTGCTTCTTTGTATTAGCGTTTCCTTTCATCTGAATGTAAACTCTTTCACAGCTGTCAATGGCTGCACCTTTTTGTGAATAAGCTATTGTCATGCCTTTTGTAATACCGAATTGACTCGAAAAATCCGGTTTTACTCGGTGAACGTGCACGCTCACGAGCCACGCAAAGCCACCGCTCCAGCCTCTGGATTCTGAATAAGCGACCCCTTTAAAATCGCTAGATTTGGCTTAGTGGAAGCCAACCCCCTGAAGGCGGTGAGACTAGCTCCCCCCACAGAACCAGGGGCCCTGAATTACGTGGATTCTGTGGATTCGCGTGGATTCCGTGGATCTTGGTGTTTTGGAGCGCTCTTCTTTGTGCTGGGGCAGTACGGCAATGGTAAGAATGAGAGACTGGCTGGTGGATTGAGTAGCTGGTTCTAGTACAAAACTGCTTATAAACTCGCTGCTCCTGGCACTCCTCATTCTTCGTAGTCCACCTCTTCGTCGTCAACCTCCGAATCCACAAAATTCTCGTCATCTTGCTCCTCTAGAAGATCCACAAGCCGTTGTTTCGTATCTCTGGATTTGACCGCCAAACCACGTGCCTTGGCAATAACCAGGAGGTCACGTTTTGTGAGCTTCTGGTAATCCACGCCGAGGTTTTCAAATAGGGGGTCGCCGTTAACGGGGTCTGGCTCGTATTCCTCTAAGGTGTGACTTATTGTTACTGTCTCCTAACCAGTAAAATCAGGCCTAATATTCGCCTCCTGAAGACACTTGATCTTGATCAAGTGGTCCTCAGACCCGTTAGGGGCGATAGTAATACTGGTATCGATAAAAGACTTTCGAATAAGGTTACCCCTTTTCGCCAGGAGCCGTATAACCTCTGTAATAACGTAGGTAGTGAAAATCCGCCGAGTACTGAGAGACCACCCCTTAAAATCGGCACGTGCCTCCTATTCGGCCTCTATGCGATCCGTGACCTCTTCCGCAGCCGCTTTAATCCACTTATTAATGTGTGTATCCAGGGGCTGTAATTTAGGGGTTATACCGGCTGGTATAACTGTGAGATCGATACTGTGGTGCCGGAGTAAAGCCTTAATATTATCAGTCACGTGGAACTGTGTGGAGTCCTATACTAACAAAAAAGGGGCTCCATTTGCTAATGGAATAATAACCTGTTTAATTAACTGTATATAGAGGGCCTCTGTATTATAAGTGGTTGGATTGAACAACGTGGTCACCTTAGGGCTCTAAGCTTGGACCTTTTCTGGCGTCACATAGCCCTCACCCCTGAAAATCAGTGTAGCCTTTACATGAAGAATTCCATTAGCCGAAGGATACGGTATTAACGTAGCCATACGCTTAGACCACCCCCCCTTTATAATACGTGCCCTGACAGTCTTGTTCCCCACTTTATCGTAAGTCTGGCCGTCAGGGTGCTTAAAAGGCATAGAGGTTTTGTTGATATTAATAATATGTGATAACTGAAATCGGTGTTATGGCACCTGGTTGGCGGCTGGCAGAGAGCCCTCGGCAGTTAGCGGTAGTGGTGGTGGTGGTGATGGTGGTTACGGTTGTAAGGTGTTGGTAAAATAATAGGGGTAGTTGGTTGAATAAGGTGGTGGTGGTTTGCGAGCCTTCGGAGCCTTGCTAGCCGGCACTTTAACTTCGATACAGTCGAGCGTGAGCGATGTGGGTATCTTGGCAGCTGATAATAAAAGGGGGCCAGCCGGCGTGGGCTCTCTGGTAGCCGGAGGAAGGTTGTGGTTGACTGCTGGCTTAGGGGCTGGCTTAGGGGCCGATCTGGCGACTGGCTTCGGTTGGCTAATTTGGCGAATGTAACGGAGGAAGGTATTTGTAAGGTTGATGTAGTCTTCCGGTTGTTTGGTGGTGTGATTAGTAAGGTGGTGGAGCGAAATACACCACCTCTGGAGGAAGTTGCGGAACTAACCCCTACTGAAGCCGAACTGTGTTTTAGAATCTGGATAAAATTCGGAATATAACTTGCGTGTAGTACGCTGAAACTAACCAATTCTAACCGGCTTACTAAGCTTCCGTGTGTTGATAAATTCTTAGTGTAGGGCCTCCTCTAAACGCGGCCACCTGGGGTGAAAGACCAGCTTGCGGCCGTTTAAAATAATGTTTCTCCACCTCCACCAGTTGCCCACTGTATTTGCGGATTGGATTCTGAACTTGGCAGCAGCCTCGGTGTATGTTGGAGGGTGTTAAGTGGTAGAATCTGCAGTAGAAACGAGCTTGTACTTGTCTTCTTCCACATGGTGGCGTTTCCACTGTCTGTTATAAGCGACTCGGTGGAATATTAGGTAGTTGAGTACACAGATTTGTTGCTTTCTTGAGTAGGAGCGCTCTAGCCGCATTACGTCAGGTTGTTTGATATAACTGGCTCCGTGTGCCTGCTAATCTTTTCACTTCTTGCCTTGGTTCTTGTGTTTATTGTTATGACGGTTATAGAAGGTGTTGACTGGGAGCTCGGCAAGTGGCGCGCGTGGAAGAGTGGGAGCTGGTTTGATGGGGAGAGGAGCTGCTTAAGAAGCCATTATATTAGTAATTTGCTAGGAAGAAAACTTATTACGAAGCGTGAGGGCTGTAGAGGAAGAAAGATTGCTCACTGGAATGAAGCTCTCACGGCACGCCAGAGGCTTACCGTAGTGCTGGTCAGCACGGTCGCTGGGGGAGGAACGAGGGCCCCGGAGAGGGCAGGGAGCGCTTTAGCCAACCAGAGGTCGCAGTCGCGCGCCTTCTTCGCGCAAGAAAACGAGGCCATTCGCGCGTATCCTAGAGTAGAAGAAGATGGAATTGTTGGCGTTGAGCGAAGGTGTTGATCGCTCTCCAGAGGCCAATTGGAAAGATGCCGGCGGTGGGGGGATGGAGCCGGCAGAATTTGGACCCTGGAAAGTAATAATTTTGAAGAGGTAAAAACTAGTCCTTTTCCAGAACGGAGCTAAGCCTTATTCAGCCGTGGATAGGAGGCTGGAGCGGTGGCTTTGCGTGGCTCGTGAGCGTGCACGTTCACCGAGTAAAACCGGATTTTTCGAGTCAATTCGGTATTTCCATAAATGTGAACCCTCCCTTCTTACACTATTCCTAAAAGCGTTAGCGTCCATCCTACACCATTCCCAAAGCCGTTAGCGTCGACTTTGACAAGATGAGTTCCACCGTTCTTGCCTTGGTGCAACAAAATGTACCTTCCACACTTCCCGCATCGCCCACACTTTACGACAATATTCAACATCCTCATACCAAGATGGATGTATATATTGGCGGCGAGTTCGACGCTTTTCTGGCACGTCGAGGGGCCCTCCGCGAGCCTTCTCCTCAGTATACCCATGTGTTTAACCTCAGCCCTACGGTTGGCCCTCCGCTGCGCGTCGTTTCCAGGTTGCTCGACAGCGAACTCGACAATCTTATCCACGCGGCTTTCGATTGCGATGATAACGACAATACCTTCCGCGGCATGCTCCGGGCCACCATCGACGCCATCAAACCCAACATCCTCACTTCGATTTGCGCCTACCGTATCGGATTCGCAGGCGACCCTTGCACGGAGCTGACGCTGCTTATTACCGTCCTTCCAGGCTCGCTGACGACGTCGGAAGCAATCCAGGCGACTAGGGAGCTCCTAGCGGTGTTAGAAAGGTAAGTAAAAAAAAAAAAGCTCCTTCTATCCCTAAAGCGATGAGTGATGAAACCTCATTAACGCCTATCTAGCTATAACGAACGTCTTCGCGATGTTGCCATTGAGATTGCTGAACAGCTCGTCTCCCTTGCTGGTGATGAAGAAGTGGATGAAGAGGTCTTGCATAATACGGCTCTAGGCCAAGGTGTCTATCCCTCTGAGGAAATCAAAGACATCTCTTACAACAAGTCGCCTTCCTTGGGCTCTAGTGTTGGCGTAGCCGGCGATTCGCAGAGCGCAGGAACGCTGGGGGCTTTTCTCCGCATCGTGACGGACGGTACGCCCCAGCACTTTGCGCTAACCTGCAGCCATGTTCTCTCCAGTATGTCATTTTTGACATTTGTTAAGAAAATATGCTAATATTTGCATACTAATATTTGCAGCTTCCAAAAGGCCTACCCTACCTGGGAATAACAACAACAACAACTCAAAGATCGTCTGTCCTGCCGGCAGAGACAATTTGCATTGGTGGCAAATTGCAGAACAGTTGATCCAACGCATAAACCCCTCCCAGGATCTGGAAACGTCGGCAAAGAACGCCCTACAAGCCGCCCAAGTCCAAAAACGCCGCTGTCAAAGCGCACACCATCATCCCATCGGTATCCTCTATGCCACGTCAGGCTTGCGAACAACAAGCATGCATGGCTTGCTGTTAGACTGGGCGCTTATCAAGCTCGATGACCGATTTTCAGTTGAGAAGTTACAGAATGTGAGTGTATTTTTAAAGTTTTTCCTCTTTCTTTCTTTCTTTTTTTTACTAACGAGTTACTTGACAGATTCCTCTTGATCCTAGCTGCGTAACACTTTGGTCCCGTTCCAACCTTGAGAACAAACCCAACTGGACACCCGGCGCAAAGATAGCCGCTCCTCCTGCCAGGGGCGCCCACATGTTCAAAATTGGCCGCACTACAGGCCACACGGTGGGACGACTGCATAATGTTGACGCCAGCGTCACCATCCACTACGCTGCAGACGAAGATGCGAGTTTCCAGCTCAAGGGCAAAGCGCCTGTCGTTTACAGCACTGGTGTTCACCACACCGGCAACATATTTGCCGACTGCGGAGACTCCGGTGCTCTTGTGATCAACGGTAATGCTGAAGCCGTAGGTATGGTCGTAGCAGCAGCCATGAAAGGCTCGGTAGCCCGTGGCGTTGCTTACCTTTCGCCCTTTGCGGCTATCATGGACAGCATTCCGGAAATTCTGCGAGGGGAAGACAAGATGCAGGTGGAGATGCTGTAAGTTAGACTCAGGGGGACTTGGCTGAGGGGCTACAAGCCTAGAGGGAAAATATAGCGTAATAAAGGCTAGCTATTTCGTACTAGAGGCTGTGAGACGCTAGAAACATCCCACGTTAGGTATAAACCTTAACACCTCCTGTAAACTTTAACGCCTCATCTTGTAGCAGTTGATCCTCATCCGGGAAAGGTAGGTCTATTAGTAGCTTTCGGGGAATCCCGGAGGTGTCGGCGCCAAGGGATACAAGAGTCTTGACAAGCAAGGTCGTGTCTTCCCTGGTTTTCTGGCCTAAGAGTATCACGAACGCAATCAGGGGTACCATGGAGGGATATAGGTAGGCGTTGACGCCGCCTCCTTTCTCCACCCACAATCGGAGGATATCCGAGTTATTGCTGTGGGCAATGAAAAGTATTGGATTTATCCCCACAACTAGTTGGTTGATTGCCTCAGAGAGCCGGGTGTCCTCGATGTGGGAGAGGTATTGCTTCAGCGCTCGGGGGGTCAAACGGCCATGCTGGAGGACGTGAAGTAGGTGGATGACATCGAACTTCCCCCCCACCGACTCGCTGGGGCTGAACTTCCGTGATGACCGTGGATCCTGCAAAGTAGGCAACACGAGCCATGATGGGATGCTGTCGAGCTCTGGAGATGGTCCGGATACAGCCTTGACTCCTTTGTGTGGACAAGGGCATTCATTCGTTGGGTGTTAATGGTGGTCTGTGCTCAAGGTGACTTTCGCGTTGCGAGGGACCTCTGCGAAAGTGGTCCTCTCACCAAACACCTCGCCTTCAAATGAACAGCGAAAAATAAGTTCGCCCATCCCTTTCCACCGTGTAATTGTTACATCTCGTCATTTACCAATATTCTGAGCTATGGAGAGCCTCTATGACCCATCTGCGAAAAGGAGCCAATTGACCCTGATCGTTCGCGACCGCGGGGGCGCCCGATCGGTGTCCTAAAAGCAGGTCACGGTCGAAATCATCGAGCCTATGTTAGACCCCACCATGTCCGTGGTCATGAAGGTCTCATTCGAGGACGCCCGCTCGGGGAGAAACACAATAGCGGTTCTTAAACTCTACGACCGCCGCTTCTCACCCAGCCTACGGCGAACGTACAACCCGTCCTACGACACCGACGCCGAAAGCGCATGGCATGAATATGTGCGCGACGGAAAAGCCCCCGCCCTTTTCGCCTTTCTGGACGAGAAGCGTCGCCTGGAGGAAGACGAAGGCCAGCTCATTGACACCGATAGCGAGACCGACCCAAGCAGCAGCGAAGACGACTGGGATCGCGATTCAGCTGCAAAACCCGGCGGAAGAAAACGAAAACAAAGAAAATTCCGAACACCAGCCGAGATGCGCGAGAAGAAAGGGAAGCGCGAGAGAATCGTCCAATGGAAAGCCTTGGACCTCTTCAACTGCGAAACACGCGCCTACGCGGAACTCGCCCATCTCCAGGAGAGATACATTCCCAACCTCCTCGCCCAGGTGCACCTGACTATCGCGACCCCACCCCCATCGCCTTCCTCATTCCCATCCCCAGATCAACCCACCACCTCACCACCTCACAACCCCCCCGAAGACCCCTACTTCCAAATCCCCGGGATCCTCCTCTCCTTCATTCCCGGCTTCAACCTGACCTCCCTCCCCTCCACCCCCCT
>Ga0247758_1002327_pt1 | contig 10647 bp, 11 predicted proteins | sample UWRJL156409C4_FD_180950 | JGI IMG/M metagenome (GOLD analysis project Ga0247758, IMG submission 180950) | Plant litter microbial communities from Arlington Agricultural Research Station in Wisconsin, United States - UWRJ-L156-409C-4 | ecosystem: Environmental > Terrestrial > Plant litter >... | reverse complement strand
GACCGATCGGGAGGACGTCGCCGGTACGTGAAGCTCGTCGGACATCGTCACGGTGACCACGAACTGCCCGCGTGACGCGTAGGCGTGATGCACCGTCGCCCCTTCCACCGGCGCCGTGCCATCGCCGAAGTCCCACGTGAACCGGACGGGCGGCATCCGCGTCGCGCCCTCGGGGTCCGCCGCCGAGAACTCGAGCACGGTCCCGGTGACCGTCTGCGTTGGGCCGCTCATCGTCGGTGCGGTGCCGAACCCACCATCATCGGCCATGGCGGGGGCGACGAGGTTGGTGGCACCGAGCGCCCCGAGGATCACGAGCAGCGTGAGCATGGGCGTAGAGCGGCGCACCGGCGTCAGGGTACAGCGGCGGTGACCGGAAGGGGGGACGTCATCCGGTCGTGTCGCGGCCCGTCCGTCAGCAATGCGTTGGCTTTGGACTCCAGGTCGTCACGGGGACTATGCTCGCGCCCATGCATGCCCTCCGCGCGCTGGCGCTCCCGATCGCGCTCGCCGTGTTCGCGCTGGCACCAACCGGAGCAGCAGCGGCTGACAAGGTCAACGTCTACGCGCTGGCGCTGCAGGTCGACGGTGCACCCGGTGCACCAGGCTATCCCGCACCGACCGGGCTCGACGTACGGATGGACATGTCGGAGCAGGGGGGACAGCGGCCGGAGTCACTGGCCCACGTTTCGCTCGCACTGTCGGGCACGACGCTGCGCGGCGGCCAGATCCCCACCTGCTCGGTCCCCGACGAGTACACGGGGCCTGAGGCGTGTCCGCCAGCGTCGATCGTCGGCTCGGTGGAGATGTTCTTCCAGATCGGCCCGCCCGGGCTGCCATCGGACACGTCGCTCTCGTGTTACCTCAGCGGCACACTGGTGAACTTCGGGGCCACCTCGCTGGGCATGTGGCTGACCGGCGGCCCGGTGGCGTCCTCGGATCCCAGCAAGAACTGCCCGGCGACGGTCGGCCAATACCTCTCCGCCAAGGTCACGGTCGAGGGCGCCAACTCGACCGTGTCCTGGTACTTCCCGCCCAACCTCGAACATCCAGCCGGGTTGGACAGCCCTGCCACCCTGATCCATCTTCAGTTCGCCAAGCCGGCGACGAACGCCGGTTACACGACGACCACCACCTGTCCCGGTGCCGCGCTGACGGCAAGGACGGACTGGGACATCGAGACGACGGTCACCGCGTCCGGATTTGCCTGCCTGCCCGCCGCCGGGCAATGTCCTGTGGGGCAGACGGGCACACCGCCCAACTGCACGACGCCTGGTCCGGCGACGTGCCCTGTGGGGCAGACGGGCACACCGCCCAACTGCACGACGCCTGGTCCGGCGACGTGCCCTGTGGGGCAGACGGGCACACCGCCCAACTGCATCCCTCTTGAGGACTCCGGGACATCGCTCCCGGCCCCGACCACAGACACGCCGCCGTTCACCTCGGTGCCGATTCCACCCGTGGCTCGCAAGGCATCGATCGACGTCTCGCTCAAGGGACCCAAGGCCTGCGTGAAGAAGTCCTTCTCCGTCTCTGTCGTCGCGACGGTTGCCCATGCGACGTTCGCGTCGACGAGCGTCCTCCTCGATGGCAAGAGGCTCAAGACGCTCAGCGGGCCCCGCGGAGCGGTGAAGATCCCGGCGAGTGCCCTGAAGAAGCGAGGCTCCAGCCACAGGATCACGGCCACCGCGAGGACCACCGGCGGACTGGTTTCCAACGCCGCCAAGACCACGTTCGCCGTCTGCAAGAAGACCTCGAGGAAGTAGCGGTCCGGAGATGGCGGATCTCACCCAGTCGTTGGATCGCATCGCCAATGCCCGATAATGTGGGTTATGTAACCCAGCGGGGAAGATGCGGCGGATCGGCGGCGCCGGTGCGACCCATCACCGGTGGGTGAAGCGCGTCTCCCGCAGCTCGCGCCACGGCCCCTGCTGAGGCGCCGCCAGCACCACCATCCACGTGCCGGGCGGCAGGGCGCGGCGTACCGTCCCGCTGAGCGGGACGCGCAGCGTCGTCACCTTCGTGCCGCCCGCCACGTAGCGATGGACGAAGAGCCGCGCGCGCCGCACCGTTCCCTTGGCGTCCGCACTGCGGATCGTCACGGAGCGCGCCGTGACCGAGAACGAGACATGCTGCGCGGCGCGGTAGACGAAGGCCACGCACTCGCGGACGCCGCCCCGGGTGATGCACGCCTGGTAGCGGCCGTAGGCGGTGGGCTTGAGCCGCCAGGTGTGGGTGCGGGCACCCGCGGCCTGCGTCACGGTGCTGCCGTCCGGGCGAACCCACGTCAGGGCCGAAGGAAGCCGCGAGCTGTATGTCGTCACCAGGCGCCCGTTCAGGAGGGACGGAACCTCGAGCAGCGGTGGCCCGGCGGCCGTGCGAAACCGCCACGTCCGGGAGAACGGCTCGCTCGTGTCGTACGACTCGGTTCCGAAGAACTCGGGACCGTTCAGCTCGCGGACTGCCGTGCCCGTGAGGGTTCCGGAGGCCCGGACGGTGTACCAGGCGTTCGGCGCCAATGGCGTGCGCGGGACGAGAGCCAGACCGCCGTTCAGGTTCTCGGGGCGCGGGGCCAGCCCGACCGGAACCGGCGTGCCTCCGTCCGGGGTGATCGACCCCTGCACGCCTTGCGGTCCGTCGATGCGTCGCCACGGTGCATCGAACTGCAGGGACGGGATGAATCCCACCTCCGCCGCTCCAGAGCCGTCACACGGATTGGGGACCTCGTTGCAGCCGAACGTCGTCTCGACCCGTGTCTGTCCGTTCACCGGATACGGATACGACGTCACGCTCTGCGTCCCGGGCCCCTCTTGGTCGAAGACGGCCATGCAGGCGATGCCGTACTCGGCCCAGAAGCCGGTCGCGGTCAGGCGGGGATCCAGGAGGCTCGTACGATGGTAGACGGCCCCCTCCCACTCCCGGGCCCCGAGCCGGCCGACGCCCAGGCCGTAGGCGAGCACGCTCGAGGCCGCCCCACGACTTCCGGCCTTGGAATAGCCTGGCTTGGACGGATCCTCGACGTGACCGGACGAGCCGGGGTTGCGACGGTGGTACTTGGCGTGCGCCCTGCAATCAGCAGTGCGCTGAGCATCCAGCGTGACCGGCGCGACCCCAACCTTGGCCCGCCACGCGTTGAGTTCCGCTACCGCCTTCTCAGGCGAGATGACCGAGCCCGCGGACGCGGACCCCGCGCCCGCCAGGACGCAGCCTGCGACGAGGAGTGACGACAGCACGATGAAGGACCGGCGCACGCGCGTGCTCCCCTGGAAGCTTGGACCGAACGGTTCGAACACGAAGCGTACCGGTGCGGTCGTTCTCCCCGCTCCACCAACGCACCCCGAACGACCCTCGTTTCGGACAACCCTGGGCCCGCCAGTTCGAGTCCGTGATCCCGCGGCGAGCGATGGGCCGCCCCGAGGAGATCGCGTCCGTCGCGTTGTTCCTCGCCTCGGACGACTCGAGCTACGTCAACGGCATGGAGCTGGTCGCCGACGGCGGCACCACCGTGATCTGCGCGCCTCGCAGGCGTGCGGCTCGGCCCGTACGATCGCGCCATGCCCCGCATCGCATCCGCTGTGCTCGTCGTCGTCGTCCTTGCCGCCGTCGGCTGCGGCGACTCGCCCGGCGATGACGCGAAGACCTCGTCGGCGCCCGCGTCCAAGGACAGCCGAACCTTCGTCGAGCGCGCCGAGGCGACGTGCGCGCAGGCGCGGCAGCTCGACGCGTCGCTCGATCGACCGAAGCCACGCGACGCGGCGGCGACGGCCCGGTCCCTCACGGCCAGCGCGGCGATCGCGCGCGCCCGGCACCGGAGCCTCGGGGCGCTCGTCCCGCCGGCCGCTGCGGCGGATCGGTGGCGGGCGTTCCTGGCCGCCGACCTGGCCAGCGTGAAGTCGCTCGAGCGCCTGGCACCGTTGGTGGCCGCCGGCGACCCCGCCATGGTCAGGGGCCTGACGGCCTACCGCACGGCGGGCGAGCGCACGCGCGCGGCCGCGACCGCGGCCGGCGTGACGGCCTGCTCGTCGTCGGTCGTCCAGTAGGTCAGCCGATGGTCGCGCGCCCGGCGACCGTCGTTCCCCGGACGTCGTTCAGCGGTTGCGGACCTTGCGGAGCAGCGCCCCGCCGATCGTCACCGGGTGGTTCAGCACGGTCGCCACGCGGCCGCGCAGCGTGAGGGGGTCGTGGGCGATGCCGAGCTGCCGCAGGATGGTGGCGGAGTCGAAGTACACCCGCTCGCAGATGATGCGATCGGTGTCCGGCGTGAACACGAACACCGCGCTCATCCGGCACGTGAAGGCGCGGCCGGTGGCGGGCAGGCCGCGGTAGTCGCCCAGGTGCGTGCCCTTCAGCTCGAACTCGGCGATCGACGCGTCCTCGGCGTGGTGCAGCTCGAGCAGGCGGTTGCGCTGGTCCGGGAAGGCGGTGCGACTCTCGCGGTAGTAGCGCTGGACCTCGTCGGCCCCGTCGTACACCTCGCCGGTGGCGTACAGCTCGTACCGGGGGTGGCCGAACGTCCCCATCGTCGTCTCGAAGTCGTGGTGGTTCTCCGACTCCATGTGCTCGCGGACGACGGCGTCCCGACGGTCCCGTAGCGACAGCGATGTGGTGCTCATCGGCCGAGCCTAGCGCGGTCGTCCAGTGCGAACCGGTCGATCTCGGCGTCGCTGAGCGACGCTGCGATCGACCGGTTCGCCGGGACGGCTACTTGCGCTTGAGCGTCATGGTCTTCTTCGTCGCGTTGCCGGCGCCGTCGCGCACCGTGAGCGTGACCCGGTAGGTGCCCTTCCTGATCGTCTTGCCGCCGACCTTCTTGCCGAGCGTGAACGTGTTCTTGCCGGCGCCCACCTTGCCGGTCGCCTGGGCGACCTTCGCGTACAGGGTGCACTTCTTGTTCTTGCGCAGCTTCTTCGTGGCCTTCTTGCAGACCGCGCCGACCTTGCGACCGGTGCTCGGACGCTCGACCAGCACGGTCAGCGTGCCGGCCTCGCTGCTCGAGAACGCCAGCTGGGTGCTGCCCTTCTTGGAGGCCGCCACCTTCAGGCCCGACAAGACCGGCGCGCTCCTGTCGCCGGGACCGGGGCCGGGACCGGGCCCCGGGCCGGGGTTCGGATCGCCCGGGCCGGGACCGGGGTCACCGGGGCCGGGACCGGCGAGCGCCGGGACCACGTCGCTGGCGGCGCTGATGACCTCGACGGCCAGCGGCAGCTTGTACGACTCGTTCACGTCGGCCCGCACGCGCAGGCGCAGGCGGTGCCCGCGGTCCTGCTCGCGGACGACGAAGCCCGGGCCGGTGGCGCCGAAGATGGCCTCGCACCCGTTGCCGTCGGCGTCGCACTGCAGCCACTGGCGCTCGTACGAGGTCTTGTCGCTCTTCCACGTGCCCACGTTGCCCACGACGGTGCTCCCCACCTCGGGCGCACCCAGGATCTTCGGAGCGGTGACGTTGGCGGCCGGGTCGGGGATGATCAGGTTCGTGGTGCCGCTGTCCGGTGCGTACGTGGCGCCGTCGACGCTGGACACCCGCTTGCGGACGGCGATGCGCAGCGCCGCGTCCGCGGTCTGGATGACGTAGCTGCTGGACGTCGCGCCGGGGATGATCCCGCAGGTCGTGCCCGTCTCGTCGCAGCGCAGCCACTGGTAGGTGGTGGACGTGCCGGCCGGCTTGGGGAGCGTGACGCCCTCCACGGCCAGCAGCGTGTCCCCCACGTTCGGGAGGCTGAGGTTGCCCGGGAGCTGCATGGCGATCGACGCCGCGCCGAGGCTCAGGGAGCCGGGGAGCGTGTCGGGGTTGGCGACGATCTTGCCGGTCGTGGCGCTCGGTGCCCGGTAGTCGTCGAACAGCGGGAAGGCGTTGGTCGCGTGGACCTCGACGCCGACGTAGTTGTTCTTGTCCGCCTCGGCCAGGGTGTACGTCGACGCGGTCGCACCGGTGATCTTGGAGCACGTGACCGCCGTGGTGTCCGTCTTGGACGACGGACAGCGCCACCACAGGTAGGTGAACAGGAAGCCGCCCGTGCCGTCCCAGTTGCCTGCATTGGCGGTGAGCGTGGTGCCGACCTCCAGCGAGGGGGCCGTGACCGTCGGCGGGTTGGCGGCCTGGATCGCCGGCGGCTGCAGGGACATCGCGTAGCCGCCGTTGGACTGCGAGCCCGCCAGCAGCAGCGACGAGAGCGGGAGGCGGTCCATCGCCCAGAAGACCGTGTTGCCGTTCAGGCCGGTCGTGACGACCTTCTGCCAGACGACGGGACCGGGCACCGGGCCGTTGCCCGTCGTGCCGACCCACAGGCCGTTGCCGGTCGCCGCGTACAGCTTGGTCTTGAGCGAGATCGCCTCCTGGCTGAGCCCGCGGACGACGCCGTTGCCCAGGCCGTCGGAGATCGACGACCACGTCTCGCCGAAGTTGATCGAGCGGTACAGCCCGTCGCCGGCGGTGGCGACGTAGAGGATGTTCGGGTTGAAGCCGTCGGCGATGATCCGCAGCGTGGTGCTGCTCGGGGGGATGCCGTCGTTGGTCGCGGTCCACGACGCGCCGCCGTCCTTGGACTTGTAGATGCCGGAGGACGTCGAGGCGAACGTGTTGGCGCCGATCTTGTCGAGGCCCCAGACCGTCTCCCCGGAGGGCATGCCGTTACCGGGGGCGGGCTTCGTCCACGTCTCCCCCGCGTCGGTGCTGCGGTAGACGCCGCCGGCGAACGTGCCGGCCAGGACGGTGTTGCCCGACGTCGAGAGCAGGGCCTGCACCGACCGCGGGAGGTCGGTCGCGGCGTTGCCCTGGGCGAGCGGGGACCAGTTCGCGCCGCTGAGCAGGTAGAGCCCCGCCTGCGTGCCCGCGATGACCTTGCCGTTCGCGTAGAGGATGTCGCGCACGTGGCGGCCCTCGGCGCTCAGGCCCCCGGACAGCGGCGTGAAGTTGACGCCGTTGGCGGCGAAGTGGACGCCGTCGTCCTCGGTGCCGGCGTAGATCGACGCGCCGGGGCCGTGTTCGTAGACGCGGACCCAGTCGGCGTCGTTGACGTCGTCGAGCGGGTTGCTGAGCAGGCCGGGCAGCGAGACCCAGCTGCTGGTGACGGCGCTCGCGGACGGGGCGACGACGAGGGTCGCGACGACGGCGAGCAGGAGGATGCGGAGTGAGCGGAGGAGCGCGGAGGTGGACATGGGCATCATCCAAACACCGAAACGCCTCCAGCAACACCCTGAACCACCCCCGGAACCGGCACGAACACTGGGTTTCAGGGGGTCGCGCTGGACTCACCACCCGACGTACGGTAATTTACCGACCGGTGTTCGAATCCCAGACGACTCTCAGGGAACTCCCATGACCCGCATGGCTCGGGGTCGCGACACGCACCTCGCGCGCGAGGAGATCGCCGCCGAAGCGCTCCGCCAGTTCGACGAGGGCAGCGGCGATCCGAGCATCCGCCAGCTCGCCACCGCGCTGGGCGTCGCCCCGTCCGCGATCTACCACCACTTCGCCTCGCGCGGCGAGATCATCGCCGCGGCGCTCGACCTCGTCTGGCAGGAGATCACCGTCGAGGTCGCCACGTCGTTCGACGACCCCTTCACCGCCGACCCGGTCGAGGTGCTCGTGACCTCCGGGCTGGCCACGCGCCGCGCGTTCGTGCGGCACTACCGGATCGCCCAGTACATGGCCGCGATCCCCCAGGCGGACGCGATCCGCGCCAACACCATCGCGCTGACCGCCAACCTCTTCGAACGCATGGGCATCTCGGGCGAGAACGCCGCGACGCCGTTCCACGCCTACGCCACGTACACGCTCGGCTCGTCCCTGTTCGCGGCGACCCGCCAGATCGCCAACCAGCAACTGGCCGTCGGGGTGTCGGAGGACGAGCGCTTCCGCTCCGTCCCCCACCCCGTGCTGGCCAGCCGGTCCGACGAGCGCACGCGGGCCGCGCTGGACGACATGATGGACCTGTCCGCCTTCGACCCCGACCGGGACGTCGAGCTGTTCGAGGACAACCTGCGCCGGCTGATCGGCACGTTCGACGCCGAGAGCGTCGGCGCCGGAGCCCCGGCATGACGGTCTCCACGTCCCGTCCCCGGGTCGGCCAGGCCGTCAGCGCGCCCGCCATGAGCGTCGTGTCGTGCCGGTCGCAGCTCGGGTGCGAGGCCCAGGCCGACGCCTGGTACCAGGAGGTCGAGCGCACGGTGGCGGGCTTCTCCGGTTACCTGGGCACCGAGGTCCTGCGGTCGGGCGGCGCCCGCCAGGATCGCACCGTCGTCCACCGCTTCAGCTCCATCGCCCAGCTCGAGACGTGGCTGGGCAGCGACGTCCGCGGAGCCCTGCTCGAGCAGACGGCGACGCTGCTGGTCTCCCCGCCCAAGCAGCAGATCCTCGTCGGCGAGTCCGACCGCGAGGCCGTCGCGGTGGTGCGTTCGTACCGGCCGGCGCCCGACGACGAGCGCGCGTTCCTGGCCTGGCACCAGCGGACGACTGCGGCGCAGCGGGCGTTCCCGGGGTTCCGCGGCTCCGAGGTGCTGCGTCCGGTGGCCGGCGCCCAGCAGGCCTGGACGGTCGTCTACCGCTTCGGGTCGACTCCGCAGCTGGAGCACTGGCTGGCGTCGGCCGAGCACGAGCGGCTCGAGGACGAGGGGCCGCGACCGCTGGCCACGCCCCTCCCCCGCACGTCCGCCTGGCGGCCGCTGCGCGGGCGCGGGCGTCGCTGACGCTAGTGCTGGTGGCCGGCCCAGGTCATCAGGGCGAAGGTGATCGCGGACCCGGCGACGGTCAGCGAGATGGCGATGTCTCGGATGATCTCTTCCATGTCTCCATGGTGCCCGCCGGTCCTGATCGCCAGCGCAAGCGCGCCTAAAGGCCCGGTAATTCCGGACGTGAAGTGGTGACCGGTCGGCCTCAGCCGCCGTGCCGGATCACGCTGGGCAGGTGGGCGAGCAGCCGGGGGACGTCCGACCGCGAGCGGGCCAGCGCATCCGTGACCTCCCCCGCCACGTCGCCCGTGTGGACGCCCGCGCCGTGACCGACGAGCAGGTGCGCCGGGGCCAGGGCCGCGAACGGACCGCGCGGCGGGAACAGGCGCAGCAGCGGATGGACGCCGACCCGGCCGGCCCCGACCGCGAACAGCGGCGCGGTCCCGAGGCTCTCCGCCACGACGAGCGCCTCGCGCTCCGGCCACCACAGCGCCCGCTCGTGCCAGCCCGGCTTGTCGAGCACCCGCACCACGCGGAACGGCGCGTCGGGGACGGTCCCGGGCAGCCGCCGCAGCGGGACGCCGAGCCGGGCAGCGACCGCCTGGCCGTCACGCTCGTGCCGGTCCAGCAGCTGCAGGACGCCGCCCGGCTCGCCGAGCGCGGCCACGCGTTCCAGCACCGCGTCGTCGGCGACCGGATCGACCAGCCACACGCGCCCGTCGTCGACCAGCGCGTGGGACGAGCGGCGCATCGGCTCGTCGACCGTCCACGTCAGGCCGAACGGGAGCTCCTCGACGGCGATGTCCGGTGGTGCGTCGGAGGCCATCGCTCGACGGTACCATCGGGGGATGTCCCCCGGTCCGATCATGCGTGGCGCCCTGATGCGCAACCACCTGCGCCCGCTGTTCGATCGCGTGGTGATCAAGGAGCTCGAGCCCGACCGCCTGCGCACGTCCGGCCTGCTGGTTCCCCCGGGCACCAACGAGCCCCCGCCGCAGCACGGGATCGTCCTCGACATCGGGCCCGGCATCGACTGGTGGCAGTCCGCGGGCGTGCGGATGCCCGTGCAGCCCGGCGACCACGTCGTGTTCCCCGCTTCCGCCGGCGTGTGGGTCGAGGTCGACGAGGAGCGCCTGCTCGTCTGCCGCGTCGGCGAGCTGCTCGGCGTGCTGGACCGGGCGGACACGCCCATGGAGATCCCCGGCGACATGCCGGGCGACCTCCCCACCCTCTGACCTGACGGCCGTCCGCCGCCGGACCCGGCATGCTTGCGCCCGTGTCCGCGCGCGCCGACCGCCACCGCTACGGGATCGTCCTGCTCCTGACGCTCGTCGTCGTGATCTTCCTCGTGCTGTCCACGACGTCGGAGAAGAGCCGGGCGATCGGCCTGTTCCTCCAGGGGCTCGTGCTGATCGCGGTGGTCGTCACCAGCGAGTCCGACCGCGTGAAGGCCCGGCGCTGGGGCTTCGGCCTGCTCGCCGCCGTCGTGGTGATCGTCGTGCTCGTGTTCACCGGCTCCCTGCCCGACTGGCTGTCGGTCTCGCTGGGCGCCGTGCTCGTGCTCGCGCCGCTCCCCACGCTGATCACCCAGCTCGCCCGCCTGCTGCGCATGCGCGGGGTGACCATCGAGGCGCTCTCCGGCGCGCTGGCGGTCTACCTGCTCGTCGGGCTGCTGTTCGCCCTGCTCATCGGCGTCGTGGCGGAGGCCGGCAGCGCCGCCTACTTCGCCAACGGCACCGACGGCGACGTGGCCGAGCACGTCTACTTCAGCTTCACCACGCTCACGACCACCGGCTTCGGCGACCTCACCGCCGCCACCCGCGTCGGCCACGCGCTCGCCGTCCTGGAGATGCTGATCGGGCAGATCTACCTGGTGACGATCATCGGACTGCTGGTCGGCAACCTCCACGCGCGCCGATCCCAGGACCCGACATGAGCAGCGCCACCGGCCCGCTGAGCCGCCACCTGCGCCGGACCGCCCCG
>Ga0247758_1002326_pt1 | contig 10661 bp, 18 predicted proteins | sample UWRJL156409C4_FD_180950 | JGI IMG/M metagenome (GOLD analysis project Ga0247758, IMG submission 180950) | Plant litter microbial communities from Arlington Agricultural Research Station in Wisconsin, United States - UWRJ-L156-409C-4 | ecosystem: Environmental > Terrestrial > Plant litter >... | reverse complement strand
CAGTTACTATTTCCACTGAAGAACGACCACCGGATCTTGTTGTTCGCAATTCCCTCTACCCGCACAGACCCAAAGTACATCTGAGTCCCGGCGTCGTTCATCAATGTGGCATTATTTACCACGTACTGCGATCCAAGCAGGCTGTCGGCGAGTGGCATGCCAAGAGCCTTTCGGTTATGGCCATTGTCTGGCATTTCAGCTGCGTAAGAAAAATCACCAACCGATGTGTCGATCTGCTCAAAAAGCTTTGCCTGCCGCTCCATGCTTACGGCCGCGTTGAAATCCAGTACTGTATCGTTTACCTTTAATATCACGCGGTTTGCGCAGGAATATCCCCTGTCTCCGTAATGGTAAATTCAATCTCCCGAAGCTTGTCTCCGTCCCCTGTGATGCGCAGCGAGTTAGTGTCGACTGTCACTGTTCGCCTTCCAGCGGCATCGATGATCTGAACCAATGGTGACGATTTGATGTAAGCCAGAGCGAACGCTTCCTCTCGGGTTATGCCGTTCTGAGAACGCACTACGATCTGCCGGCGTGACGCACGAAGCGTTTCGTATCGCAGTGTATCGGCCGTGCTGCCGTATGACTGTGGCCATGATGGAAGTACGTTCTTTTCTGACTCCTGAGTCTCCTTTACCTCGGTCATGTAGTCCTTCTCTGCCTTGAATGTCCAGTAGTCGAACCCGCCCAGGTTGTTAACCCAGGTCAGTTTTATCTCCTGATTCGCACACCCGCAATCTATCTTCACCATCTTTGATTCAGACTTGCGCGGGTAAACTTCAGTATCTAAAGTAAAGTCGGTAATGTAAATGTTGGTCGATGTGCCTAGCCCGGCTGGCATGGTAGCGTAAATACCTACGTACTTAGCGTCAGGCAGGTCGTAATCCAACGTGTTTATGTGCGTTGCTGCCGCCGAGAATGCTATGATAAGCTGTTCGTTGATGATGTTTAGATCGTCATCCAAAGCCACCAGGAAGAACGATACCGTGGTCGTTGCGTTGTTTTTGGTTAGTCGATAGCTAAAAGTGTAGGTACCGGATGCGATGTTGACCTCGTCGTACATGATCTTCGCAACATTTGATAGCCCAGAAATTGCGTTAGCAAAGTCCTCTGCGCCTGGATCATCAACCCAGTCCGTAGCTGTGAAGCTGTATGGATCTACCTGATTCTCTTCGGTAAGTTCAAACGCCGCCTGTGGTGTGCCATCAATGATCGTCACCCGCATGGAGTCATAGTAGCACGTGTTAACTCCTGGCTCGCGTAGCGGTATTCTGTAAACACCCAGGCCCTTCTCGGGTATGTCGTCCTGCGTGGTGATGTCAACAACTCCGTCCTTATAGTACTCACGTTGAAGTGTACCTCCACCGGCAGGTGATATGAAAGAGATGTCTTGGTAACACGGTGCATCTGCTTCCTCGCATGCGAACAGAGTTGGAATAGCGAACAGAGTTAGGAATTTGCCGGTTTGTATGTTCATGAGGTACTCAGATAGGTATCCAGAATAGATGTTGCCGAACACAAGTTTGGCATTAACCGCGTGCCCTACGTAGTCCGGGGTGTCAGTAGTTACGCTTCCCTCAAACCGCAACAGCGTATATCCAAACGAGTAATCGTATGTCTCCTGATAGGTTACGTAGAAGTCAGTGAAGAAGTCTACCTGCACCGGCATGGTGTCATCGCCTACACCGTTACGTAGTTTTACGTATGCCTTTAGTATCTCACTGATCGAGAACTTTACTGTGTTGTTATTGTCGGGGAGAAACTTAAGTGTAGCTGCCAGCTCTAAAGGCTTCTTCGTGATGAAAGATCCTGATGTGATGCCCGCGTACACCCGCACGATAAGCGCATAGTTGCTATAGTACTTACGTACCTGCGCGCCTGACTGGTTGTATGTCCCCTTGTAAGTCAGGTCGATAGTTACTCGGTTAAGTGTTGTAACCGCCTGTACCTGAAATATACCGTTTAACTCAGGACTAGTTGCGTTTGTTATCCTTATGAACTCAAGTGGATATATGGTAAGTGAAGATGAAAGTCTCAGCCTGGCGTATCCATTATCATTGTCGATTGATACTATTGATAATGCAGTTGTGGTATTGTATGGGAATAGGTCAGTGGCAACCTCATACACGATCGGAAGATGCACAGCGCTCCACATGTGCTCGATGTCCTCGCCACGTACCGTTACGGTCGCGTCGTTAACCCATAGCACGTAGTCAACACCTGCGGCCGGACGTATGAAGTACTCGTTGGCATCGTTCACGTCGGCGTACCATATCCCATTGTAAGCCGGCACCGGGCTGTTCTCGATAACCAGGAAGTCGCCGGTGGTCAGGCCGTGAGCCGTGGAGGTAAACCGCGCATAGTTGAAGTTGTTGTCAACCGTTGCTGTCTTCGCCGGTGCCCCGAACCTACGCCCGATCGGTCTGGTTATTGTTAAAGCCATGGATATTCAATAAAAGCCCATTGAGAGACTCTGTACAGATCGTCTGTAAACCATCTGTCATCCTTAATTCCATCTTTGTCAAAAACTATAAATGCACCTGATTGATAATTTGCTACGCATAAATCTCCGTTATTTAATATGACGAAGTAGAAACCGCATTTGCTTGGAGAACATTTCACCAAATCAAACCACTGTGTTGTTGAACCCATTTTTAATACGTGTGATTGATGCCTGTATAAAGTCCTGTGTTATCTGCTCGGTTATCTCCTTTTCCAGCTTTTCGATGGTCGGGGTGAATACTACGCGGCCGCCTTTCTTGTAAGTTTGATCGCCTTCACGGTTGATCTGAAGCGTCATGTACCGGGCGATGTGCTCCCGCTCCTTTGGGGTCTTGTCCATCGCAATGCCCCTGGCGTTCATGTATTCCAACATCGACTTGTCGTAGCCTTGGTACTCGGATGACTTCCTTGGACCGCGACCGGTTTCGATTGCATTGAAGAACTTGCGACCGTAAAAGATAAGCGAGTAAATCGTGTCCTTGATCTTGACCTCAAAGTGTACGCTCTTGACCGTTCCTCCTGTAGCCGAAAGTGGCCTCAACACGTTCTGTATCGCCTTCACGCCTATTATTCCGAACTGATTGAGGGTCGATTCCAGGTTGGTCATTTGTTGCGTTTACCGTAAACAAAGTCTACCATACCCCAAATAACAAATGCCATAAATGCAAATATTACTAATCCGCAAATTAAACCGTATGTATTCATGTTAGCACTGTGGCTCCAAATCTACACAAAAAACAGAACCGGAGGGGGTATTAAGGTCGAAACTTAGGATCACCCCGGTTAGCACGTCGGCGTGCCGCTTGTGGAAAGGTTCCCGGGAACGGCTCGGCATGGTGATAAGTTTGGACTTCTTCAGGCCCCGGTCGTAGATGTCGGATAGCTTCGCGGCGATCGCGTCGGCCTTGTCCTTCAGCGACTCGTAGTGCTCTGGCTTTGAAGGAAGGCTGTCTTTGAACGCGATGTGCAGCACCACGTTCCATGTCTGGTTCTTGTTAGCCTCTACCGTTTCGGTCATGGAGAGGGACTCCAACCACACGTACGGGTACGGCTTGTCCTTCTCCGAATTGAAGTCAGACACCTGCCCAGAGTTGAACTTTGCCACCTCGGAAAGCACGGCTGTGCCTTGCTCAAGGAATGCGCGTACTTCGGATCTGGTCATTTCTTATTTGGTTTATCAAACGCTTTAATGTATCTCTTCTGTGCCTCTGCATACAAAGACACGTATTCTAATCTCTTGTGGAACCGGTAAACATGCCAGTTATAAAGCTCTTCCGTTGAGCACCCAGTCTCTTTCTCCATAGCCACAGTCGTACCGTAGAAACCGTAAAAATTAGCCAGGCGCGGATAACCAGCAGCAACTTCTTCGTCAGTGTAATTTCCTTTCGGGAGACGTCGTTGATGGGCCTGCTCAATCCGATCAATTTCAGTAACGTAAAACTTCCTACGGCCAGCACCTCCATGGCTGGCGCGTTCATGAACTGCTCGGCCATTTCTTCGGCTTTCTCGAAATCGAACTCTCCGTCGTTAGTTTGCGGTTGCGCGTACACTGCGCAGTACAAAGCGTAGCGCCGGATCTGATCGTTAGCGTTGAGTGTTGCGGTGCTTGCCACGTCTTCGCGTATGTATTGGTACTGACCTATGGTTTCGAATCCGAGGTCCTTCGGCAGATCGTAACCCAGAATGCTTGTCGGAACACCTTTCGGTATCTCAGTGGTAGTGAGGAACGAAAGGCAGATCAGAAGCTCGTCCAGCGTTCCGGTCTCCGCACGTGCGTTACCGATGGCCTCCGAAGGCTCTTCCAGGAACACCCCGAATATCTTCAGCCAATCGTCGTTGCACTCGTTTATCGCCAGCAACTGACGAAAGGTTACCTCCTCCCACCGAGTGGGGATTTGAACCGTCTTGATCTTCTTGCCTAGTCGTACGTTGAATGTCTGCATCGTGTGTGTTTAAAATACCTGCATAGCCGGTGCCCCCTGTGGGGTAGTACTCAAAAGCACGTCAAAGTAAGCGCGCATGATGTACGTATCCAAATCGTCGGGGGAATGACCGAGCATTTCTTTCATAATTTCTTTCTTGATGATCCCCTGTTTCATGTCGGAATCTACCGCTTTGCGCTTTAGCTGTTCCAGTTCGAGGGTAATCTTGTCCCGGACCTCGCCTTCCTGCGGGTCGTAAATCGCCGCTGCGTTCACAATCTCCGCAAGTTTAAAAGCGCATTGGCTCTTCAGCATGTCGAAGTTAGCCCGCACAGTCTGGCCCTGAAGATCCCGTTCGTAGGTCAGGAGAGGCAATGACGCCGCGATGAATCCGGAGCAGTTCAGGATGTCCTTAACACCTCCGCCTACGCCGTCCTCGTCAACGATCGTGCGCGACATGGGTATCTGGTAGGCATTGGCCAGTTCGCGGATACTGGCGGCTGTATCGGTCACTGTGGACTTCGTGAGCACCACCCGCTTAATGCAGCGCCAGCCGGACCAAACCCTTATGATCGTCTTGTCTTTGCCCATGCGGGCGATGTCGGCGGATATGTAACCGATACCTTCAGGCACGTGCTGGTTATGGAAAATGTCGAGTATGTTGTTGTACTCGCACATGGTCGCAGGATCGTCGTCAAACTCCCAGTTTCCTTTTAACAGGCGTTCCTTCTCGTTGGTTGACAAAACCCTCTGTAGGTTCTCCAAATACCCAGCAGCAAGCTTTTTGTTATCCTCCGGTAGGGCCTGAACGAAACGCTTCCAAGCGTCTAATTCCCCGTTCTTGTTTGGCTTGTAGTACGATCGATAGAGGTAGTTCTTAGATGGATTGCATGTTTGAAGTAGCTTACCAGACAACCCAAAGTCATCATTTTTCCAACGTCCTATTGTTGCGGCTAGGTTGTTCTTTGCAGCCTCTTGTAACTCGCCTGCTTCCTCAATCCATCCGCGAGTCATCTGCATGGACCCAAACCTCTGGAACTGTTCATCCCCAGGCTGATACGCCGCCTCAATCAAAAAAACCTTAGATTTGTTGTGGAGGGTGTAGAAGTTGTCTTGACCATCGTATTTGTAGTACGAAGGTCCTAAGCCCCAATGCCTGAACACCTCATCGATAGACGGCTTAGTGTATTTGCGTAGGTCGTTAAGCTTCTTTCTTGCGATGAAATACTGTGTCTCCGGGTAGATCAAAGCGTCTCCGAATATCAACGAGACGCCCAGATATGACTTGCCCGATCCCTTACTGCCACCGTAAACAATATCCGACACCGAGTCGTCAACCCAATGCCGGCAAACCTCCTTCTGCTTCTCGTTCCCGTTGGTGTCGAATGTGATCTTCAAGAAATATGCCCCCTTCTCCTCATGTCCTTTACAATTGCCAGAATTCGTGCTCCCCGAGATTTAGATAATCTCAGTTTATGCCCTGGGTATTAAACGTAGTCGAATCTTGTGAACTATGCCATATTTTATTCTGTCGCTGTTGTCTAACCCCCGTATTTTTAGATACCTTACCAAAGAATATTCTGCACTGTTCACCGAAGATTATTCGGTTTGCGGTTAAAGAATTCCATGTACGCCGCCAGGCCTATTCCGTACAGAAGAAGCGAGAAATAGGCTATGCAGGGAAGAAGTAAAAGCCATTGGTACCACTTCACTTCTGTGATTGCTTAACCATCATTACTAAAATTCCCATTGCCACTCCAACAAAGTAGCATATTGTGCAATAAACCGCGATTGTCATTTTATCTCCATTCCGGTTATAGGTGTTATGTTTACCTGAGCCTCTAGCTCTTTCTTGTCAGCTAGTCCCTCTAGTCGTGCTGCGAGGTTCGCATTGTACACCCCGGCCATCGCCCCTTCGATGATGTCAGCGCTACACTGCTTCTTTAGTGCGCGTATGATCGGCACATATTCCGTGTACGCATCCCCTCTATTCTGCTCGTAATGGCCCAAATGCTCTAAAATACCGTTTCTCGAAAGGTACCCTTCGAACCCGACCCATGAAAGAGGACGCTGCTTTCTTCTCTCTACTGAGTCTCCATCCTTTCCTACAAAGTCGTGGACCATGTATGGGTTATCTTGAATCCATTGCTTGTAGTCCTCGAAAAGGCTTTTAAGGGCTTCGGGTGATTCTATTGCTTTAGGCTTACTCATCTTTTACCTTTTTTATAAAAACAGTTTCTATGCCTGGCCTACTCTGCTTAGTTCGTACACCTAGCCTCCAAGACCCTATAGCCTCTTTTACCCCCATTCCATTCAAATAAGCGTATATGGCGTTGCATGTCTCGATGTCATCAAGGTGTATCTCATCCACGGTTCCGTCTTCATTTCGATCTATTCTGGGCATCTCAGTACGGGAAAGCCTCCCGTCTCCGTTTCCTTGTTTGTTCAGCTTCCGCCCTCTTCGCTTTTTCGCACGCTGGGCAGTATGGCGTTTCTCGGTGCATAGGTCCTGGCCTTTTAAACAAAGCTACAGGGAAAGATGTTTCGCAAAGCTTGCAGGTCTTCTCTGTTCCGTCTTTGTTCTTTCGACCGGAAGGATGTCCCTTCATTGGGTCGAGTGTGCGCATCATATCTTGTCGTCTATCCACTTAATACCGAGAGCCACCGCGCTGATAGATACGACTGAAACCAGGAAGTAAACCAGCTTGTTACCGAAATTCCAGCATACCAAGCCCAAAAGGCTCAGGCCCGCGTAAGTCACGGCGGTCATTACTACCGCTAAGATAAGTGTTGCGAGGATTGATTTGAATGTCATATTGTTTGTTTTTAAAGTGATCCTGTGCATTGTGCCTGAGGATGTTCGCTTGCGAAGCCATGACAGTTTTTACGAGACTGTTCTGCCATCCACTCGGGCTTGTACCGGAAGTTGCAGAATGTTGCTTTAAGTCCATCAGCCATTTGCGTTGCGTGAGGATATCCTGATTTAAGATATGAGCCAGACATCCCATATAATGCGTGTCTATCAACCACAGGCAACTTATTTATGAATTGGTCTATATCACTCCATTTCATCTTCACCGGCACCCCCTTCGCGTGGCGCTCCTTCCAGGTACTGGATAGTTCGTGTTTCTTTATCTGGTCGGATGTCATCATGCGAGCCTCCCAGTTTTTTAAGTTACCCATTGCTACCTCCTTTCGGTCCGTGTCCATGCCTCCAGCGGAAATTTGTGAAACGGCCGTTAACTATCTGCCCGTATGGTTTCTGCGGTGTTATGGATTGAATACCTGGATGCCCTGTGAAAGCATGCACGTAGTTGAATTGCGTCGGAATCCGATGGCATAATCGCCCAAACTCCAAAGCTTCATCGGAAGACATTACGATCGGCTCCCCTTTCTTCCTCTGCTCGTCCTGGTAGGCGCGGAGGTCAATCCATAAGTCTGGATTTATAACTGGAAAATACTTATCGACATTTTGATACGTATACACGTGCACATCGCCAGGTAGAAGACATGCACGCATACCTTCGTCATATCGTTGTTTTACATATTCGTTCCACTCACCCACGTCTCCCTCCTTTACCCTCATCAATGTACAAATCGGAAGTCATAACTACGTAAATAATGTAAGCAAATGCTGCTGTGAAAACTGAAGGAATAATTAACCAATACATATTTTCTGGGTTTAAAAGTTTAGCGTAGACGTCAGGCTTCGAACCTGAATGCTACCTTAGACCTTCTCAGGCTCTCGGTCGAGGATGGCCATTTTGCCAGGCCACATGAACCGTTCAGGTTGCTACCTTATAGTGTATAACCAATTCCACCACATCTACAAAACTAACCCGGGGCTTATGGTGACCTCTTCCTTAACACCGGTCCCCGGGTGGTCTACAGATTAACGCTGTAGCCCGTTATTTGATCCTGATTGTGGTCATGTGGGTACACGAAAGCTGAATCGATGCTATGAATCCGTGTGTGGCCAATGCACGTACGTTGTAACCCATCGTCGGTTTCTCCTGGTGCCATGATGCCAACCTGAAGATCATACATCACCTTCTCGCGTGAGAAGATCACTTTCGTGACATGGCAGTTCCGGATTATCGGGTTGCTCTCCCCGAACTGTAAGCAAACCTCGCAACCAATATTATAGGCGCTTGGCAGATCCCATGTAGGGTTTACGGGTGGTTTAGTTGATTCATACATACTTTATCTGTACCGCTTTGCCGGTCCCTGCATTTTTTTGTAAAGTTTACGTCGATATGTAGACATCCGATAGTAATCGTCCAGTGACCGGTTTTGAAACCAAAGAGGAATGCCTACTATGGCGGCCATGATCAAGGCCCATGCAATAATACATCCAAGTGCTTCTATCATAGTCCCTTCAGTTTTTTTAGTTTCTGTGCCTCCTCCTGGTAATGCTTCGTAAGAGCGTCGATCTCGAACTGCTCGAACTTGCGAGTGCCGCGTGAGCGAGCCAGGATACGGTCGGCGGTTCCGGCGCCGTACTTCTTATCGATGTACTTACCGAATATCAACTGCATACCGTGATTAAAGATGTTACAACTTACACATTGAATTCCGCAATTCTGTTCATCGAATCTGGTAGCCATTTGCTTTCGACTTATGAAGTGTCCGCATTGACCACTTTTCACCGTAAGAAGCTTTCCGCATGTGCAGCAGTTCCCATACCCGTTATCTTCAATGTCACGATAACGAATATACAAACTGAATTGCTTGTCTAATGCTTCTATGTTCGGCATGGCTAATACGTTTCAAGTTTCTTCGGCAGCCTCTTAAAGTACACCCCGTCGTCCTTCCGGATGATCTCAACCTCGTACTTCCCCCGCCTCTTTATGTTGTTCTTGTACTGAGTAGGGTACTCCGCAGCAAGCCCTTCGAGCTTCCTTAATTCCCCTGGCTTCATGTCGTCGAACGTTGGTTTTCGTCCCATAGTATTGTTTTAAAAAAAATGCCTCGCAATGTGTAACCTAATTACTCCCATACCTACCCGATATGTGATGTGACTTATCGACCAGTCACCACCCGAGGCTGCACGAATCGAACGTGTTTCGTCTTTAAAATAACCTGGTTTCTCTGGGTCGGCTATGCCAGGTCACATCACCCTTCTTCGCCATGCGCAAGGCCCGTGATGTATATTTTTAAAAAGTACCGGTTTTTGCGAGGTTGCCGGTGCCCCGTGGTTGTCCGTTTTCCCTGTGGGTTGGTCCGCAACCTGTGCCAAGAGACGGACCGAAGTCCGCCCGGGGTTTCACCGGCTAGCTCTTAACGTGTAGGTAAGTTGAATCGAACAACTGAACCGGCCCGGAACCGGTGAGATACCACTTCTCAATACCCACATTTTTGCCCTTTACTAGCCTTAGCCTCATGAACCACCGAAGTGGGATAGGGTGGCGGCAGGTTAGTCTTCTCACTCCCACCAGATAGTGTAACTGGCCGGCCTCCATTACTGGACACCGCAGGCGGTGGAGTGTGTTATCTCCCTATCTACTTAATGCTTTAAAGAAAGTGCACCGCTGCAACGGTCACTATCCCGAATCTTCGATGCCCATTTGTAACCGCGCGATCTGACTGCGGGGGTTAAGTTTTCAGCACCTCCGATTCTAAATTCGTTTACGTTTCGCAAATCACAGCCGTATGACCCCGTCTGAACCATGAACCAAAGGTAAGAATTAAATTTATAAAGTCAAGAGAAATCAGAAAAATAAAATTTATTCACAAAGCGTGAACAAGTATGAATTTTATTCGTATATTTACATCAGTAACAAAAACACAAACCCATGACAGTAAAATTTGCAGACTACGTAGGCCAGACGGTAAAGGCCAGATATGCAGTGGAACGTAACCATGACGGTGCCGACGTGCCGGTAATACGTGAAGGAGAGATAACCATTGGCATCGATCCATACGGCGATATAATGATCGATGATGATGGAAACTTTCTGTATCCCTTTGAAGCAACTTTCGAATTACTTTAATCTATAAACAAACCCAGCATGAAAAACGAAACGAAACTCACCGGCATGACACTTGTAGTCGCCAAGCACAACGAAGATGGCGAGGTTATCGCACAAGGAATCGTGCGCTACGAAGGCGCCCGCGAAGACTCGCAGCGCGACATCTCCCGCGTATGGATCACAGTCACCGACCTAGACGGATGCTACGAGGACACCGTACGCCAGGCGTTTAAAGACGAGTACTACGACTGTATGATTGAAGAGC
>Ga0247758_1002323_pt1 | contig 10678 bp, 2 predicted proteins | sample UWRJL156409C4_FD_180950 | JGI IMG/M metagenome (GOLD analysis project Ga0247758, IMG submission 180950) | Plant litter microbial communities from Arlington Agricultural Research Station in Wisconsin, United States - UWRJ-L156-409C-4 | ecosystem: Environmental > Terrestrial > Plant litter >... | reverse complement strand
AGAAAACATGTTGTTTCATAGAAATTAGTAAGGAAATGGATGTTTTGTGGCATGGTTACAATTGGGGGTGCACGTGGTCTTCATGATCGGCGATCAGGTCGATCGGTTGTGGGGTCGCGACTTCTAGAGCAGTCTTTCTCCCTGGGGCGCAAATATCAGGAAAGTTGATGTATGCTATGCACAACAGGCAGAGCTCGAACTCAACCTTTGTGGGCTGTACGACACCCACACTTTCGAACTTCAAGAAACTGCCAAGTATTAGCAAGGTGAAATACCTGGTTTGACAGCATACAGACACAATCCCAAACCACGCAGCACCCTGTGACTTACTCTCTGACGGTGCTGTGAACAAATTTGACAGTTTGGTCCGAACGTACTTCGACGAAGGAGGCACACAGATCCTTGGAAGTAAGTTAAAGGGGGGGGTTCCGGAACACCCCCTGTTTCGGAACAAGCCACATTTAGGGGTCACAAACACCAACCCCCAATATCAAACCTCCTTCTTCCCATCAATTCTTTTCCGTTTCTCTCTATCTTTTCTTCAATTTGAAGCTCTTTCAATGGCCAAACAGTACACCGAAGAAGACATGCGCCACGCCTGCGCAGAGGCCGTCAGAACCAACAACCTCCGCGCCTCTGCTTATAACTGGGCTATTCCTCCCGCCTCCTTACACCGTCGACTTAATGGTGCTCTCCCCCATTCAGTGGCTTACCAAAACTATTAAAGACTCTCCGTAACGCAGGAGAATAGTCTAGCCGACTGGGTACGCATTTAATAAGCCCTGGGGGTTCCCCCTACCCATTAACAGATTAGGGAGCTGACTGGCCGCGTATGTATCGAACGTGGTGACTTTTAGCCACTTAGTATTAAGTGGATTTAGGGTTTCCTTGTTAGATACCCTTTTCTAAAGACCTAGAGAGTTAAAGTGGTCGATTCGAATCGTATCTATGCAGCTACGGAAGCTAGAATTTAGCTTTAGTTTAACCTGTTTAAGATTCTAAAGGTCTAGGCTATTTTACCGGAAAATCGCTAGAATAAGGATAAAGCTAATATTATAAAGGGCTGTGGATTAAATGGATTAGTTATTAGGACCTTTAATTATAAGGCTTTATAGAAGAAATAACTTAGTAGCTGTACTTAAACCTCTTTTATTAAGTGTATCTTAATTACTGGCCGTTTCCTTCCTTTACTTATAATCTTTAAGGGGAAGACAGTTTAATAACAGTGGTTTCCTTTAGATTTACGGCCTTTAGGGACTGGAAGTTTACAGCTATTAAAAAAGGGTGGACCGATAACGAAACCAGCTTAAAATAGCTTAAATCCGTGTTTATACCCCTAATTAGGCTAGTATAATTCGACTAGAAACGCCTCTTTATTATTAACAGCTATAGTAACCACGTTACGGTTAAATATATGTATAAGGCTTTTATTAATAACATTTACCTTATTTACTTACCTGCGTACACTTCCTATATCCTTTAGCTTTTAAATTTATTAATCTTTAACCCTCTTAAACAGGCTTACTGTAATTAGCTTAATCACCTCCTCTCTATAGCTATTAACAATACCTCTGTAGTTAGTAAGCGTGCCTTTCTTAAATGCTATTATTAAGCTAGGTCTGTGGCTTTTACTAAAGTTAATATTAAGGCTAGATAGAGAGTAACTGGCTTATAACCCCTTTCTTTAAGTAAGCCTCTGATAAGCCCTCTTCTCCTTAAAAATGCTAATAAGCTAAGCACTCCCCAGGCTACTAAGGTATCTTTAGATGTCCGTACGTTAGAAACACGTATTTTAGAGTATTACGGAGGGGAGAGGGTAGTGTGGTCGACACTAAGGAGGGCTTGAGATTACACTAAGTAGGCTAGAAGATTTGCAGCCTTAATTAAAGCTGTACTAAGCGACTGCCTCTTTCTTAGGAAGGTTGGGAAGGCTATATTACGACCTGCACCCGACACAGGCCTCGAGAGGACTGGCGCAGGTTAAGACAGAACGTATGGCAGGACGCCAACAGGTAAGGGGCGTTCCGAAGACGGCTTATTAAGCTAGCACTCCTAGACGGGGGGTTTAATGTCACTATAAGTCGCTGTTACTATAATGTACAGAGGTAAGTCTGAACAGTAGGACATAAATGAATAATTGAATATTAGCGTAAGGAACTAAAGTCCCTTACAGTGGTTATAGGTATAACTATAACTATTTATACTAATTAGCTAAAAGTACCTTATACCTTACTTAATAGCTTATTACTTAGTAAGGAACTAAGTAACCTGTTACTAAGCACTTTTTACTTAGAGGTTTCTCAGATACTTAATAGGTAAGCACTCCTATTAAGACTAAGCAGCTGCTGGTTAATTATAAAGGCTTTAAGTCTTTACACCCCTAACTTAGTATATAATACTGTACGTACTATCTACCTGCACTGTTCCTTATACGGGGGATTTGTCGGGCTGCTCTAGCTTAAGTGACAGCCTGTAAAGTCGTCACATAATTCCCCCTCTTTAACGTTCTTTTTCTATAAAGAACCTTAATAAGAGCGTTCCTTCTTTCTTAACGTAATTATACCTATTAACTGTATGTAAAAGCGTATTTCGAAGAATAGTACCTCTCGTTATCGTAACCTTACAGACTTTACTTCGACTTTTAAATTGTAAATGTCACCTTATAGTTATTATTCTTTAAAATCATTTTCTTATCTTATTACAGCATAATTAGATAATTACTTTAAATGTTTACTAATAAGAGCTTCGTCTTCGTGTGACATGTTTAGTTACAGCGACGCTTTCCTCTAACAGCTCCTTTCCAAAAAGTGCTGTCTTAACGTAGAGCATAACGTTACTACGCGGAACTTAAAGTTAAAAACCTGAAAGCTCTGTAAAGCTGTTACTTAATTTAAACAGATTAAAACCTAGCGCTGTTATATAGAGAAGCGAGCTTTTTCTACGTTTAGTTAGGAGGTAGAGATCTTTTATTTCTAGAAACAGAAGGAGGCCTATTTAGCTACTCCTCTTAAGGTTAGCGAGTCTTTCAACTAGGGAGGCTTTTTAGTAAGAACACCTACTAGTTCTTTTTCTAAAAGATTATTACAGCTAACAACCTCTTCTTAACTTAGTTTATAGCTTCTTTCCTCTTACAATTCTATGGTATAGCGATAACGCGTTTGTTTTTTTACTAACTTTCTTTTTAACAGTGTTAATAAAGCTTTAAGGGCTTTAAAGGCCTAACTTCCTTATTAAGTCTAAGGTCTTTATAACTTTAGTTAAGGTTCTGATAAATATCTTTCTGTACTTATTAAGGAGTTTCCTGCTGCTTCTTAGGTTCTAAGTCCCACAGTAATTTTACTCTTCAGTATAGTAGTTTAAATATCAGATCTTATCTTATTTCTAATTCTTATTATTAGTTTTAGTTAGTTTAGATTTTTTCGGTAGAACTCTGCAATTAGGTTTAGGTATTTAAGATTTTTAACTGGCTCTTACAAGTTACTCTTAAGGCTATAGTCTAACTACTTAACGAGATACTTAAACGTGTTCTTTCCCTTTCGTAAATTTATAACTTCCTTAACGTTATACTTATCTTTATTAGCGTTAATCTCAATCTTCTTTTCCAGAGGAACTCCTTTTAAAGCAGGTTCTAAAAGTGAGATATGAAAAACCTTAATCTACACCCTTATGCTAGCAGGTAAGTTTAATTTATAATTAAAAGTAGCGACCTTTTTCTTAATCTAAAACAATCTATACCTTTTAAAGTCAAGCTTCTTACTAGGCTGTTTCGAATATAGGTTTTGTAAAAAAAGGTAAATGTAATCCCCCTTTTAAAGAGTTAATCCTTTAACTTATTTACTATTATAGTGGAGTTTTTTTTTAAGTATTGGTTATTTAGTTTAGTGTTTGTTAGTAAACTTTTTTATTTATTTGCGTGTGAACTTAAGTTTAGTTTACAGATGGTTATGCAATTTTTATATCTGGTCTGTACAGACTGTGGTTTAGGGGGTACCTGTAGGTAGGCCTTAATGGAGCTTAAGCTCTTTACTGTAATTGGCGAAGAACGGTAATATACCTGTTAACTCGACTGGCGTTATGTTATAAACTATCTATACTGTTAGTAATAGCTTAAGCTAATTATTTTATTTAAAGTTAACGTAAGCTTAGAGATATATTGTGAGTATCTAATTAACTTACTCCGTTTAACTATCTGTCTGTAGGTAGAATGCTGTTAAAAGTTTACTTTTTATACCTATTCTCTACATTAGCCCTTACTAAAACTTTAACACAATTAACTTATCTTGATCTGTAACGATATTATCCGGTTAGAGGTGTTATAAAACTACCTTTTTCTCGAAGATATAAGTGAGTTACTCCACTGTTATGCCTTTCAAGGTTAGTAAAAAGTAAGCTTATTTTATTAATCTGTTGACTATTATAAAGACTTAGTTATAGGTAACTCCTGTAATAGGGTCTTTAGACTCTAGAATCCTAATAATAAAGTTAAGTAAGATTAAATTCTATAGCGCTTATAGTATAGGGAGTGGTTTAAGAAGTCTATAAGGCTTATACTGCCGATTTTACTTACAGTAACAGACGTTATAGTTATTAATTATTTCCTCGACTAACTTCTTTATTTCTAAGAAGGTGTATGCCTGTTAGGCCTATGTAAGAGTTTTAGCTCGGCCTATATATCCCTTAAGTTAAGACTTATAGACCTATTAGACATACTTTTTTCGTTTATCTAAGTCGTAAATATACAGTTTCTCTTAATACTAGAGCTTTACTTCTAATTTAAGTGTGCCGTCTACACCTTCTAGCAGCAGTTTTAACTAATAACTAGTTTCGTTATAATTTAGATACTTTAAGCACTCTTTATTATAATTTTACATATACCCTAAGAAGTCTCCTAAAGGGCATTTATATTTACAGGTTCCTTCCGCTAGCCTTCTTACTTAAAAGTCCTATTATTACTAATAGATATTATATTTTGTTTATAAGTTTATACAGATATTAATGGTTTATTTTAACGTCTAGTTATTTAATACTTATAATATATATTCTAACGTACTATTCTTTACTTTATTAAATACAGTAATGAGGATTAAGACCAGATTAGCATCCTTATAGTCCTGTCTCCGACTAAGAGCATTAGCTTACCTATTATCTTTTCTTTTAATATAGTGGATCTGGAAGTAGAATAAGGTTATTAACTCTACTTATCATGCTTACTATAAGCTAAGTTCCTTTATCAGGAAGTACTAAAGGTTATTATAGTCTGAAAAGACCTAAACTAGTTCTTCTATACTGTTTAGATACAGCGCCCACTTAGTAAAGCACTAAATAATTACTATCAGTTCCTTATCATAGATTAAATATTATAAGGTAAGGCTGTGGATTCCTTTCGATAAGAAGGTAATTAAGTAGCGTTTCTTATCGTCCTGGACTTAGCTAAGTTCTCTACCGATTACAAACTCTAAGGAGTCTGTTTCGATTCAGAAAGGCTTTAAGAAATCAGGGAGGGTTAGGATTAGCGTTGTGACGAAAGTATATTTAAGGTCTTTAAACGCCTTTTACTGTTTATTAGTTTATTTAAACGGTTTTCCTTTACCTGTAAGTTCGTAAAGTGGTTTTACAATCTTTATAAAATACCTAATAAAATAGTAATAAAAGTTCGCAAAGCTAATAAAGGCTTATAACTCCTTTTAATTCTTTAAAGTGGGTTAGTCTTTAACTGCCTCTATCTTCTCTAATTACATTTTAAGTTTTCTAGGGGTTACTCTGAACTTTAAATAGTTTAGTTCCTGAACGTAAAAATAGCTCTTCTTTAAGTTTACTGTTAGCTTTACTTTCTTAAGAGCTATTAGAACCTGTCGTATATACTTTTGGTATTCCTTTAAAGTTTTAGAGTAAATTAGAACGTTATTTAAATACATAAAGATAAACCTGTTAAAGAAGGGGTAGAGAATACTATCGATAAGGCTTTAGAAAGTTGTAGGGGTGTTTATTAATCCTATTAGTATGATACAGTACTGGTAATACTTATTACGAGTTTAGAAAGCTGTTTTATACTTATCCTCTTCCTTCACTCTAACGTAGTTGAATCCTATAGGGAAGTCGAGACTGGAGAATTAATTTACCTTAATAATCCGCTCTCGCATTTCCGTAATGAGTGGTAATAGGTAGCGATTCTTAACTGTATCCTTATTTAACGTTTAATAGTTAATAACTATACGTAACTTACCGTCTCCCTTCCTTAAGACGAACAGCATTAGGTACCCTGCTAGGGATTAGGACTTTACAATAAACCTGTTCTTTAGGTTCTTATTAATATACTCCCTTAAAGCTTTAGCCTGTTAGGGGTTTAGGTGGTAAGGTTAGAAGCTGTAAAGCTTTACTCCTAGTTTTAGCTTGATTTTGTGGTCTTACAGTCTGTGGTCCGGTAATTACGGTATCTTTTTTCGAAACAGGGTGAATTTCCTATATTTAGCAGGTACTTTAAATAAGTCGACTTTTTTACTTATCTGTAGATCAGCTTCTAGCTTCTTTTTACCTTTTAAATTGTCATTTAGGTAATATAGTAGACCTTTTAGTCTTTTAACTGTTTTAGTAAACTTAACTTAAACTGTGCTTAGTTTTAAGGGTTTAATGTGTCTTTAAGTGCTTTATATATCTTTAGAATAGTTCAGTACCTTTTTAGCTTTCTCTAAATAGTGATTACAGTTAGGAGACTTACTGAAGGTAAGGTAACTACTCCTTTAGTTAATTATAAGGTTATACTTTTCTAGTTAAAGTAGACTTAAGATTATATTATAGCCTGTAACTGTTATAACGTTAAAGTCCACTTATTATTTATCCTTATCCACTTTAATCAGGAGTAGTAAGTAGTAAGTAACTTTACTGTTATTATATTAATACAGGCCTCCTTCTCCATTTCGTATAAGAATAGCCTTTTTATACTTTTAGTTAAGGAGTTTCCTTTAATTAATTAGTAAGGGGTGTATTAGGTTAGAAGCACTCCTATTATTAATTACTGCTCTTACCCTGAACGGCCTCCCTCTTCTGTCTGTTATATCGATACTAACGGAGTAATACTTATACTCTTTTAATATTTAAGTTATAGTAATTATCTGTCCTTAAGGTCTTATATAGCCTAACCTTTAAGTACCTCTTCTTTTTCTTAAGGTTTTTACTAATTAGCGAACTATTAGTTTCCGGCCCTTCTAGAGGGCTTACAGCCTTTTCCTAATTCCTTCTGGAAAAATAAGCAGCTTTAGTAAACCTAGCGATTAATCTTTCCTGGGTTTTTACGTTATAACGTCCAGTCGACTTCAAATAGTACGATGTTCCTAAAGTCCTTAATAAGTTGATAATACACTTTGTAAGCTTAAATCGTAACAATATCTTTTTACTTTTAGATCCGTTAGTAATCTTCCCGCTTCTACTATTCTCTAGCTTTTCCATTAAGATATAATAAGCACGTTACAACTAAGTAGTTATTAAGTACTCCTCTTTACTAACATATAATAAGGGCTTAATTAACTACAGTAACTTTTCACTTATTACCAGATTCTTTTATCGGGGAATAGGAGACTTAGTAGTAAGCCGGTTTTAACTTTACCCTTACGATAGCGTAGTCCTGTCTTTATATACTTAAAAAGTAGTTATAAAGGGCTTTAAGCTTATAATGCTAGTTAAGGGTGTAGTTATTATATACGTAATCGATCTACAGTATGTTTTTATAACTGGGGTGGTTAATGTTAATTACGGGTGTTGCGGTTATAGAGTATGGAATAGGAGAAATAGCGCCTTGTTTTTTCTCTTCTTCCACTTGCCTCCGTGTGCGTTATTTCTCCTAAACCTCTTCCCAAAACTTGGGTAGTAATAACCTGGCTTATTCTTCCACGAAGTAGTCTTCTTTAATAAGGCAGTATTCAAGCTAGTTAGCGAAGCGAACTCTATTATAAAGCTTTAACTTGATTTCTACCGCTTTATCTTTTAACGTTACAGTAAGACCTTTAACTTATAAGTCCTTTATTTCGTTTACTAACTTTTAGTGTTTCTCCCCTAGCTCTTAAATCCTTCGTTAATGTGCTTGTTTTGTGCCTTCTCAGGGGACCTTTAAGGTACCGGTCCGAGGTATACTGGCTTTAATGCAGGGCAGCTACCTAAGCTATCCCTTTTCTAAGGAGGTAAGGGTGTTAATCTACTTAATATACTTAAAGTACTTAAAAATCTCAAGAGGTATTATTAAGAAGAACTTTCGTTTCTTTAGTTTAATTCTCTTAATTTATTCTCTTTCACCTTTTAAGGTTTGCTTTACTATTTAAGTGGCCTGGAGGGTTAATTCTTTAACTCTTTCTACTATTTTAATAAGGTTTAAGTTAGGGTCTTTCCTGGACTTCCTTAGTTCCTAGGTTTACAGGGTAAGGTTTTTAAGGCCTGTAACAGTTAATTAGAATATCTCTTCCTAAAGTCGGTCTTTTATAACCTGTACCTTTAGCGGTTCTAAGTTTCTACTTTAAAGTTAGTCTTTTATAACCTGCACTTCTGTAGCTGACTCTCTTAAGATACCCTTAAGAACTAGATATATTACGTCTTAGGGTTTTTCCTTTTCTTTTTTTTTATTTCTTAAGTTATATTTATCTATTTAAGTGCAGTCTTCTTCGTTACCTGTTATCTTGATATAGACGTCTTTTAAGTTAAACTTAACGTGTTTTCCTCCTTCTGGAATAGGTTTCTAACTGGCTTACTTTAGTGACGGGTACTGTTGTGCTATATATCTTTTCTTATCACAGTTAAAGCACTAAACCTGGGATATATCTTTAGGCTGCTTCTGCTACTACTGTTATTACGGCTTATTACAGTTAGGTTAGTTTTAACGGTTTACTATACTAATGTCTATTAGCCTAGGGTGGTGACTTATTACGGTTAACTGGTTCCTCTTCTTAGGTTTGCTTGGCTGGTGAGGGGTCTGTTCCTTCTAGAAGTTCTTCCTATAATGGTAATTATAGTACCGATTGTTGGCTTTAATGGCTATTTCGACTAGTTCTTATAAGCAGTCCAGTTGATCTTCTTAGTAAAGATCTCCGGTAACGTGCTCCTTTAAGCCGCTTTAGAACAGCATTATTAGGGCTTCTTAGTTAAGCTTAGTCTTTACTGCTTTTAGTTTAAAGTGTATAGAGAAATTAAGGACTGAGGACGTTTGCTTTAGGGTTATAAGGTGTTGCTTAGCCTGCCTGGGAGTGTCTAGTTCTTTAAACTTAGTCTGGAATTGGTTGATAAAAACGTTAAAGTTGTCGAACAGAGCCTAAGTCTTAGGGGCCTTTTTACGCGCTCTGTCTATAAAGAGGTCGTTAATTATCTTTGCATAAGGTTTATACTAGCGAGCGGTTACTCTGTCTAGTAAAGCTCTGGTAAATCTGACCTTTCCTTCTTCTTTAAAGAACTGCTTATTATAATAAGTAATATAACTCTAAAGTTAAGCTATCCAGGACTTTAACTGTGTAGAGTCTCCCTTAAAGCGTAATAGCGGGGGGAGTTTTACTTATTTCTTTTACGAGCCCCTGAGGTCGTTATTCTCTAGCTTAACAGCGTTAAGTTAGGCTTAGAGTTTTTCGATAAGACTGATGTGGCTTTTAGTGTTTCTGGGGAAGGCCTTGTTAAGTTCCTTAACCAGCCCTTACTAGTTAAGGTTTAGGTCTTTAAAGCGTGTAATTAGTTTGTCGATAGTGGGGAGCTGGGGCTGGGCTTGCGCCTCCTTAATCTCCTTACCTTTTCCGGAGGTTGACATGTTAGTGGGAGAGAGGTGGTGTCTGGGAATTCAATAAATAGCGTTCAGAACTTAACGTTAGTATCGTATTACAACCTGCACCCGACACAGGCCTCGAGAGGATTAGCGTGGGTTAAGACAGAACGTATGGCAGGACGCTAACAGGTAAGAGGCGTTCCGAAAACGGTTTGTTAAGCTAGCACTCCTAAACAGGGGGTTCAATATCACTGTAGGTTGCTGTCACTATAATGCACAGAGGTGAGTCTGAACAGTAGGACATAAATGAATAATTGAATACTAGCGTGAGGAACCAGAGTCCCTCACGGTGGTTGTGGGCACAACCATGACTATCTATACTAACTAGCTAGAGGTACCTTGTACCTTGCTCAGTGGCCTATTGCTCAGTGAGGAACTGAGCAACCTGCTACTGAGCACTCCTTGCTCAGAGGTTTCTCAGATGCTCAGTAGGTGAGCACTCCTGCCAAGACTGAGCAGCTGCTGGTTGGTCGTAGGGGCTTCGGGTCTTTGCACCCCTGGCCCAGTGCGCAGTACTGTGCGTACTGTCCACCTGCACTGTTCCTTGTGCGGGGGATTCGTCGGGCCGCTCCGGCCCAAGTGACGGCCTGCAGGGTCGTCACAGGCTATGGATGATCAAGCCTTCGAATTGGCCACCTGTAAGCGAAAACTGCAGGCACTGGAGTAAGAGGTGGATAGATTACGGCTCACAAAGAAAAGGAAGGTTGAGGAGGATCTGAATACCCTTTTTACAAGTATCCGGACTGTTGGGGACGTGTAGAGGCTTGTGGGGCGCCGGCCAGTTGGAGATTCGGATTCAGAAGAAGAAGACGATTCTTCTGATGCCGAGGATTGTATAGAAGTGTTGTGAATAGGATCTGTTTTGGCCTTCGTTGTGTGGTGTGTTGTGTT
>Ga0247758_1002321_pt1 | contig 10686 bp, 8 predicted proteins | sample UWRJL156409C4_FD_180950 | JGI IMG/M metagenome (GOLD analysis project Ga0247758, IMG submission 180950) | Plant litter microbial communities from Arlington Agricultural Research Station in Wisconsin, United States - UWRJ-L156-409C-4 | ecosystem: Environmental > Terrestrial > Plant litter >... | reverse complement strand
GAGTCTGGCGTTCTTGGCTGTGCAGATCCACGGATGCAGCCGCGGAGCGGCTGCGTGGATCCAGCCACACTGTTCTAACCACACTGGCCGGGTTAGGGTTGTAAAAACCCAACAAATATCCTCACTTATAAAGCGAATATATAGTATACACTAACAAAACTAGGAAGATTAATAAAAGGGATAGTTAAAAAGCTAGAAACTACTTAGATATAATACTTACAGATTATACTTATAATGTATAAGGTAACCTTAATAAGGAACTTAAAGTTAAAAACTTAAGTCTTACTACTTAATATCTATCTAAACTAATAGATAATAAAAGTTAAGTAACGACTTAAATATATAAGAATTATAAAACTCTTACGTAATATTAATAAGCAGATAATTAAATAGGTAAAATAAAGATAAGGTGTAATAGCATACGCCCCTTTAACGAATAGCAGTTTAACGAAAACTGTATAAATAAAAGATTAATTAAGGCTTACACTGAGAAAAGTGGAAAACTTAAACTAAGAGAAGTAAATAGATTATAACCCTAATATCTCTACCTTTCGTAATTAGAAGGAAAGATAATAAAAAAAGAGGTATAAGGCGTTTACACACTATAGTTACATCATTACTGCAGTAGATATATATAATCTTAATAAAAGTAAAATACTACTTTAACTCTATTAAGAACTTATAAAAGCTTAAAGCTCTATTCTTACGTAGGTTAAAATGGAGAAGATTAACTTAAACGCTTTCCTTTACTAAAGAAAGGTCCTTAAAGTAGTGTTACCTTAATACCAGTGCGGTATCGCTTTACAAACGGCAGTATATATAATCCTAAGGTGCTTAAAATATAATAAGAGCAGCTTATACAGTATTTAACTCTATAACTAATAAGATTTAAAAGTAAAGTTATTACACTTAGTAAGTGTAATAATTATCACTAATTAAATTAAAAAAATTAAAAAGCTGAAAGAATATAACTTAGCTAAAATACTTAATAATAACGGGAGAGGCTTAAGCAGACCGTTACTAAACTACACTAACCCTAATAATATACAAGGCATGAAAAAGAAGAAGATATTAAAACGTTAGCTTAGATTTTAAGGCATTATAGCAGAGACCTAACTTAAAAGACAAAATAGTAAATAATATTAAAAGATAACTATATAATTAAAGACTTAAATCGTAAATATACTATAAATATATTATAAATACACTGTAAATAACCCCTACATTATTATACATTAACTAAACGTAATTACTACTATTAACTTAAAAACCATTAAGAAAAGGACAGTTTTAATCCTAAGTGTTATTAATAATAACTTATAATAACAGTTAGTAGTAAATAAACTACAGATAGATTATAATTAATATATACTTATATCTTAACTAGCTTACTGTTAAGTAATCTACCCTTTAAATTAATAAAACTATTAAGTATAGTTAGATAACATTAAATAAAGTCTAAACACGTCTTAAGATACTAAGCTTAAGTAAGTGGAGCGATATTAATTTATAAGCTACCTATAAGAGTGGTAAGTAAAGGCACTTAAGCAGCTTAAGCTGGTATTATAAAACCGTTACTGGGATTACTGTAAATTATAATAGATAAACTTAAGCTAAAGGGAGTAAAAGAGACACTTTAACTACAACCTAAACACTTAGCAGCTTATTATTTAGCTATCTTAACATTAAAGTAAAAAGATAGCTAGATTTACTAGATTATATTAAACTAATTAATTAACTATTACACTGTTAATAACCTGTATATAACTTAACAGATGAAATTACTTACATCTTAATAAGCTAAAGTGGCAGCTAGCTTATAAGATACACAGATTACTATAATAACAACGTAACACTTTAAAATGTAAGTAAAGCTTAAACCTTAAACAGTTTAGTAAATAATAAACAGAGTGTAAGCGATATAAGAACTTACTATATAAAGATAATTACTATAACTGTTACTACACTTCTAATAATAAGCTAAGTCTACAATCAGTTAGTAAACGCTTTATAAACGGTAAAAGTAATTACTTACTTTAAATAAGATAGTACTTATAATAATCTAAAGGGAGTTTAGATAAGTACAGTTATTTAACAAGTTAATATAAGTTAGGTAAGGTAACTTATTAACATTATTACTAACAACACGTTAACGATACGATAAAAAGGGGATAACGTAAATAATTAACAGAGTATTAATAAGGTAATTACAGGTAATGGTAATAAAAGGGTCGTAACTAAAGCCACTAAAATTACACTTATAAAGGCTTAAGATAGATATAATAACAGTAAAAGTAAGTAAGTAAAGGTATAAAGAGGTAATTATAAGGTACGTAAAGCTTAAAACTTAAAAGGAGGAAGTTAATAATTAAAGGAAGAAAAGTTTTAAAAGAAAGTTAAAAAGGAAGGAAGAATTTATAAAAGTTAGAAAGTAAAGCTGTAAGAACCGTAAAGGCCAGTTAACCTTAATAAAAAGGTTAGATAGAAGCCATAAGGCCATTAGAGGAGGCATATAGAGGTTAGCCAGCTATACTAGTAACCCTAGATGGAAGGAACGAAGTGATAACGGCTTAAAGGAAATAAGTTAGTAAAGCGTAGAACTAAAAGTTATAACAAATAAAGAATTATAAATTAGTAATAACTAAAGTGGTGTAAAGAAGATTAGATTAAAAGGAGGAGATATTATAAAGTTACCCTTAAGCCGTTAACGCCTCGGTTTAGGTTGAACTCTGGGGAGCTGCCCTGGGTTAAAGGGGTCTTTTTTTCTACCCTGGATGAAAAAGGAAGTGACGTAGGACCTTTATGTTATCACGGTTAAAGGGTGTAAGTGTAGCAGAATTAAGAACGATTTACTTACGCCCCTATCTCACTTATAACATACGTTAATATAAGGCATTAACCTTATAACCTGTCACCACGTTTAGTAATCGAGACCAAACTATATGTATTTCAGTAGGATAAATAGAAGAGTGGGTGGGGTGGAAACGCCCCGACTACGCCCTGATAGTAGATAGTTAGCAGTAGAGGGACCGCTTACCCTTACGGGCGGAGCTTTCAGCTCCTACGGTGTAAGACAAATAATAATAATTTAAAGATACGTTTTTTACTTTAATTATGGAAAAGAATATCTAAAGGGGCTTTGCTAGAGCTAGCTTTATACTGTATAACTTAAACAGAGTAATATTAAAGCTAAATATATATATTTAAACCTTAACACCCTTAATATTAAACCTAGTTACTACATTACCTTAGGTCTCTTAAACGCTATATAACCCTTAAGAGGCTACCTTACAGTTAAGGCTTATTAAAAATCGAATTTCTAACTATTAGGATAACTTACTAACCTTAATACTAATAGCTGTAAATCGATTAGCTAAAGGTATAATAGCTGTGATATATAAGGTAGCTTTTTTATATATAGAGGTCTTTATATTACGAAAGGCTAATAAGGGGTTTAGTAAATAACAGAGGGTTAAAAAACACATGTACGGCTTAAAGGGTCACTTACTGTACAGGATATATAGGATTTGCTAGATTAGAAGGCTGTAGGTAAATAGTTAGCTTAGGAAACATGATAAAGTGGTGGTGGTGTAAGGGGCTCTCGTGTAAAGATTTAGTGTTATGGCGTGTGTGGTAAGCCTGGCTATAATACATGTATTTGCAAAGAGGCTGTAAAATCTTCTGATTTATCTGTTTCTGATTTAGTTATTATTATTTCCTAATATTATGGTTCTATAATTAAAGATAGTGTAGTAAGGTGTCAGAAATTGTACCGTTCGCTTATCTGTACCATTTGCTTATCAAATACGTTAACGCTTACTTAAAGGTTATAAGTTTTAAACTAAGGCTTTTATTCTTTAACACCTTATAGCACTTTTATAAAGCTATAACTATAAAGTAATTAATTAGCTTACTGTTATTTATTAAATCGTAATGCTTAAATTCCTTATGTTAGGCTTTAGAGGCTTAAGGTTGTGAAATTTCCACTATGACCTTTTAAGGTTTAAGGAGACTTATAAGTGTTATAAAAGGTTAAAGAAGTGGAATAATAATTATTATAAACAGTTTAAAGGGTTAAGACTTTTTTAAATCTTCTATAACCTTTAAGAGCTTTAAGGGGCTGATTTAGCTTATTAAGCCTTATAACTGTTAACTAGCGTTTTTATATAGCTTTAAAAAGCTGGTTTATATAATATAGCGTTAGTTAAGTTAGGTAAGGTAGGTTTAGTACCTTAAGATTACTAAAAGCCTTTTAAAGGTCTCTTTAAATATTAGCTTTTTCTATTATAATTTTTTACTTAAGCGGTATTGTTAAATTATAGCACTTGGAATCACTGCGGCTACAGGGCACGCAGTACAGCTGCGGGCACGCAGTACAGCTGCAGGCACGCAGTACAGCTGCAGGCACGCAGTATAGCTGCAGGCACGCAGTACAGCTGCGGGGCACGCAAGCGTGCCCTGCAACACACCCATTGGAAGGTTGGCAGTTCTCACTGCCAGGGGGTTGGAAAAGTGGCTCCCAGAGCCCCTGAACGTGCCCCTGAGCTTGGAAGATTCTAGAAGTTGGATTTGTAAGCCTCCGAAACCTTTCGAACTCCTTAGAACACTAGGAGCCTACAGGCCCCACAGAGCTCTTACAGCACTATTCCTTCTTTGTATTGGTAGTAAAAGGCTCTGGAATTCTTCCAGAGCCTCCCACAGCCTATAATAGGCCCTCTCCTCTCCTTACCAAGTAGATAGTTAGACACACATCTCAACAACAATTCCACTCCTTTCTACCTTCTTTTCTTCACTTGCAGTAGGCCTCCGGCCACCTGTTGCGTGCACTTTCTTCCCCTGAGTGCCCTATAAGTCCTCTGTACTACAGGCTCAGAGACGCTCTAGTTTAACATTATCATATAACTATTACGTAGCCGCGTAATAATAACTGTGTTAAAGATTCAAGTGATATTAGAGATGTAAGCTAGCTAGTCACTAGGTAAGATAACAGAAACTGCTTATTGTTACTCTTAGTCTATGATAAATATGCAAAATTAGTATGTTTTATTATATTTACTTCTTAATTTGCTAGTTTATGTAAATATTTTATTATTATTCTACACATTAAGGCTATTAACTGAGAATTAAGATAAATGTTAAAAAAGAAAAAAAATTGTAACTAGATTTATATTATTGTTGTTGGTAAGTGTGCTCTTAATGGCGGGGAAACTGCCTGTAGAAGGCTAGAATTGAAGCTTAATAGTGAATGGAATGTTGCCGATTCGGGACGAGGTTTTTCTTAAGTGGGCTACGACTATATAACTCATGTACAAGTTGCGCTTGCCGACCCATTGTTCTACCACAACACTCCCCTGCCACTTTGATCAGGTGTTTACTCAGAACTATCTGTGGCGATGTCAGTTGTAAGAGCATCCCCCGATACAACCTTGGATGGCCATCTTAGCTTTACAAGTGCAACTTTGATAGTTTTAACGTGAAGAGGCTCGAATCCGCCTGTCAATTTAAGCCAACCAAATAGGTAGATATGCTTAACAGGACAATTCCTACCTGCAATTCACATTGATGGAGGGGGCCCTTTCTTTAGGCCGAAGCCTTTGTACCTATCTATAACAATCCTTACTCCATGTTATGCAACTGTATCTATCGCAGACAGCATGAAAGATAATCTAAATAGTGTGTCTATTAGCTTCCTCAGAACGAACGGTTCGAACACGATTTCCATCCTCCCCAGATCCCCGGCTCTTCCATCAAGCTCGCCTTACTTGGTCATTGAACGCTTAAGTTAAGAGCGCAGACTAACGCCGCTTCCTCTTTTTACTAGGTCCCCTAATAATATAATCACCGGTGACCGAAGACATGTCATCCATTGGCAGCTCCAGTCTTCGCAGAACATTGCCGATTCTCTGTAAACTGCGCTCGATGTAGTACTCCGCCGTACGTGTTTCGAGATTGCTGGAGCGACGTTTTCCTCGTCTTCCCATAAGTTCCATGACCGTGGTATCATTTTCGGGGTCGTCGGTGAAGAAGCGAAGAGACCGCTGCAAATGTGCCTCGCCCTGCACAGGTTGTCTGTTCTGCGGTGTAGTCCAGCTAAACTCCATCGGCCGCCAGCTATTGTCTGCAAACGAGCTATTGTCTGCAAACGAGCTATTGTCTGCAAATGAGCCATTCTGCATCGCACCACCTTGATTGTCAAGCTTGAGGTCGAACGAGATTAGGCGCACACGCTGGAAATCTGATGGTGTGTCGGTGGAAGGTTTCACGGACCCGGAAGGTGCGTTGGGATGGGGGTCTTCGAGCTCGATATCGTCAGTCGGGGTGGCGACTTCCTCAACTCGCAGCCGGAACCACATCTTGCAGTCGCTATTGGTGCTGTACCCCGAGTCAGTGCTTTGCTCTCTCGCTTCATGTCATGTGCAGTATCTCAAATCTCACCATTGGAAATTGACATTATCAGGAACACTGTGCGGTGTTTTACACCGGGGACACCGCCCTTTGATAGTGTCCACATCTTTGAACACAATGCTCATATTGAGTCGCATACCTCGGCGCACCGACACTGACCATGGGAGAGATATGTCGATGTCTTTCTCGGTGCAGGCTTCCTCAATGGCATATTCGTGATCTAATACCTTTTGGTGACCCCGGTGATTCTCAAACTGGTGAGCCAGAAGAATGTGAAACATCTGCAACCCTTAGCATACAATCTAACTAGGCGTTAAAGTAATGGGATCAAGGTACCTTCCACGAGTGAACTAAGTCTAGGGGGATCTGAAGCACATTACCCAGTGCATCTTCAACCACCAGAGGGAGATCTTTCGTTGGATCTAGCCCATAAAAGAACATGGAATTCGACGCGAGAACTTGCAGCTTTGCAATCATCTGGCATAATCGGTCAATGAGGCCCTTGACCTCATGCAGAGCACTCAACGTGCTATTCATGACGGACAGAAATGTCCCATGATTGGCCGCCTGGACCGCCAGCCGCTCCGAAACAATAAGAAGATCAGAGGTGTTCTTTTGGGTTAGATGTAAGATCGCCTCTTGACTTTCCTGGTTCTCGGATAATAAACTCTCAACTTGGTGGATGCGGGTGAGGATTGTTGCATTGTCGGCGCGTGCTGATTTTCTAGGCGTGTCCTCGCATTAGCCATACCTACCTACTACCGTCACACCGTCGAGGAGGGAAACCTACCGTGTTGCAAGACTCATCAGTAACGTCAACCTCTGTACCCCATGTGCTAGCTTCTCTTGAAACTCCCTGACCACCTCTTGTTCCCGGAACGACCATGTTATCTTTTTCCCCCAGTCCTTGACCACATTCCCAGAGCCGCCGAGCTGCAAGCTCTCATGATACTTGGGGCGCAACCGATCGAAGAGTTCCCGGATTAGGGTCCCACATTCGTTGGTAACCTCCTTTGTAGCATCGTCTAGCTCTTTCGTGTACGAAGAGGGCTCTCGTTGGGAATATACCTCGACCACCTGGAGTTGAAGGTCGGATCATTAGCAAAGGAGGGTTTTTATCGAGTAGTCTGTTACGAACCTGCATCAACACTTTGACCAGCGTCTCCAAGTCGCTGTGAAGCTTGCGATATTGCTTCACGCTCCCGTGGGAATCGTGCAATGCCCGGCAGAGCTGGATTGCGATCTGGCAAACAGCGATAATATCGCCCAAGCTCCCAAACGTAAGGGCGGCCTCCATTCTGTGGAGGTGGAGGCGGGTGGATATTCGCCGGTGGGAGGAGACCCTGTGAACGGAGTGGTTGGGTGGGCAGGGAGAGAAGTACCTGGTGGGGTAATTCACGGAGAGGAAGTGCAACGGGGAGGCCTCTAAACTTTGTGCCTTATTAGGCACAAGTCATCACATGACCCAATGAGAGCTGCATTTTGTGATCAAATGACAAAAGGAAAATCCAAAAGCCATATGCAGGCTTGGGCCATTCTGGCAGTCTGAAAATCTGTCTGGTCGATCTGTTGAGATTGATGTCCAATAATAGCGCGACAAGTTTTGTCGGCCAGCATGGGGTGAAAATGCACAATCGTCTAACGGGTTGGTTGAAATTGTCCAGTCGCTATTATGCTGTGCCAGTTGCCAGTCATCATCAGGCCCTCTGTTTATCTCAGCAGGCTCAGACTCTTCATCGTAGCTACTCTACCTGACCAACTACACCTATCATACCGGACACTAAAGTAAACGTTTGTTTTGGCATTAACTATGCTTATCTTCTTCCACTAAAACAGGGAAATTCTAGATTCAAAAATAGCCTGGTTCGTTATTGTGCAGACTGTAAGCCTAAAAGCTCCGCCTTTAGCCCTTGATATAACTCCCTGACACGTACTATCTACCTCTCCGCTAAATCTGGATCCGGCGCCTCGGACAGTAAAACTAGAGTAATCATGACCGCAGCATCGAGCCGTAAGCAAAGATCTCCAGCCTGCGACACATCCGACGCGGCCTTAACCTCTGCGTACCCTGACAGGAACTCCTCCTCCGGATCTAACAGCTCTAACACTCGATATATCTCCACCGCCGGGGGCCCGACCAGCGTATTGGAAAAGTCCGCCACGCCGACAATCACCCCCCTCCTTCGTCCGAAGATTCACCGGTCGCCAATCCATATGTAACAATACCTAGGGAACCGTTCCAGATCTATGATTACAGATCGGAGGCTATCTTCCGAAAGCGTGTCTGGTAGTTTACAGTCAAACTTGCAAAACTCAGCCAGCCGATGGGAAATACGACGTGGAAGCACTGTCAGGATTTCCGTCCCCTCACACGCTACCGTCGTGAAATCTGGCGGGAGAGGCACAGAGTGTAGTTGCGCGAGACCACGACCGAGGGCTGCAGGTGACGGGAGGGAATCATCGCTTCCGATGAACTGTGCGAGTATTGCGACGTTTCCGTGGACGTTTAAAAGTTCGAGGGGTTGTGGTACGGGGACAGGTGAGGGTTCTAAGTGGGCGTAGATAGCGAGTTCCTGTTAGAGGAGCGATTTTGCGTCGACATGTGCATTGTTGACGTTGCTAAAGGTGGAGGAGTTGGGGATGTGGAGGGCGAGGTCAAGGTGGGGCTGGTGGGGGGATTTTGTGTGGTAGATAGTGAATTCGAGGCTGTTGCCCGTAAGGTGGAGGTCGGTGAGGGAGGTGGTGAGAGCGAAGGGGGTTGGGTTGGTGGTGGGGGGCATTTTGGGTGTTATTTATGTCGTTTTTATTGATGACTTTGATGGAAGCTGTGGAATGTTGATACAGATAGGTCGTAGCTAGGGTCATGGGTTTGTCAGTCTGCAGGGCCTAGATGGGCAGCTTTAGTTAGTTGTGTTTGTGCTGTAATTGGACGGGCTGATTTTGCCCTGACCTTTACGGAGCCGTCTTTATGAGCTATGAAGTAATTCAGCCAATTCAGACTCTTGGTGACTACCAGGACGATGACGGTAGTGAGTAGCAATGTGGTGGACATATCTTTTATGAATACTAGCTAAAGATGTAGCTTATTGGGGTCTTTGTATGCCTTGTTATAGACGACGCTAAGACCGTAGCTGATTAAGTACGAGAATTGGATGATTAGTTTGCAGCTGACATGGCAGTTGATGCATCTAGTCGGAGGTACTGATGCTGAGAGCCTGATGGCGCCAGCTGAGCCGGTGAGCATAATTACTACAGCGTCCTATGATATAATCCCCCCCGATAAGCCCCCAGAGCTCCTGAGGTAATCATGTTGTCACCAGCCTCGCTTTTACTCTATCACAGACCTTTTCACCATTAATAATTGAACTTATCATTCCCATCCCGTGGTCGACCTAAGAAAAAGGAGAATGGCTCCTAAGACTGCTGCAGCACCTGCGAGGAAGTACTCGTTACGAAAGCGGAAGGCTCCGGTGACCACTTTGCCGCCATCGCCGCTGCCCCACTGCCGGTTAAGAAGCAGAAGACAGTAGCATTAAAGAAGATTGTAAAGCTAGCAGTAAAGAAGCTAGCAGTAAAGAAAACCGCTTGGAATAGGGGATTGAGCGTTCAGATTTCATTTGAGGAATAATGGTCGCTGAATAAGTCTAACACTACATATTCAAACTCACTATAAAGGAGCTTAAGAGGCTTGGAAGATCTCTCGTTACTTTAGAGCCTGCTTAGCGGGCGGTAATCCTCAACAATATGGCTCTCTGCTACCACTGGGGGATAGGCACTGCGCCCGATGCACAAATGGCAGCTTAATTCACCCTTAAAGCCGCACGTTGCGGCTATTTCAACGCCAAATATAACCTCTTGATGCGAAGCGCGCTGACGGGAAAACCAGTTCCTTCCCTGGAAGTCACCGAACGGCTCTGTTAGACCCTAAAGGTTTTGCTAAGCAACTACCTCCCAGAAAAAGAGGCTCGGCTGAGGAATACCGTAACGTTCACGGACGATCTATCATCCTCAGCCGATCTATGCTTGTATTCCTTAGTCACTAACGTATGTGATAAGCGAGTGCTATGGATAAGTAAACGCTACAGTTTTTAACGCGTTCTAACTTTGTTGGGTTTTTACAACCCTAACCCGGCCAGTGTGGTTGGAACAGTGCTGCTCCGCGGCTGCATCCGTGGATCTGCACAGCCAAGAACGCCAGACTCCACTGCCAACCTCGTATTCAGTCAGCCAACCTCGCTTCGCAGAAGCGAGTGTGGCTAATGCACTCCGTGCACTGGCCAC
>Ga0247758_1002318_pt1 | contig 10701 bp, 12 predicted proteins | sample UWRJL156409C4_FD_180950 | JGI IMG/M metagenome (GOLD analysis project Ga0247758, IMG submission 180950) | Plant litter microbial communities from Arlington Agricultural Research Station in Wisconsin, United States - UWRJ-L156-409C-4 | ecosystem: Environmental > Terrestrial > Plant litter >... | reverse complement strand
CTCCTCCCCTCCACAAGCAACCGCATCCGCCGCCCCCTTATCCACCACCAGTCCATACTCCCTCCCCATCTCCATCTCCGTAACATCCACAACCTGATACCCCATCTTCACATCCCCAAACTCCTTCATCTCCGCCTCCTTCCCCCTCTCGACCGCCAACGGCTCGTAATCGACGTTCGTGATGTCGGTGAATCCGGCGGCGCGCAGGTGGAGTTGCAGTGAGGAGGTGCCGAAGCCGAGGTGGAGGATGGGAGTGGAGAGGCCGGAGGGGAGGGAGGTGAGGATGGGGAGGAGGGCGGTGGAGGGGAGGAGCCATTCGAAGTGGGATTCGGTGGTGAAGCGGGTGTGCCAGTAGGATTGGGTTTCAAATGCGGGGGGCATGATTGCGGTTGGTTGTGTTTGCTGTTGGCTGTGATCGTGGTTGTGGTGGTTGAGTAGCTGTTGTTTACCGTGTGATACTGGATGGTCGCGATTGTGGTCGTCGTGAGTTGGGGGCTTGAGGGAAATTTTAGGCCAAATTTTCGCTGCTTGGAATGCAAGTGTGGTGGTGATGTGGGGTGTTACACAGATTGGTGAGGCTGCCATGCGAGATCCTATTGGGTGGAGATAACCGGCCGCATGTCAGATGGAAGGGATGACCGTAAATTTAGAAGCTCCCACAAGTCCATCGGGTCGAGCGCCTGGCGGCTTGGGCCCGTTCCTCACAAACGGGAGTTGTCTGCTTCGCCGTCGGCCTTGGTTTTACGCGAGCAAGTGTCATTTGGCGGCCAAGCGGCTCTGGCGCCGTTGCGATCTCAGCATTGGCCTGCCGCTGGTGGTGATGTGGAAAATTATCGGCGTTGAGGGGGTCGAAGCAGGATTTCACTTTATACAGGTTTGGATCCCCAGCTTAGCTTCACTTGTCCGACTTCGCAGGTCTACATCGTCCCCGCTGCGGGGACCACAGTGCTGTGTTGCCCGAAGGCAGGAACTACAGAAAGTCCAGTCCATCATTTGCAATATCACAGGGCAGGGTGCAAGCAAGAGACCCGACGCTGTGGTGAAAACGACAGCTCTGACAGCGGCCTTTGCCAAAATGCGGTGTCAATTGCTGCACTTTCGGGCATTCTTGCAGCGAGCTGGAGAAGGGAACCTGTATCCGCGACGGTGATCAAAGCATCAACCCTTTGGGCGCAGTTCCGTAAGTGTCATGGAATGGAGTCGGTGTCTGGTGGTTTGGTGTTAAACTAGGTACGGAGTGAATATTTCTTCATCGACCAGCACTTCAGCAAATACAAACCCCACAAGTGCGAGTCCCACTGGCACACCACCATCATTGGGGTCGGGGTCAGGGGTCGGAATCCCACTCGCCCTCCCCTCAACCATGAAGCAGCCGCCCACGCCTTTGCCGAATCGGCTATCGCTCTAGATATAGTGTCGAAGTTATGCAAGGAAGCAGGGTCGCCTGTATGAAGCCGCATGAGGGCAAGTAGAGTATTGACATGAGTTGCTGACATTGGAGTCGGCGGGCAAGCTTTGGGTTTGAAAGGATAATTTGGGCCCATGAAAACTTCCCATGGTTATCGCGAGCTGGCAAGGGCCGTGGTGGTAGTATCTTGTAGATGGGTACTTTCCGATACACAGTCTTAGTAAGCCCCATTCTTTCCTTTTCTTATTCGTGTAAGTGCCACTAACAGCAATGCAGGGGTCCGAGGACATAAATATTGTATGTGAAACACATCAACGCGTCCATCTCAGCCGGCACCATCATCCTTCCCCCCTTCAGCCCCGGGATTCAGCAGGGACACACTAGGACTCGGATCATTTGTGTCAGTCCCCCAAGCACTCGAGCTTGGGGCGGTATATCCCGGTGCTAGGATCAAGCTCATGTGTGGCCGTGAAAACGTCTTCTCGCGGGGGATCAGCGGTGTCAGTGATGTAAGAGTGACGAAGCGAGAGGGGGTTTGAGGAGGGCCACACAAACGGGGTCACATTTTTCTGCTTGTTAGAAGAGATCCTTGCCCACTTTCGTAGTACGACCTTGTCCTCATCAGCGAGGCAAACTGTGGCATGCTGCCTGTTTCACAGTCGGCCGCAGGTTTGTTGTGCGTGGAATCTCATTTCAGCTACACCACACGGGCGGCTGCCGTGCGGTGTGCGCAGCATGAGAGGCGCCGAGGTCCCATTGCAGACCAGGTTATAAACAAACATGAATTCGCTCCCCGGCTCTGGTGAGGTCACACCATTCTCACCATCTTCTTTCGGACCTCCCGTCGCTAGATCAGCCTGAAATATGACGTCGCCGGAAGGTTACTCTTGGTGCCAAGGGGAGGGCATTCCGTCCGTACAATTTGGCTTCAGCTGCCCGAACACTCAGACATGCCAGACACTTGCCGGGGAGACCACCATCTTGTGCTGTCCTCTCGGCGAGGATTACGCCACAATCTTTCCAATAATGTGTGATATTTCACTGCAAGATCCGAAGAAGTACCCCCTGGAAATTCTAAAAACCATAGCGCTGATAGGCTTCTTGCCACAATGTAGGGATTTATGTTGTCCATTTGGATATTCATGCGAGCGTAGTGGTAGACATAGCGCCGGTCGAAATGACGCATGTACAATTGACCACCATGGGTGAGTGTCTCGGCGCGGATGATGCGACTTACAGGCGCATTGGTCAATATAATCGTGCGGATGTGTAGCTAGCAACTCCGTCAGAGCGCAATCTTTGGAAAAGATTCGACGGCTCCTGCGTATGCCTTTGAAGAGGTCGAGCAAGAGCGCGAGTCAGACGACGGCGACGACTGGGATTCGGACATGGACCAGTGGGCTGAGGAGGGTGAGAAAAAGGGTTATTTTTATGATAGTGACTGATGAAGTGGAGGACGTGTTTGGAGTAATAACTGCCGGCCACAGATCGCAGCCATGTGAGTACATGAATAATACCCTGTCTTTTTTATTATACGCAATTAATTCTGGGTGAAATGCATGATGAGAATGTTTATTAGGCCTTTATCTTTGTCACAAAGGGGTCGGATAATGTGATTAACACCTATTGAAATGTATAAAAGGCGTTATATGATGTATTTAAGGTGTATAAGAATGTAGGAGAGGCTTAGCATAACGCTGATTGGGTATCGTACGATGTAGACAAGGCGTTGTACAATATAATTACGGTATACTTTAGCACAGACAAGACTACAAATGATGCAATTGAGGCGTATTACTTTCCAGCTAAGGCCTATTACAGATCAGAGAGGCCTGTAGCCTGAAAAATTCAGCCTATTCAGCTTGGTTGGTTAAGATGGAAATAGACATTATCAATGTCGTTACTGATCCTCAATCATTAATCTTAACGTCCTCAAACCGTTTGTTCTGCGTGCAAACGCCTCCGAACCCCCTAACTAACCTGACACGTCGGACAATACTGATCTCTCACACCCAAATACGTCAAACTCCCACACCCAGTCTGCACAAAACTCCCCTGCTCTGGCAGCGACCACACATCCCCAAAATACTCCAACGGCACCGTCCCACACGTGTCATTCAACCCCGGGGAGTTAAAAAAGAGCAGACTGCACCCCCCCCTCCAGCGATCCTCCCACTGGCTCACGGCACATCCCTTATTGTCAACACACAGCTGGCAGCAGGCAGGGGCGTCCAGACCGGGGATGCCAATGAGCGTGTTGGGGAAGCCAATGGGGAAGGTCCAGTTGTTTGGGGACACGCGGACCTCGATGCCGCGGCCGTCGCGCTCGCGGATGAGGTTGGTGGGAGCGCATTGGGCGGCAAGAGTTACGGTGGTGGGGGTGGAGGGGTCGCAGGCGACGGGGATGGGGATTGTGGTGTAGGCGAGCTGGTGGTTGCGGTTAGTGTGGGTTACGGTGTGGCGGTAGCGGGTGCGTGTGTAGTATTTGCCGTCATCGTTGATGTCAAATGTCCGGGTACCAACGGTTGTGGAGAGGTAGGTTGTGCCGGTGAAGGTAGAGGTGAAGGTGGTGGTGCTGCCGGTGAAGGTGAAGACTTTGTAGATGCCGGTTAGGAAGTAGTATGTAGTGACGGCGGTGGGCCAGGAGCTTTTGGTGATGGTGATTTGGCCTGGGAAGGGCGTGTACTCGCCGGTGTAAGTGGTCACGGTACTTTTGGGTGGAGAAAGGCCGTTGGTGCATGTGGTGGGCGAGAAGGTGACCGTTGCAACAGTAGGGTTTGTCCGGACGGTCTCTGTGGTGGTTCCGTCTACCGTCACGGTAGGGGGAGGTGTCGTTCCGGCGGTGTAGACCACATCCCATCGCGATTCCAGGGGCTCTGTTGCGACTACTGTCAACCAGGTCGTCTGGTTGATGTTTCTGCCTGCGACCGGTTCGTTGATGTAGGATGTCGCCATCTCAATGGGGGCGGTTGACGTCGGGACCGGCCTGATCGGCGTGCTGCCGTATCGGACTGTGATCGAGGATGAAAAAGCTTCGCTAATCCTTGTCGTGGAGGACCAAGTGATGATACTGTTCTGCGCGTGGACGGCCGAGAAGACGGCAGCCGCAAGGCTGGTCGTAGAGAACTTCATTTTTTAGCCGACTATTACCATAGAAATCAACAGCGAAAATCGAAGAGCTCCCGTCGTCAGTGATGTATACGATCAGAGTGCTCGCCAAGACGCAAACCCAACCCCATTGATGTTACGATTCCTATGTCTCGCAGGCAGCATGAATGACAGGTTGCATGTAGAAGTTGAACTGAGTGGAAACCGTGACATCTTATGTAGGTAATGAGCAGAATGCGCAGCTATTCTATTACCCGCCCGGCAAGCCGATTAACCGCATCCTTGCGCTGAGCCGACTTGCACATCGACCAGATATTTACCGAGAAACGTTACATTTGCTGTGTGAACCGCACTAGGACTCCTGGAACCCTCAGTTCAAATCAAGTAGCCAGCGAAGCATGTAACATGTGGTTTGAAAGGAGTGGAGGGATAAAGAAACCGGACAGGCTAGTGCATGTCGGACTATCCTTAATCTCACCTGCAGAGCACTGCGGAGGAAGGAGCGAGTCAAACACGTGATGGGCCGATGATCGGCGGTGCAATTGGCCAGACAGCTGGCCAGAAGATTGCGGGCATCAATCTGTCGCGGCTAATCTGACTTGGGCGATATCCAGCTTTTCCGCAACAACATCGTTACCAAAAGCAAAGCTCGCCCGGATAAAATGCATCTTTTTGACGCGAGAACGCTGCGTCATCGCGAGTTCATCGGCAGCAAGATTGTGGTGGCCTAAGGAACAACCATGTCACCTGTGAACAGCTGACGTCCAAGTACTCGTCCAGAAGTGTAACGGACACGACTGCTCTACGTCACTGACACGCCACTTTGAGAAATGTCAGATATATTTCATCATCTTTACGACTTAGCAAGACGCTGATTCGGACAGCGTGCCGATCCCGTTCTGTTCTCAAATGCTTGCGTGGGGACCGAAACGTCAATAAATACATGCACCCGGGAAAAGCGCCGCGGCATCGCCGCACCTTAAATTGAGGTCTAACGGATTCACAAGAAATTTGTGGGTTAAGTGACTTCCAATAGCTACGGAGGGGAACTAAACTCTTTGCCGTCCTCCTTTTACGCTCTCATCCATTCCTAAATTCAAATAACTACGACGTAAATGTTCCCCAGTTTCGCCATCAGCTCCAACTCGTACTAGACCTTTCGCAGCCCCAAAAGATGTCGAGTCGTTGACGCAATCTGTGTAGTTATGGCAGCTTACCCAATATCTATTATGCTTAATGCAGCCACCCCCGAAGTATCACCCATTTGTGGCGTGGCCCAATACCTCCAACAACCCAGGCCGCTCGTCTACTAGGCGGTCGTTGTTACGGGCTTTTGTCTCCGGCTTCTGTCGCCTCGACGTCTTGCTCTATTTCGTGGGATGACAAGGTTGCCATCTCGGGGGCGGCCAGATGTACGTCTTGAGGCACACACCTGGCGATTCGACGCAGAGCCCTCTCGACTTTCCTCTACTGCGTCCGCGTCCTCCCAGTCAGTATCCTCCCAGTCCGTGTCCCCCCAATCCGTGTCCTCCCAGTCATCCGAGTTAGAGCTTTCGTCACTCGGACCGGGGGTGGCCGTAGGCCTCCCGTTTTGCTGTTTATTGGAAGTGCTAGATGAATCGTCGTGAGCATCCTCGCAGTGTGGCTGGTAGTAGCGGACGTCGGAATGGGCACCCCAATTTCGGGGGTTCGGCAATTTCACACGTATCGACCGTTTGGGGTCTTTGAGCCAGCGAATTTTGATACCCTTCAACCAGATGTCATCCTTGTGCTTCGCTTGACCAATCGGTTCTCGATTAATGCCTCCATTCTCGTTTGGAATCGGCGTCGGGACTGGCACCACTCGTGAACCGGAGGCTGTGATAGTAACCCTGGGGAAATGCTCTTTCCAAAGGTCAATGTGTGTTGAGATCCAGGGCCGCAGTTCACGCATCGCCCAAGTGCGCACGTTCTCAAGGATTACCCGCAACCTGACAAGGTCTAGTATCCTTGTCATGTTTCCTTCCCAGATACAGGCCATTTTCTGCAGGAAAGGTCAGCACATACATCCAGGAGGCATAGTGAAGGGGACTAACAATTGTCATTCCAAGGTTGCAGGAATATGTCACCCAAATCCTAACAGCCTGCGCAACAGTAGTCATGACCACAACAGGTGGAATATGCGCGTCTGCTGACTTGCGAGGTGTGTACTTTGACAGCTGCCGAAACATTAACACCCCAGCCGATCCAGAATTGGCTGCTCGCACGTAGCATTGCCGTGCTTCCTCGCCTCCCTTCGCATGTTCGACAATCAGCCAAGGGAAGCAACCACAATCTGATGGACTCCTGACGTTGCTGTCCTCTCTTCGAAGGACGTCAAAGGCGCTAGACTCTAAGCCCCGCTGAGCCAGAAATTCCAGTGTCGCCCGAGAGAAATTTCCAACAGTGCTGTATCTTGGATGCCATTCTTCGGTAGGAGAGCCGGGTGAATCGGTGTCGTAAAAGGGGTAGAATGCAGCCCAGTCGGGCGCTGGCACGGTTAACCCTACACGATGTTTCGCCTGAAACGGCTGTGGGTGCTCAAAGAGAGACCAGGGCTGATCGCGAGCACTTGAGACTCCAGATCAGTTTCGTTCAGCTGTGGAATGGGGTTACCACTTACACGACCGTGGCTTCATAGTAAAATTTGGTTCGTGATAGCCTTCACAGTGTTAGCCGTGGTTCTGTTGGCACATTTGGTGGGCAATTGGACGTGCCCATTAGAGCTCCTCGGGTCCATATGTCTGACGTGCGCCGACTCTTGGGTTAGAGGAGTTAGAAAAACGCCGCGGAAAAAAGTCTTCCATTCATGTTGTCTGCCAAACACGCCTGCGCCGGCAAGTTGTTCGGCTCTCTCAACAACATCAGCGTAGTCTTTGAGGGTTTCGCTGACCCAGGCGCGCTCGAGATCGGGAATACCTATCTCCGCCGGGGGGAGCTCGTCGAAGCGACGAACTTGGCCATCGGACCAATCCGCAAGCGTATCAGCAGCGGACCAGTCGAAGTCTAGGATGGCATGTTGGAATGCCAATATATGCGGTGATCGGTGCCATGCGATTTCTATTGGGTTTTCTCGGATGAAAATACCATTTCCCTCAAGGTTGGATTGCTTCATTCGGGCGATGTGCAATCGATTTCGATAATAATAGATTGCTGTGAAGTTGCGGAGAAAATGGGTGCAAGCCAGGTTTTGGGGTTGAAGATAAGCGCCCTGCTTCCCTAAAATGGGTCTTGGCGGCAAGCTGAAACATTAGCTCAGCGGCAAACCTCTGGAGACTGGTCAGCTTATATGGGGCCGGTGGAGGCCATTTGCGGAGGCTGCTGCCTTGGCAACCAGAGATGTAATCAGGAGGCTAGAGACTCTACAGGTTTTGAGAAAAACAACGCAATCAATAGCTATTGCAACAATTAGCTCGTGACAAGACTCTACGCGCAGCTGTGACGAACCTGCAGGCCACTAGTTGGGCCGGCACGCCGAGGGATTCCCCGCACCGTGTACTGTGCGAGAGACAGTGTGACACTGGCCTTTCACACTGTGTGCACTAATTGGAAGGTGCGCGAAGACTATTTGAGAAAGCTATCGATCAGGGTCATCATGCGGCACGTGCGCCTACACCTGTTGCCAGGTGTGCTGATGGAAGCCGACTGCCGTCACATTCCCCTGCATCCCTGCACTCCTTGGCCTGCTCACCCCAGAATCGGGCTTGTCCCACGGGCAATTTCCATCCTAGGCTTGTACTAACGCTGGAACACATAAGTGCCTCTCTCGATAGCTCGATTGCAGTTGCCATCAGTTTTTCTGATGGACTTTCCAAATCCCCCGGCTTCTAAGGGCATCTTTTCCACCACGCCGCTGAGTTCTCTCAACATATTAGCGGCAAAGAGAATGCCCATGGCACTCATGACCTCCCAATATCCTCTTGACACCAGAGCGATCCTTCTCTTAACTCGATCCCCAGCCAGATAGCGCACCATGAATGCAGTCGTCGCTTCATAGCCGGAGGGCTCGATGGTCATACCGAGCTTGGGTCCGATATCAGCATATGCGGCCTGCTCAATGTACCCTTGAAGGTAGATTCAAACGCCCCGCAAAACTGGAAAAATGGCGAAAATCGGATGCTCTCCCACGAGTTCTCTATTGCCAGCTTTGCTGCGCCGAGTGTCTTGGAGCTCACTCTAGTCAAGTCGATTCCGGCCGAGCTCAGTCCTGCTGTGACAACATTTATCACGTCACCGAGAGCCGCCTCACAGTCTTGAGCCATTTAACTAACATACTCGTCGCTGTTTATGTACGTCGCGGCCATGACCTGTAGTCCGGCACACGCACCCTTGTCGACGAAGTCGATGATCTCTTCGATGTGGGCACGTTTCTTGGTGTAAGACTTGGGTGGGTCCGAAAGAAGTTGAAGATGTCTTCGCGCACTCCATGCTAGCACTAGCCACCCACAGCCGTTATGGTGCTCAGCTTGAGGTCTTCGCAAAAACTGGACACAACATTTCGGAAATGGCCGCGCGGAGGCCCTGGTGTGTTTCCGACTTGCCGGCGGCCGACATTTCTTCGACCCAAGGCGGAAGCATCGGTTAGTGACGAAGCCTGAATCCTGCAGAGTAGTCTATAATGAAAGCTCTGGCTTCTAGCTAGAGCTAGAAGAAAAGAGTTGAACAAGCAAATAATCACGCATTTGCAACCCCTTCAAATGCATCAAACCAAGAGTGCAGCGCTTCTGACAGTCTGGCTTGTTGTCTTCGTGCCATGACACCCTCCCACAAACCCACAACAGTACTGGATAGCCATCTTTCCTCGAGATGCTTATGTGGGATCAGCTCGCCGATAGGTTGCAGAGCAGGAATTCCATCTAGCCACTTTACATCATCGAGGTCGAGTCGCCACGATCGGTAAATGAGGTGAAAGACGTGGCAAGGCTCTCGGTGTGCTGGCAGAAGGATCAGCGCCCGTCCTTAGCTCCGACTAGGGTCACTCATCCACTCAGCACCACAGAGCGAACGGTAAATGCATCCTTTCGGATTTATCTGCAGTAAGATGAAAATTTATTTCTCTCACGGTCGTTGTCTCACATCCCCACCCAACATCCATCTCAGCACAGACAAGTCAACTGCGGCCTCAAGTTGTTCTTAACAGTCCCCCACCAGCACAATCTCTATTCAGACAGGGACGGGAGCAAAAATATCCCGGATTGCCAACTCGTGGACAAGGCCCAAACCCAGATGTTCAGCTACGGTGCCTTGCCACTCGATGACCATAGCATGATATAGTTTTGGTCCTCTAGTCCATAAACCTCTTCAATCCGCCCGGGACTCGTGAATCGGAAAGGAGGATGGCCTCTAATGAATTCTACGATTGAAGAAGGTAGGTAATCTCTCATCAAAGCCGTCGAGATCCAAATACCCGCATTTCGTCCCTTTGTGCGATGAGTCCGACATCCGGCGACCCAGCAAACCCAAACTGCAACTTCAGAAAGACAGTGACTTGGGGCAGTCTGCACTCCTTGACTATCTTTCTGGTTTCCTTTTTCGGGCTAGTTTGTTTTGGATACCGTCTCCCATTGCGGAACAAACCGAGCCTCCATCGACCGCGACAGCCCCCTTATCTGATTATCCAGCTTCCGTCACGAATCCGAACAGAGTGCCGCTAGGTCTCGCTATCACTGTCTACCTATCTCCAACCGCTAGACCACGAGTGGAGGAGACCGAGTGCACGCGCTCTATTTTTGAAACACTTCCTGGACAGCGGGGGTGTTGAACCAGTCTACCTGCGCCTTGCGGATGTCTGCCAGAGGTGTCCGAGTTAGAGATGGCCTTGCAATTGCGAAAGCATCCGGAGCATACCGTCATCTATCATGCCAGTGTGAGATTTCTGTATTTGTAGCAGCTGTCTCGACAACGGCGTGTACTTTGTCCAGATTTCGACTGCGAGTAAGTTTAATTAGACGGAGCTTCTGTGACTTTAAGAGTGACTGCCTACGCCCTGGGTTGCGGCTGTTTATAAAGTTAATGTAAATGTCCTGGTAGGCTTGGGCGAAGACGTCATATTCCGTGTTGTTTGCGTTCCCGAAAACGTAGACCAGATTGGTGCCGTGATAAACTAGCGCGCCGTGAGCTGGGGCCTTGAAAATATCTTGGAGCTCCCGGCCTGGCACCTACCGCCG
>Ga0247758_1002315_pt1 | contig 10704 bp, 10 predicted proteins | sample UWRJL156409C4_FD_180950 | JGI IMG/M metagenome (GOLD analysis project Ga0247758, IMG submission 180950) | Plant litter microbial communities from Arlington Agricultural Research Station in Wisconsin, United States - UWRJ-L156-409C-4 | ecosystem: Environmental > Terrestrial > Plant litter >... | reverse complement strand
TGGGGCGCACAGGCAGTAGAGAAATAGTAGTGACAAAAATCCCGTAAGGCGCGACACACATACCTAGTGATAACAGTAATATAAGGACGGATTCACGGGTGGCAAAGGGGCTCGCAATGCGACAGCAACATTGAGGAGTGAGGTCTGGCAAGATTTTGAGGCGAAGGACTCTCCTGGGCTTCGTAGCGCTTAGCGAGGGGACGGGGCCAGAAAGCGATCAGCGCGCACGCGCCAGGCAAAGACTCGTCCCCTTGTCGCTGCGCTTTGCACTTGCTATTTGCGGGACAGACCGTCACGACGGTGACGAGTCAACTGTGTCCAAAACGCAAAAAAAAAACAGAGACTTTTCTGCTCATGAAAGGTTTCACATCTGCCATCCACACGACTGCTTGCGCTACCAAAGAGAATTTTGCTTTCCTAGTCCACTCTCCTTCCTCGCATCTAGGGCCTACCAACCACTATCACGTGAGCAACATGCGCGTTCTCGGACGGACGAGAAGGGCAAGAGCGGAGACGGGTGCTGGTCCGAGCGTCTGCACCTCCATGATCCATCACTCACACACGCCCTGAGCTCCTTGCTCCACATCCAATTGCTGCAAAATGGCAGCAGCAGTGACTGTAGGTCAATGTTTCGAAGCGAAAGCTCGGTTTCGGATGCTTCATTGTGATCCTGGAGCCTAGAAGGCATAAAGTGAGCCAAATAACGTACACAATGGCAGTGCGCAGTGTGTTCCTAAGCTAGAAGTTGTTATGAGATCAGGAGATCCGACCAACAGCCGCCCGCGCTTTGCTTCGGGCTGATCTTGAAGTGGTCCGTGCACGCCATGCATCTTTACCATCAATCATACTTGGCGATGATTTTCAACCGCATCAGCATCAGCAAGCCAGCAATTCGATTCACAACACCAAGAAAATCCCTCCAACGATGCCTCCCCCGCCAAGCCATGGCGGTGCTGTCGGTCCCTCAACCACCGACAAGCGTATGCCTCCCACAAGAACATCCTGGAGGAGACGTGTTGCTGACGGGCTGCTACAGTCAAGATGGGTGCCATGATGGGCGGCAGTATGCTCCCCTCCAGCTATTTGTCGCTTCTTGGGACGGGCAACTGACCTATGTGTGAGCACAGCGGTTGGTACGATAATCGGCTTTATTTTCGGTATGTCGAGCATTCAGAGCCTCGATTGAAGGGCGTGTTGAAGCATGTCTGACCACGGCGCAGGGACGGTCAACATTTTCAGATACGGCGCTGGCCCGAATGGCATCATGAGGACACTAGGCCAGTACATGCTGGGATCAGGAGCAACATTTGGGTAGAGTCACGACACCGTCCGCATCTAGGAAGAGCTCCTTGCTAACGGACCATAACCTAGCTTCTTCATGTCCATCGGCAGCGTCATTCGATCAGACTCGTCGCCAATTATCCAAGAAGCCTACCGGCGTGCTCAACGGCGCCCAGTGATTATGGCAGCACAGCGATTCCATTCCGCGCGACACACCCCGCAAGCCTCCGACTAGCCGCCGAGAACAAGTCCAAGCTTGCCGCCGCGAAGTCCCGGCCTGGGGACGCTTGTTGTACCAATTTATGTATATATAACTTTCTCCAGCGTAAATGGGAAGGTGTTCAAAACAGTGAGAAGCATCGTACTCTTGCGAATACGTACGGGCATGCATTTTGTCAGGAGCTCTTGTAGCAAACCGTCTTCGACTCAGGTCCAATATCCAACGCAATGGCGGCTAGGAGTGAACCTGCGCCTGTCACACGTTCTTGGGCAGCTTCCTGAGCAGGGCATGGTTTTGATTGCCTCTGGGCACGGCGTTTTAGATAGGGAGGCAAACTTCGTGGTCGGAATACGCAGCCAAGCAAAGCCGTCAAGGACCAATTGGGCGCTGAACGAAAGCCAAGGTACCGTATGTCGCAGTCGCACAGCACATGCTGTCTTCGGTAATTACACAAGTGTTGTTATGTTTAAACCCCGAGACATTCTAGGTAGCGGCAGCCGCAAGGCCAGGCCGATCTCCGAGCCATCATGCACCCAACGCTCTGAGCCAGATGTCAAGCCACAAACCCAAAAGGAGAAGACTAAAAAAAGCAAACAGATGACCAACGGCTGCCAGGGACACAGCGACGAAGCAAGGCTGGCGGGAGGATTCTCAAGTATTATCTATAATCAACGTCTCAATTCACACACCGGCCGGGACAGCTAGAACGTGAACTTCCAATAATCGCACATTGGAAGCATTCCCCCCCTGTTGAAGTCCCGGGGGAAGGAACCATGCAGCCGTGAGCACGCCGAGAAATCAATGCCGAGAGGTCGACAAGGAAGCTGCCAACCGCAGCAAAACCTCAACTCTCAAAACAGCTGCCTTCAGAGATGCGTCGCCGAGATCCATGAAGACTCTTGTCCTAGCGAATCGCTTGTGTCACTCAAACCGCTTCGGCGGTTGGTATCCAGCCAATCTGGCGGTCAATCAGCGGCCACATCGCCTCGGGGCGCGGGTATCTCACCTCAGCGCTTCTGAGATCCAGATGCTCTGGCGAACATACTCTACTCCTCTGCCAGCTCTCGCTGGCAAAGAGCTGTACTCTGGGCGAGGGCCAACAGCCCACGCCGGGACATCGCAGCGAGCAATCATCGCAACCAATCCCAGGCAGCGCAGAGTACCGCTGGTTTCGTTCCATGTCCACCAGCACCAGCACAGATACAAGCTGCGGACGCTGCCAGCGGCCCTTGAGGTTGTATTCCCGTCCCGCACTCACCGCATCTGACGGGTCTTCCGGGTACTACACCGTGGGCCTGCAAGTACTGTCGATCCGCGCAGAAGGGCCACGCCAGCCACATATATCCCTTGCGCGGCTCTGCGATGGCATTCCGCTATCTATCCACATGTCAAGGATCGATCGACCTCCAAGCACGGCCCGTGGCGATCCTCCATCCGGTGGGTTTTGTCAATTTCACTCCCGACAACGGAATAATGGCCGATCAGGGGGTCACTTCCAGCTCGGATGTCCTTGCCAGGCAATGCCTCCAGCGGGGAGACTGGCAGAGGAATGGAGCTATCCCATGCGTTGGAAATCCCTCGAGGCCCCCTGCATACAACGTGTACCAGGGATTGCCTGCCTGGAGAAGACGTGGACGAAGGGGCATGCAAACAGCCAGCGGTGCTGATCGGTACCCGTCCTTGTCACTCTTCCCTGTTGTGATCCCATGTTTCTCACAACATGTGGCGTCCTAGAGACGATGCCCTTGATGTCACAGCAAACATCCTGGGCCTACAAATCGTATGACCCCTTGCAAGCCGAATCGGGGTTGGCACCTGTGAGATCTCTTATATCTTCTGCATGTCCCTCAACCGGCACAGAGTTTCTATGTCTTCATACAACAGTCCCGGGCTTCCTTTTTGGCCGTTCTTGAATGCGTGTGTGTGGCCTTGAGTTCTTCTTTCTGCCGGTCAACCGTCATCAACAATGGGCATCCTAGGAGGTGTCGTCGCCAGGGTCGCCGCGGACATCTCCAGTGTGGCCGGGACACTGGGACAAAAGAAGACTAATGGGTATGTCAGTATGACAAAGTCATCTTGGGCATGACGCTAACTTGTGCCATCAGTGGTTCGCTTTTAGGCACCCTGACTTTCCCTTTTCTCCCATTCTTTCTCTCGGACAACCCACTCCCGAACGGCTACCCCTGGGGAAAGCTGACCGACTGGGGCAATAATCCTTACGTCCACTACCCAAATACAGGAGTCATCCGGACATACGACTTCACCGTCAACCGTGGGCTCATCGCCCCCGATGGTTACGAGCGGCCAGTACTACTGGTCAACGACGCCTTCCCTGGGCCCCTTATCGAGGCAAACTGGGGTGACAAGATCATTGTGAACGTACACAACAATATCACAGGCCCGGAAGAGGGAACGGCAATCCACTGGCACGGCCTTTTGCAGATAGGGACACCATGGGAGGACGGCTCGCCCGGTGTTTCTCAGTGTCCTATTGCCCCTGGCAAGAGCTTGACATATGAGTTCGTCGCAGACTTGTTCGGGACCACTTGGTACCACTCGCATTACTCTGCCCAATATGCTGGCGGTGTTGTTGGCCCAATCGTCATCCACGGCCCTACGCAGCAAAAATACGACATAGATATCGGTCCCATAATGTTGAGTGGTATGGCAGGATATGGGTATGGCAACATGGATCACTCTCATCGCTAACAAGGGAGCAGACTGGCACCACAAGCCTTACTTCGACATCATCGCCGAGATGCTTGCTCCGAACGGCAGCTCACGGGTATACTCCGATAATAACCTGATCAATGGGAAGATGGACTTTGACTGTTCCACCGTCTCCCCCGGCGACACCACGCCTTGCAGTAGCAATGCTGGCATCTCGAAGTTCAAGTTTCAGAGGGGCAAGACCCACCGTCTTCGGTTGATCAACTCCGGCGCAGATGGGGTGCAGCGCTTCTCAATTGACCAGCACACCCTCACGGTCATTGCCAACGACTTCACTCCTATCCAGCCTTACAACACCACTGTTGTGACACTTGGTGTAGGCCAGCGCACCGATGTTCTTGTTACGGCAAACGCTGGTGGTTCGGCATTCTGGATGCGCTCTAGCCTGGCATCTTGCACCGCTGCTAAGCAGCCTTTTGCTGTGGCCGCTGTCTACTATGACGATGCTGATACGACCAACCCGCCGCCCACGAGCACTGCATGGGACGTCCCCGACCCCGGTACGTGCACTAATGACGACCTCGAAACCACCAAGCCGCTTTTTCCGATGGCTGTTCCAGAACCCACCTTCGTACAGACGATGGAGATCGAGCTCTTCAAGAACGCCTCGGATGTGACGCTCTGGAAGTTCAGCAACGTGTCGATGCGGGCAGACTACAACCACCCTATGCTGGTTCAAGCTAACGAAGGGAACTTCACGTTCCCGGAAGAACGGAATGTGATCAACTTCTATGCCAACTCGTCTGTTCGGATCGTCGTAGTCAACAAGACGCCAGGCGCGTACGTGACCCACTACATCTCATCCACCCGTCAAGGTTCTATGCTGACGTTTTTTTTCGCGGCTACCTTAGCCACCCTATGCACCTCCACGGCCATAACCCCTACATTCTGCACGAGGGTAGTGGCGACTGGGATGGCAGCATTGCCCGCCCCGACAACCCCCTGAGACGTGATGTGCAGCTCGTTCGCGGTGGCGGCCACCTTGCTTTGCAATTCGACTCCAACCCAGGTAAGTCCAAGACATGGCCCTGATTTTAGAGTCGTACAGCGGCGCGCTGACCGGCTTCCGTCCTTTCTTTCCTCTCCCATCTAGGCGTCTGGGGCTTCCACTGCCACATCGCATGGCACGCGTCGGGCGGCTTCTTCGCGTCGTTCGTGGTACAGCCGACGGTGGTGGACAACATGCGGCTTCCGCAGACGGTGCAGGATACGTGCAATGGATGGGATGCGTGGACAGCACGTAATGTTGCAGAGCAGATCGACAGCGGCACTTAATAACCTCCATCTATCGCCGTGTTCCTGGATACCTAAGGAGAGGCATAGGATGCCCGATGTACCTACCTACCTTAATACACCTAATGGCCCTTTTCTCGCAACTTCTGACCCCAAATCCACGTCTATATCGCGGCTATTTTCCGGCTCAAATGGGACATATTCTTCACCTTTTGCAGCAACTTGGTCCAGCAAATCCTAGCGAAACAGTTTTCTGGGGCCCCCACAGGCAGACCAGTAATATATTTAAGACCTTGCCGCCTACCTAGGTTCCTCATCTCGCCGCCGGCCCTAAGTCGTAGGCCCCAGGCCGGCTGGAACTTTCGGTGCTTCGTACGGAGACCAAGCATAGTCTTCCGGAATCTGTAAGGGTTTTCATTGGGTCTTTCTAAACCCGAAGTGAAGTTCCCATAGAGGGGTGTGGTGGAAATTCAACCTCTGGGATTCGCCCTCGATACCTCAGATGCTCGACAACTCAAACCCAGGCACATAAGTTACCTCGCCTTACATTACTCTAAACAGGAATTGTGCGTGGAAGTTCAGAATGAATTCCCCTCCGGTTTTGGGGGGATCATCGATACACCTCACCCTAGCATCCTGCTGACTATCACGCTTTTCACAGCTACCGCTTCTTCGACCCTAACACAATGAATCCCTTTGGATACCTTGCATTCTAGTCATTCTTACCCACTGCGGTGTGACTTTCGTCTGGCACAAACTCACCACTGATATTCCAGAACATCAAAATTTAAAGGACACGGTGGAACCAAAAAGTACTACCACAAGCGGCAGATATGGTGTGAAATGCAAACATCTCTAGTCCATAGTTTAGCTTAGAAAGGATGAAAAGAAATATGCTCAGATAACCTCGCATTCTAGCCTCCCATGCACACACCCACCCAACAGGCCTTCCCAATAGGCCAATGCAGGTCACCAAAGTACCTAATATTTAGCTTGGAGCATGTTGGAAATCATTCGCTCTCCAAAGCCAAAACTCCACCAGAAGGAAGGGAAACAATGCATCAAAAACAAGTAAATGGTGTTAAAAAGGGGCTGCTGTAGCCAATCAACTCGATTGATCTTGTCGAATATCAGCGGGTCGATCCCTGTTCCCTACCCGCCTTACCTAGGTATAGAGAGGCCTATCAGTGATTCGTCCGGCTGTCAGTTGAGGCCTTTTTCCGTTCCAACATATGCACCTTCAACATGTATGTGCAGCGGTGGGGCCGAGACCAGTGTCCCTATTCATGCCCGCAGTACGGTATATAGCCGTCTAGGTACGAGTCTATGTACCTAGACGCCTTGGATACATAGAGGTAGCTGTAAGCTGACGGCATATCCTCTGTATGTTGTTCTGGGAAAGCCCGCCCACCAAGCTTGTCATAAGTTTCTCGCAGTCTTTCCCTTACCACCTTAGCGGGTTTGAAGGACTTGGACAAAACACCGCGGCACAGGGTAATGGTGCCGCAGAGAGCCGATAGGGCCGTGGTTTTGCCCTGATGCCGAGCGTGTACGCCTCAGAAAAAAGAAGTGAGTAGTGTCAGTGATACCTTACAACCAAGTCATAATACACCCAAGTCGGTATGCCTTGGTACACTTGTATACAGCCCTTGTAATGCTCTGCAGCAGATGAGCGGACAGCCCCTCAATTTAGTCCGCAATATCCTCATGTCAAACGCCGTTTGCCATACTTCTATATGCAAGATATCCAGGAAAGTACCTGGGCTTGCCAAGTGGTTGTACAGCAGCACCTACACGGCGCAAAGCCTACTTCTAACTCGGGTAACATTCTGCGTATGCCGCAGCATTGATGACCGATACATGCCTACCTACAGGAACACGCTGCAATGCAACCCTGGGTCGTAAGCATGCTCCAGCATCGGGCTAAACTGACCCGGAAAGCATTCCGGTTCCAGCGGGGGAAAACAAATACGTCGGTTTCTTGAGCCACCTCACGCACCTTAGCCCCTTCAAGTGTGAGATGTCGTTACTGACCTGTTTCGGCCCACGGAACGTAACGCAATCGGTACCGAGTACCGGGGTTATATATTGAGAGTCCCTCGACGTGCTTGTGGGAGAGAGTTGTTAACAAGAATGGAATACCTGCACTCGGCATGTCAAAATCTCATGAAAGCGAGGCGGTCTCGCGGGCATTATGTAAAGCCGACGTAGCCAAATAACAATAATTAACCAATCTATATCCCTCTAGGCTGGACGAAAGCTGGGTAGTGTGCTGAAGTCAGGATGCAATGCGTAGTCTTGGAGACAACCAGACTGGGCGAATCTAGACCCTTTGCTCGACGTGCCAACCCTGTCCATGTGAGATGGAAGGAGTCGATTGCTGACTACAAGGCGGAAAACCACATTCGGGGAAGAGCATCATTGAATAATGGTACATTCCATGGTCGCATTCGCTGGGGTTGACGGCGGGGCGCATGGGCGAACGGAAACATGCACAGTTGGTTACTTCTTCCTGCGGCAAGAGGGACGGGATGTGATGTTTTTGAGTAAAATATGAGCCGGATAACTCCATCCGATCATGTGGTATCCCAGAGCTTCCTTAGGCTCGTTAGCGCTATTAACATTGCCTCGTCGGTTCTGATTCCCCGGGTTCCTTGGTTCGGCAAGACGTTCACCCAATGATCGAAGAGTTCCTTTGTCCGCACTCCTGAAATTCCCATCTCGCTCAGCTCTGGGTCGTTCATAGCGGCGTACTCCAAGCCTCGTGGGCCGCCAAACACGACTAAGAGATGTTTGAAGTTGGCCGACTTGTGGTTGGGGAAAGCCTGTGACAGGGGCAATCCTCGTTCAGATGTGCCGATACTCATGTCGTAGCCTTCCTCGTAGGGGCCCTCGGTGAGCACGTTTGAAACAGTCGAGGCCTTTCGAACGCTATAGCCCCAGAAGTAGCCGCCCTCGGTCCTCGGAGCCGACGGGTGGATGGGCTCAGGCTTTCCGCTTTCATCATCAGGCATCTTCAAGGTCAGGCGCGTCCTTGGAGGGATCGTCTCGGATATTGCCACCGTTTCGGGCATTCCAATTTCAACCATTGTCCTAAGTCGGTCAGCAGATAGCTTCAAACCATGGTCCTCCCGGGATATCTCTTACCCGTTACCGCTCTTCGGGCGGCCTGGCAGCGTCATGCCCTCTCTGTAGGGCAGCCACTCATCCTTGTGGGGATGATGTGGCATATCCATATTTGGCAACAGGCCCTGCGAGCGCAGATTGGGATGCAGAGGGAAAAGCGTTTTGCGCATAAAGGTCGGGGTTTCCAGATACGTGAGAAGATGCTCGAGAAAGTGCGCCGGGTCGACGTCGCCCGTATAGGCATCACGATCAAAAACGGCAGGCCGTTGATCCACTGGACTGTCGTCGTAGATGACCACCTCGTCGACAGAGAAGATGGCAAGAACACGAGCGATACGACCAGCATAAGTCGTTCTCTGCTCACGGGTCACACAGCTTGCCAAAAGTTAGTACAAGACCGGCAGTCTATCAAGGTAGGCATGAAGTTCGTACTCGTTAATGATACTCGTCGGCACCGCCACAGAGACCGTCCAGTCTCTCGGCTCGGTCGGCCTGAGCCTTGGCTCCTTGAACGTCGTTGCCATGTTGCTGCCCTCGGTGGTGTCAAGGCGCCTCTTCTGTGCCCTGGGTCAGTTGAGATTCGTCGCAAACCGACGGCTGAAATTTCCGTTGGCGATGGGGCTTGCAGGGATGCGGGCAGGCCAGGATGTAGTGGGTTGCAACACAAGTTCTAGGCCCGCTTGTTCTAGACGGATGCGCTCTTGGGGTTTTGAGCTCACCTTGGCTTGATGCTCATGTGAAGACGCCATCGGAAATATCAGTGCTGCGACAGACGCTCCAGGATACGCAAAAAGCTTCACGAGAAATTCAGATGAAGCTTTGGCAGAACCCAGACGAAAATATTCACCGCCTTCCTATCGGTTGCTATCAACCCTAACCCGCCTCCCCCGCAATGCGATCTGGACAGCTTTATCTTTATCGCCGTCACCACCCGTCGCTAATGGCTCGTCTTTTGCGACAACATCGCCATATTGCTGAATCGCCCGCCACACTCCCAGCAGTCTCTCACTTTCTACGAATATGAGCGCGACGGTAAAAATTACCTCCTCGGCGGAATGGCGCCAAGTACTTGGCTCCTCGAGCGTTGTCATCGCTGATTGTAAGTTTGTCGCATTCGATGCTCTCTCTAGGTCCCCGTGGCTAACAATGCGAACCCCAGTTTATGCCGATTGGTGCGGCCCATGCAAGATGATCGCGCCCACATTCGAGTCCCTTTCGACCAAGTACTCCAAGCCGAAGAAGATTACATTCTGCAAGGTCGATGTCGATAGCCAGGGTGAAGTGGCGCAGCAGTACGGTGTGCGCGCCATGCCCACCTTCTTGGTTCTGCACAACGGCTCCGTCATCGATACCATTCAGGGCGCGAACCCCCCTTCCTTGACAGCGGCCGTTGAGAAAGCGATCAAGTTGGCCGGTCCCCAAGGTGGCTCTTCGTTTGGCACCGGGGGACATAGATTGGGAGGTAGCGGGGTCTCAGCGCCACGAGCAACTGGTGGCCGGACGTTATCGAGGCCAAGGAACTGGAATCTCAGCAACCTCCTCCAATCTATCTGGGCCTTTTTCGGGCTATACTTCTGGTCCCTCTTCTCGGTAAGTAGCTCGAAGACATCATGGATACGCTGGTGTAACTAACATGGTCTCATAGCTCGACCCATATAAAGCCGCCGAGAACTCACCATTCAATACCGTCAACCCACCTCCAAAGCCGCAAGCTGGACAAGCCCCAGGCCACAGGGCTGCAGCACGTCCTGCGTTCAAAACCATGTCTGATCTCGGCAACTGAATAATCAGAGCTTTGCGTTGGGTTAATGCGAAATGCTGGAGTTTTGGGTTTCTGGGGCAAGGAGCGTTCTGTACCATTATGTTTGTGATTTCTCTAGATTTGTTTAGTTTGGGTTGATAAAGCCAGGTACAGTCAACACCCTAGTAAACGCAACCATTCGAGACTGGCAAACCGCTTGCATTTTCTGGGTGAGTTGCGTAAAGTGGGGCGCCTGATGACCCCCTTTTCATGGCTTGGCAAGAATTGGTCCTTAACTTTAGGCGCTTAATCTCTGGAAATTCAGAGGGTTTTAGTGGGTTAAGGCCTATTATATATATATATATATATATAT
>Ga0247758_1002314_pt1 | contig 10706 bp, 9 predicted proteins | sample UWRJL156409C4_FD_180950 | JGI IMG/M metagenome (GOLD analysis project Ga0247758, IMG submission 180950) | Plant litter microbial communities from Arlington Agricultural Research Station in Wisconsin, United States - UWRJ-L156-409C-4 | ecosystem: Environmental > Terrestrial > Plant litter >... | reverse complement strand
GGTGCCGGAAGGTTACGGGGAAGGGTTAGCCGTAAGGCGAAGCTCTGAACCTAAGCCCCGGTAAACGGCGGCCGTAACTATAACGGTCCTAAGGTAGCGAAATTCCTTGTCGGGTAAGTTCCGACCTGCACGAATGGCGTAACGACTTGGACGCTGTCTCAACGATGGGCTCGGTGAAATTGCAGTCTCGGTGAAGATGCCGAGTACCCGCGGCTAGACGGAAAGACCCCGTGAACCTTTACTACAACCTGGTATTGGGATTCGGTGCATCTCGCTCAGAATAGGTGGGAGGCTTTGAAGCATCGGCTGCGGCTGGTGTGGAGCCAACTTTGAGATACCACCCTTGATGTATTGGATTTCTAACGGCGCGCCATGAATCTGGGCGCCGAACAGTGCCAGGCGGGTAGTTTGACTGGGGCGGTCGCCTCCCAAAATGTAACGGAGGCGCACAAAGGTTCCCTCAGCACGGTTGGAAATCGTGCGTAGAGTGCAAACGCAACAAGGGAGCTTGACTGCGAGACAGACATGTCGAGCAGGTGCGAAAGCAGGTCTTAGTGATCCGGCGGTAGCAAGTGGAAGTGCCGTCGCTCAACGGATAAAAGGTACTCCGGGGATAACAGGCTTATCGGGCCCAAGAGTCCACATCGACGGCCCGGTTTGGCACCTCGATGTCGGCTCGTCGCATCCTGGGGCTGAAGTAGGTCCCAAGGGTTGGGCTGTTCGCCCATTAAAGCGGTACGCGAGCTGGGTTCAGAACGTCGTGAGACAGTTCGGTCCCTATCTGCCGTGGGCGTTGGAGAATTGAGAGGATTTGCCCCTAGTACGAGAGGACCGGGGTGAACGGACCTCTGGTGTATCTGTTGTCCTGCCAAGGGCATAGCAGATTAGCTACGTCTGGATTGGATAACCGCTGAAAGCATCTAAGCGGGAAGCCAGCCTCAAGATGAGTTCTCCCATCTCCTAGAGAGAGTAAGACCCCTGGTAGACCACCAGGTTGATAGGCCGGATCTGGAAGGACCGTGAGGTCCGTAGGAGACCGGTACTAATGGGTCGAGGGCTTGACGGATTTTTTTATGATTCCCGCGTGGCTGCGGTGCAGTTTTCAAGGTTCGCCGGAGGCGATCTCTCGCCACTTTCCGGTGGCTATTGCGAGAGGGAAACACCTCTTCCCATTCCGAACAGAGCAGTTAAGCCTCTCAGCGCCGATGGTACTTGGCCCGCAAGGGCCCGGGAGAGTAGGACGCCGCCGGTTTCTTCATACAAGACGCCGCCCCTCCGGGGGCGGCGTTTTGTCGTTCCAGCACCGCTCCGAGTTCCAAGACCGCTCCGACGTAGGCGTTCTCCGATGTAGACGTTCTCCACATTCCTCCCACCCCTCGGGCGCAATGTGGAGAACGTCTCCTTGAGGGGGATCTGGAACTCGGAGACGATGCTCGGGTCGCGGGCGTTGGTCGGGTCTGGGGCGTGGTGTCCCTTCGCAGGGCGCCTCGCTCGTCCCTCGCTCCGCGCGATGCCCTGCTACCGGGACACCACGCCCCGGACCTGTGGGCCGCGGGCGTGTGCTGTGCGCCTCGACCGTGAGTGTCGCTCAGTGGTTGCTGGGCAACCGTCGCGCGACACTGAAGTCGCCTCCGCGGGCGCTAGGTGATCGGCGCTGCCCGCCCAGGCCCGAGACGAGCGAGTCGCGCGCACGACTCCTGGCCGGGCGGCGGGCCGCGCAGGCCGGCGCGCAGCTGGTCCAGGCCGGAGCGCGTCGGGCGCGGCGCCGCAGCGCCTCGGTCCCTGCGGCCTGGAGGCGCGGGGCGGGGCGGGTGTCGCTGTGGGGTTGCAGGGCAACCGCTCAGCGACACTCAGCCCTTGTAGGGCGGGGTGATGGGGATCGCGCGCGATCGGCTGCGCCGCCGGCGAACTCAGCGTGGCGGCAGATGGGGCGGGTCGACCGGCCACAGGGGCGTCGTGCACACCTGGGGTCGGCCGGGCACCGCACCCGGCCGGCGTGCGCGCCTCGTAGCGCGCAGCGGCCGGCGGTGCGGATGGGGCGATTCGGCGGGCAAGGCGTGCTCGGAGACCTCCCAGTACTCCGAGCGTGAAGCGGCACGGGCCAAGCCGGTCGCGACCCGGAGCGCAGCGTGCAACGGCGAGCGATCCTGTCGCTCGGCGTCTGGCTGGGCCTTCCGGGGATCGTGTGTTCTGGCGAACATCTGTTCGTAAAGGTATGCACCTCGACGGACGGACCGTTCGGTGATCCCGCACTTTCCGGCTTTTGCGCCGCTGATTCCGCATGGGCAGAGGGATCACGGGCTCCCAGAACTGCAACGGAACTTGCACCGGGCGTTCGCCCGATGCGAACGTACGCTCGTCTAGACGGTGGTGCCGAGTGAGGACCACACGTCGATCTTCGTCCGCACGCGCGTGAGCACGTCGGTCGTGAACTCGGTGGTCCCGACGTGGCCGCCGAGGTCGGGCGTGCGGACCCCGGCCGCGGTCGCCTCGAGCACCGACTCGTAGATCGCCCGGGAGGCGCGCTCGGCGTCCGCGTGGCCGGCGGTCGCCGCGTAGTGCAGGACGGCGGCGCAGGAGAGGATCATCGCCATCGGGTTGGCGACGTCCTTGCCCAGGAGTGCGGGGGCCGTGCCGTGCGGGGCCTCGGCCATCGCCACGGTCGTGTTGTAGTCGTCGTCGAAGCCGAGCAGGACCGATTCGGCGCCCGCGATCGACCCGAACATCGGCATCACCAGATCGGAGAGGCAGTCTCCGTCCCGGTTCAGCGCGGGGATGACCAGGGGCTCGTCGGCGGCGCCGCTGATCAGGCCGGCGTACGTCGCGTCGATGAGGACGGGCTGGTAGCGCACGTCGGGGCTGCGCTCCGCGGCCGCGTCCATCTCCTCCTTGAGCATCCCCTCGTAGACGGGGGAGACGGTCCACTTCGGGCCGCCGTAGACCCGCCCGTTCATCTTGCGGGCCTGACGGAACGCGTACTCGGCGACCGCACGGCACACCGAGCGGGTGATCCGCTCCTTGCGGAACGCGACCTCGTCGCCGTCGCCCGCGACGCCCTCGCGCCACTGCTCGGCGCCGTAGGCGTCCTCGACGGCCATGCGCACGACGGAGATGGGGTAGTGGACGCCCGCGACCGGCGTGATGCCGGGGATGCGCCGGCCCGTGCGGATGATGACCTTGCCCTGCACCTCCTCGCGGAGGATGCGGTTGGGCGAGCCGACGTCGTCGGCGCCCTCGGGGGTGACCGTGGCGGCCTTGATGCCGAAGCCGCTGGCGTGCATCGCCCGGGCGGCCTCGTGGACGATCTCGTTGTTCGTCTCCCGCCGGCGCTCCAACGACAGGTCGAAGCGCTCGAGGTCGAGGTCCAGCCCCACGACGTCGGGGGCGAGGACCCGGATCGCCTGCTCCAGCAGCTCCTGACCGGTCTCGTCGCCCTCGAGGATGGTGATGGTCAGCCGGTCGCTCATGGCTCGCACGATATCGGCCGTGTGGGTCCGGCCCCATGGACCCGCGGGCCACTCGTGCTCAACCTGTCTTCGGTATGCGCGTGGTACACGCATACCGAAGACAGGTTGGACAGGGAGGAGAACCTCCGGCGCGGGAAGGGACCTCGCCCGGGGGAGCGAAAGGGTCCAGGACATGGCTGTTACCCTTGCCGAGGCGTCACAACGTCTGCCCTTCCCGTTCGTCGCCACTGACGCCCGGGCGACCGGGCGCAGATCCGGCACGCCACCTCATCTCATGGACACATTCGTCATCGACGGTGGTGTCGCTCTGTCCGGGACGGTCGTCCCGGCGGGCAACAAGAACGCCGCCCTTCCCATCCTTGCCGCCTCGGTGCTCACCACCGAGGAGGTCATCGTCCGCAACGTGCCGCGCATCCGCGACGTCGAGGCGATGATCGAGGTCCTCGCGGGCCTGGGCGTCACGGTCAACTGGATCTCCGAGCACGCCGTGGCCCTGTGCGCCAAGGACGTCTCCGCGGAGGCCAAGGTCGACCGCGAGGCCGCCGAACGGATCCGCGCGTCGTTCCTGCTCGCCGGCCCGCTGCTGGCGCGCTTCGGCCGCGCCGTCATGCCGCCCCCGGGCGGCGACGTGATCGGCCGCCGCCGGCTCGACCCGCACCTCGACGCGTTCCAGGCGCTCGGCGCCGAGCACGTGCCGGACCGCGACATCGTCCTGGAGGCCAAGGGCGGCCTGCGCGCCGCCGAGGTGTTCATGGACGAGCCGTCGGTGATGGCCACCGAGAACGCGTTGATGGCCGCCGCGCTCACCCCGGGGGAGAGCGTCATCGGCAACGCGGCCTGCGAGCCGCACATCCAGGACCTCGCGCGCATGCTCGAGTCGATGGGTGCCCGCATCGACGGCATCGGCTCCAACGTCCTGCACGTCCACGGCCAGGCCGAGCTCGGCGGCTGCGACCATCGCGTCCAGCCCGACCACATCGAGATCGGCTCGTTCATGGGGATCGCCGGCGTCACCGGCGGCGAGATCCGCATCAAGGACACGGTTCCGGGCGACCTGCGCATGGTGCGCCTGGCGTTCGCGCGTCTCGGGCTGCACTCCGAGCTCGACGGGGCGGACGTCATCGTCCCCGGCGGGCAGGACCTCAAGGTCCAGGCGGACGTCGGCGACCACACCTGCCGCGTGCAGGACGGTCCGTGGCCCGCGTTCCCGGCCGACCTCACGTCGATCGCGGTGGCGCTCGCCACCCAGTGCGACGGCCAGGTCCTCATCCACGAGTGGATGTTCGAGAGCCGCATGTTCTTCGTCGACAAGCTCGTCGCGATGGGCGCCAACATCCTCATGATGGATCCGCATCGCGCGATCGTGCACGGCCCCCGCCGGCTCTCCGGCGCCCGCGTGGAGTCCCCGGACATCCGCGCCGGGATGGCCGTCCTGATGGCCGCGTTGTGCGCCGACGGCCGCAGCGAGATCGGCAACATCCGTCAGATCGACCGCGGCTACGAGCGCATCGACGAGCGGCTGCGTGCGCTCGGCGCGAAGATCCAGCGGGTCGTCACCGAACCCGTAGCCGCCTGAGCGGGCGGTTCGCCGTACCATCGTCGGGTCGATCCGTCCCCCTCGCCCATGATCCATCCGCTCCCCTCAGGAACCCGTGACGTGCTGCCCGCAGAGATGCGGGAGCGTCGCGCCATCACCGACGCCGTGCGCGTCAGCTTCCTCGACCACGGATACGGCGAGATCGAGACGCCCGCGATCGAGTACGAGGAGGTCGTCCGCCGCGGCGGCGCCGACGGCAGCTCGAGCTACCGGGTCTTCGACGACCACGGCGCGGTGCTGTCGCTGCGCACCGACATGACGGTGCCGATCGCCCGCGTGGTCGCTTCGCGGTACGCGGACGCCGAGCCGCCGCTGCGCTTCTCCTACCTCGCGCACGCCTACCGCACGGTGCGCCCGCACCGCGGGCAGATGCGCGAGTTCCTGCAGGCCGGGGTCGAGCTGATCGGCGCGCCCGCGCCGGACGGCACCGCCGAGGTGCTGCGCGTGCTGTGCGCCGCGCTCGACGCCGCGGGCCTGAAGGGCTACCGCATCGGCCTGGGCGACGCGTCGCTCTACCCGGCGCTGCTCGACGCCTACGGCGCCGGCGAGACGGCCAAGGCCACCATCCTCACCGAGCTCGGCGATCGTGACTTCGTCGGCCTGGAGCGCGAGATCCGCGCCCTCGACCTGCCGGCGGACGACGCCGAGCTGCTGATGCGCATCGCGCAGCGCCGCGGCGGAGCGGAGCTGCTCGCCGCCGTCGCCGAGCACCCGCCCGCGGTCGCGGCCGCTGCGGCCACGTTGCGTGCGCTGCTGGAGCGGCTCGACGCGTCGATCTCCGACCGCATCGTGGTCGACCTCGGCGTGAGCCGCGACCTGGGCTACTACACGGGCCCCGTCTTCGAGATCTACGCCCCGGGCGTGGGTGCACCGCTGGGCGGCGGCGGCCACTACGACGACCTGGTCGGCCGGTTCGGCCGCGACCTGCCCGCCGTCGGCTTCGCCCTCAACGTCGACCGCCTCCAGGAGGCGCTCGCCCGGGAAGAGGAAGCGACCCGATGAGCGCCCTGAACGGCCTGCGCATCGCGGTCCCGCGCGGCGCGCTGATGGGCGACACGCTCGCGTTGCTCGACAGCCTGGGCGTCGACACCACCGAGGTCCGCGAGAACGACCGCAAGCTGCTCTTCGAGGACGTGGGCATCATCACGATGCGCCCGTCCGATGTGCCGACCTACGTGGAGGCCGGCGCGGCCGACGTGGGGATCACCGGCAAGGACGTGCTGATGGAGACGCCCCGCAAGGTCGCGGAGCTGGTCGACCTCGGCTACGGCGGCTGCACGATGGTGCTCGCCACCGTCGACGGTCCCGATCCGGCCGAGGAGGCGCTGCGCCGCTTCGGCGTGGTCCGCGTCGCGACGAAGTACAAGAACATCGCCCGCGACTACCTCGAGCGCACGGGCCGTCAGTCCGAGATCGTCGAGGTCAAGGGTTCCGTCGAGCTCGCGCCGCTGACCGGGATGGTGGAGGCGATCGTCGACCTCACCGCGACCGGCAACACGCTGCGCGAGAACGGCCTGATCGTCCGCGAGGAGATCGTGCACTGCACGGCGCGGCTGATCGCCAACCCGGTCGCCCACACGCTGAAGGCCGCCCAGATCGACGCGTTGGTGGAGCGCCTGCGTGGCGGTTGAGCGCCGGCGCGCGCAGGACGGGACAGCCGCCGAGGTGCTGGCGCTGTCGTCCTGGGCCCGGGGCCACGTGCCCTCGGGAGCGTCGGTGGCAGGGCCCGTCGCCGACATCGTCGGCCGCGTGCGCGCGGGCGGCGACGCCGCGCTCGACGCGGCCGTGCGCGAGTACGACGGGCTCGCCGCCGGCACGCCGGTGCGGGTGGGGGAGGACGAGCTGCACGCCGCGCTGGCCGCCCTGGATCCTGCCGTCCGCCACGGCCTGTCGGTGGCGATCGACAACGTGCGCGCCGTCGCGCTCGCCGGGGTCGGCGAGGACCGCGACGTCACCCTGCCCCAGGGCCACCGCGTGCGCCTGCGGGAGCTGCCCGTCCGGCGCGCCGGCATCTACGTGCCCGGCGGCCGTGCGCCGTACCCGAGCACCGTCGTCATGGGCGTGGTCACCGCCCGCGCGGCCGGGGTCCAGGACGTCGTCGTCTGCGCCCCCGGCGGCCACCCGGTCATCCTCGCCGCGGCTGCCCTGTGCGGCGCCGACACGGTCCTGCGCATGGGTGGCGCTCACGCCGTCGCCGCGCTCGCGTACGGCACCGAGACGATCGACCGCGTCGACGTGATCGCCGGGCCCGGCAACCTGTGGGTGCAGGAGGCCAAGCGGCTCGTCAGCGGGGACGTCGGGATCGACGGCTTCTACGGCCCGAGCGACGTGCTGGTGCTCGCCACCGCCGGCGCCGACCCGGCGCTGATCGCCGCCGACCTGCTCGCCCAGGCCGAGCACGGCACCGACTCCCTCGCCGTCTGCGTGAGCCCCGACGAGGCGCTGCTCGACGCGATCGCCCCGCTGGTCGGCGACGCCATCGGGCCGATCGTCCTGGTCGGCGTGCCCGACGCCGAGGCTGCGCTCGTCTTCGCCGAGGAGTTCGCGCCCGAGCACCTGGAGCTGCAGGGAGAGGACGCCGAGGCGCTCGCCGCGCGCGTGCGGAGCGCCGGCTGCGTGTTCGTCGGCGCGGCCGGCGGCACCGCGTTCGGGGACTACGTCGCGGGCTCCAACCACTCGCTGCCGACCGGCGGTTCCGCCCGGTTCGCCAGCGGCCTCTCGGCCCGCGCGTTCCGCCGCCGGATGAGCGAGGTGCACGTCGACGGGGCCGCGGCCGCGCTGACCGCGGCGGGCGCTCCGATCGCCCGCGCGGAGGGCTTCGAGGCACACGCGACGTCGATGGAGGCCCGGTTGCGATTGAATCAGGAGCGAGCATGAGCCGAAACGCGAACATCGACCGAGCCACGAAGGAGACGGACGTCCGTCTGCGCCTCGACCTGGACGGGTCGGGAGAGGGATCCCGCGTCACCGGCGTCGGGTTCTTCGACCACATGCTCGACCTCGTCGCCCGGCACGCCCGCATCGACCTGGACGTGCAGGTGACCGGAGACCTGGAGACGGGCTCGCACCACACGATCGAGGACACGGGCATCGTCTTCGGGCAGGCGCTCGACCGTGCGCTCGGGGACCGCGTCGGCATCACCCGCTACGGCTTCGCCGTCGTCCCCATGGACGAGGCCCGCGCCTCGTGCGCGATCGACTTGTCGGGCCGGCCGTACACCGCACTGGACGCGACGCTGCCGCCCGGGGCCACCGGCGGGATGGACCACGAGATGGTCGAGGAGTTCTTTCGCGCCGTGGCCAACGGGGCGAAGCTCACGCTGCACCTCACCGTGGAGCGCGGCACCAACGCCCATCACATGATCGAGGCGACGTTCAAGGCCTTCGCTCGCGCTCTGCGCGAGGCGGTCTCGATCGATCCGAAGGAGACGGGGGTGCCCTCGACCAAGGGCACGCTCACCGACTGATGGGCAGTACCGCCGCCGACGGGCCCGCAGACGCACCGACCATCGCCATCGCCGACTACGGCATGGGGAACCGCCGCTCGGTCGAGAAGGCGCTGGAACGGGTCGGTGCCCGCGTGACGATCACCGACGACGAGACCGCCCTGCGCGCCGCCGACGGCATCATCCTGCCCGGCGTCGGCGCCTTCCCGCCCGCGATGGTCGCGCTGCGCGCCCACGGGCTGGACGACCTGCTGCGCTCCTGCGTGGCCGAGGGCACGCCGCTGCTCGGCCTGTGCCTGGGCATGCAGCTCCTGTTCGACTTCTCCGAGGAGCACGGCGGGGCCGACGGGCTCGGCCTGCTGCCCGGCACCGTGCGCCCGCTGAAGGCCGACGGTCTCAAGCTGCCGCACATCGGCTGGAACGAGGTCACGTGGACCCGCCCGTCGGTGCTCAGCGAGGGCCTGCCGGATCCCGCGAGCTTCTACCACGTGCACTCCTACGTCGCCGACTGCGCCGACGCCCAGGACGTCCTGGGCACCTCGGACTACGGCAGCGTGTTCCCGTCGGTCGTCGGGCGCGGCAACGTGCTCGGCGCCCAATTCCACCCAGAGAAGTCCTCCGCCAACGGCATGGGCTTGCTCGCCAACTTCACCACGCTATGCACCAGGACGACAGCATGATCCTCTACCCCGCGATCGACATCCTCGACGGCCACGCAGTGCGCCTCGTGAAGGGTGACTTCGACGCCAGCACCGTCTACCGCGATTCGCCCCTGGAGGCGGCACGTGCGTGGGTCGAGGCCGGCGCGCGCTTCCTGCACATCGTCGACCTGGACGGGGCCAAGCACGGCAGCCCGATGTCGTTGGAGCACCTGGAGCAGATCACCTCCGAGGTCCGGGTGCCGGTCCAGTACGGCGGCGGCCTGCGCTCCCTCGGTGCGGTGCGCGACGCCCTGGCGGCCGGCGCCGAACGGGTCATCCTCGGGACGGCGGCGCTGGTCGACGTGGACTTCCTCGACGACGTCCTGGGCAGCTACCGGGACCGCATCGTCGTGTCGGTCGACACGCGCGGCGGCCAGGTCTCGACCTCCGGCTGGCAGGAGACGATCGCGTTGACGGCCGAGGAGGTCATCACCCGCCTGCAGAACCGCGGCGTGCGTTCCTTCGTCTACACCAACGTCGACAAGGACGGGATGCTCGAAGGGCCCGACCTCGACGAGGTGCGTCGCATCGCCGGCGCCGTGCGCGGCCGCTTCCTGTACTCGGGCGGCATCGGCAAGATCGAGGACCTCGAGGCGCTGGCCGGCCTGCGGCAGGTCAACCTCGGTGGCGTCATCGTCGGCAAGGCGCTCTACGAGGGCAAGTTCACGGTGGCCGAGGGCCAGCGCGTGCTACAAGGCTAGGGTGCACCTCAAGCGCGTCATCCCCTGCCTGGACGTCAGCGACGGCCGGGTCGTCAAGGGCACCAACTTCGTCGACCTGCGCGACGCGGGCGATCCCGTCGAGCTCGCCGAGCGCTACGACGCGGAGGGCGCCGACGAGCTCGTCTTCCTCGACATCACGGCGACGCACGAGAAGCGCGACACGATCGTCGAGCTCGCGCGTCGCACCGCCGACAACGTCTTCATCCCCTTCACGATCGGGGGCGGGATCCGCACGGTGTCGGACGCCCAGGCCGTGCTCGACGCGGGGGCCGACAAGGTGTCGATCAACTCCGCGGCGGTCGCGCGGCCCGAGCTGATCGACGAGCTGTCGGCCCGCTTCGGCGCGCAGTGCGTCGTGCTGGCCATCGACGCCAAGCGCCGCGCCGCCGACGACGGCTGGGAGGTCTACGTGGCGGGCGGACGCACCCCGGTCGGCCGCGACGTGGTCGAGTGGGCGGTCGAGGGCGTGGCGCGCGGGGCGGGGGAGATCCTCCTCACGAGCATGGACCGCGACGGCACCAACGACGGGTACGACCTGGCCCTCACGCGGGCGGTGGCCGACGCGGTGCCCGTGCCGGTGATCGCCTCCGGCGGGGCGGGTGAGCTCGACCACCTCGTCGACGCGCTCGAGTCCGGCGCGGACGCGGCGCTCTGCGCCTCGATCTTCCACTACGGCCAGCACACCATCGCCGAGGCCAAGGCGCACCTCTCGGCGGCCGGCGTGCCGGTCCGCGTCGTCTAGCGGGCGCGTCGGTCCGTCCCTCGAACCAGTC
>Ga0247758_1002313_pt1 | contig 10708 bp, 17 predicted proteins | sample UWRJL156409C4_FD_180950 | JGI IMG/M metagenome (GOLD analysis project Ga0247758, IMG submission 180950) | Plant litter microbial communities from Arlington Agricultural Research Station in Wisconsin, United States - UWRJ-L156-409C-4 | ecosystem: Environmental > Terrestrial > Plant litter >... | reverse complement strand
AAAAAAAAAAAAAAAAAACCAACGGCTGCGACAAGGAGAATCACTTTCTGTATAGGATGCGCAGGATTTACAGGTTCAGAGAGGTTAAGGTGCAGATCGGGAGGGAAACGCAGGCGGGTAGTGGTCGGAAGCCGAGGGTCGAGACGCGCGCACGGCGTTGTGACACTTTCGCATGTGGACCACATTATAGCAAATACAGTAATTGCGACGTCCTAACGTTATCTTTATATATGGGACTAGTTCTGGGCCGCCTCGGCTAGAGTTAAAGCAATTCGCAGGCTGCGCTGCAGGCTGCCGAAAATGGTAATTAGGGCGAGCAAAGGTGAGCCAGCCTGAGCGAATCCTGATCAAGGACTGAGCCGAGCCTGAGCCAAGGTGAGCAACGTCACGTCGGCGAGGTACGAAAAGGGAAATTTCGTGTGCCCGAATTCGTCGCACAAAACAATAAAACCCTTAGTTTTTTACCACCACTGTCATCAGCTGACTAGCCTTCCCCGCAGCGCCCACACCCAGATCGCGCCCGCTCGCTGAAGCTATTCGCAACGGCCTTGGCGGCAATGATGAAGGCATGGAGGTAAGACCGTAATTTTTTCCAATAAACTTGAGACCAGGTTTACCAGTGTTCCAATCAGCTGACTGGGTTAGGTTTCTGTAGTTTCTCCAAATCAACTCGCTCTCGAGCATCGCGCTGCCCCTTCGCCCGGCTCGTCGGAGTGGTGGAAAATGTTTCTCAAAGCCGGAGAGGAGCGACAGATCATGTTCTACAGAGCACAAGAGAAGAGAGACGAGCTCGAGGAGAAACAACGCGTCGCTGCTATTATGCTGATTCCCGCATTGATGATTCTTTTCATGTTCTGGATTCACACGAGGTCATGAAATTTGTTGGGAGGGAGAATGTGGGAAGCTTTGGTATGAACATAGGTAGCAGCTGTTCAGCATCAAATCATCGGCACGACCCAAAATGTAGCACCTAAGGTACCTACTTGCCATTTAACTCAGACATCGGGGAATTAAGATAGTCGTGTTATATGTGACGTAAAAATCCTCAGTTTCGCACATCAACAATATGTGGTCAACACAAGTGTGATGCTTCCGCGCAAGCGCCTACCGTAATGGCTGATTGTAGAATCCTCAACTTCGCTCCTCAACGATGACGATCGACTCTGTAAGGCAGGCGCGAAGCCTCAGGCACCAATTGGAACCCTACCCCACTGGCCACAGGGCCTTAAAACCAGTCTCAGGCAGCCAGAGCTTTTAGAACAATCAAGCATCCATACCACCAGTCAACAACTCTTGGCATCGGCGCTTCTGGCCCCGCAAGCCACAGCCCAGGCCGGGCTGCGGCGCGCCGATCTAAACGTGGAAGGTTCGTTCGAAGCCTAGGTTACCCAAGTTAGCCGAAGCTACCCCCGCTCTCGCTCGCTTTCTTGCCGGCCTTCATTGCAGCTCGCTGCCTGACGGTGCACGACAGCGCTGCAGATGGGGCCTGCGACATGGGCGCTGACGAGCATGACTAGGGGCATTAGTCGGAGCAGATGAGGCCGGTATTAGTAGGCCTTGCTCCCTCGCGGCTCACCGAAGAGCAAAGATGCCGGTAGCCTCCCGGCAACCATCTTGAACAAACTGCAGCAAATGACCAAGGCTCGTGCCGATCCCGATAAGCTCCCGTGGGATCCTGCTGGGCCGCGTCCCCATGATCCCCTCTTCCCCATCCCGTCCCCTTGGACCTACATCACCTTGCCCGCCCGCATCTAACGGCTCGACGACTCCCGTGCAGATCACCCGTCGCAACGGCAGAGCGGCAGAGCGACAGGACGAAAGAACGAAAGACGGAAGAAAGAACACCGAAACTCCCAGTATGGCACCGCCAACCGATCCCCACCTCAAAAAGAAGACCAGCTTTCGCGACCGACTCAAGTGGCCGGCGGGCAAGAGCACATCGACGTCACAGCCAGCTCAGGGCGAGACAGCGACCTCAACAAAGAAGCGAGCTGCCTACAAACCCAAGCATGCAGCCTCGGACTTCTCGCGCCTGGCAGGGCCAGTGGTTCCGCGTCGTATCACCAGTCTAGCGCCGCAAGACAAACACGTCCTGTCGACCACGCCGCCGAAGATAGCGCCTCCCGAACACCAGAGTCCCAAGCCGCCTGTCAGATCAAACCATCAAGACCGAACGGAGCGAGTGACCCGATCCGAGGCGCTGCCGCCGTCCTACGAGCAAGCCAAGCCAGTACCCCGAGTCGAAGAACGGTCCTCACGAACGACCCTGCGAGAGACGAAGAGACCCACCCTCAAACCCAGCATGCTATCGCTCCCCAAGCTACCTGCCCAACAAAACACATTCTCCGACGGGCCCTGGGCAGCAGCCCAAGCCGCCGTCCCCATCCCAATCACTCCCATCCCCATCGCCTGGACTCCAGGCGCAGCTGAGTCCGCACAGTCAAATCTCCTCCGAACAAGAAGCCGGGATCTCCCGCCCCATCTCGCCCAAACAAAAAGCAGGGAGCCTCCGCCACATCTCCAACCCACAAAGAGCCGAGACCTCCCACCCCAGACCACTACCACAGAACAAAGATCGCCAAACACCTCATCCGCCCCACCCAGCGACTTCGAGCTCTTCCTCGCCCGCGCTGAGGCCGAAGACCGCGCCCAGCGCGAACAAGTCTGGCAGACCCTCACCCAGCGCTCGTGTGCCGCCGCCGCAGCCCCGATGCCCATCGTGCGACCCAATCCCCACCGGCAATTCGCCTCGAACTCCAACAAAGCGAGCACCGGCAACGGGACCGGCGCCAATACCGGCACGCACAATCTCACCCATAGAAGCAGCGCACAGTACATCCTCGGCGGCACTGGCGCAGGAGCAAGAGAGCAGGACTCCCCCCGAAACACACCAGGGCCAGACGAGAGGCGCGGAAGCGCCACCCGACGAGGGAGCTACGCTGTGACGCCCAAGGGATCGAGACAGGCGCTCAAAGACAAGTCGTCGATGCAGAGTATTGCAGTGTACTCTGTCCATGACGAGAAGGAGAAGGGGGTTGTCTCCGAGGGGGAGAGGGTGAGGACGCTGAGGAGAGAGTCGAGTTTAACACAGCGGATTGTGGAGTATATCCGGCCGCCGAGGGATCAGGGGCTTTATCATTCTGCAAGCAGGACGAGTATGAGGCGGACGGGTGCTCAAGGGGGGGTTGGTCGAACGATTTTTGAGCAGGTTGATGAGTGATGAGTTATCGGCGGTGTGGTTGGAGCTAGCTGTTGGAAATTTGAGAAGTTTTCCGAGTGACGAGGAATGGTTATGAAGGTTCTAACGCATGGAGAACGGCGAGGAAGAAGCTCTTCCGACATGCTTTGTACGCCGATCTGGCACAGTTCTGGCTTGCCGTCGATGCGAAATACCCATGTATCGATATGTTTCTCGCTCAGGTAATCTACTCAAAACCATGTTCAAGAACACCACCCCTTTCCCCGCTTCGTGCCTAATATTCTAAATAACAAACGCTGTATCCTTATTTCTGTGCCACCAAACAACCCATGACTCTTCAACACGGGCATCGCCAAATACCAGAATGGTGTAGAAACAACTCAACGACGAAGACCCCCACGGCCACCCCGCATATCTGGACCACTGGATGGACGTGGATTCTCTCACAACGCCATTCGGCCGAACGATCATCCTCCAAAGGTGTATCATCCGGCCTTGCGTCTTCAGGATCCGACGGTGCATTGGTGGCGCCGTACGTAGTAACAGGTTGCTGCGAGGACAGTTGCGTGCCATGTAGTAGGGGGCGCTCGACTGCCGTAGACGCACCGGATGCCCCGGGCGACCCCATGATTGTCCTTGCCCCTTCTTGTGGACTCTCGGGCACTGGGAAACGAAATTGGCTATTGGGAGACCCCATTGTTTCGGTTGTCTGCGATGGAGGAGATGAACAGCTGTGCTATCTCTTCGTCGCTTATTGTCGGATCGTTGCGGTACTGCCAAGCAAAGGCGAGATATTCGTCGCGTCTTCCTGAGGTCTCCAGGAATCGATGCAATACCATGAATATGCTGAAGATGTCTCCCGGGTCTGGAGCTTCTGGTGATAGTGCTGTGCGAAGAGTTGTTAGCAGCCGGTCTTGTAGGGGAGCACCCGAACCCCGCGGGAGGGAGGGACGCGGCAGGGATGTCTCAAGATACTCACAGTCTGCTTCGTCTCGGAAAACGGTCGGGGGCGCAGACCGAACGCGGCGGCGACGAGATGTTACAGGCAAGCGATCGGGGACAATCAGGCCGTGGCTGGCGTTGGCGTCGGGCGAAGACATTTTTTGCTGGTGATTGGTGATGTGGAAGAAGAAGGCCCCCGTCCAAGAATTGGGGGGACGTCATGGTCTTAAAGAAGATAAACGAGCAGTCGCGCATGCCCCCTTCATTGGTAAACAAGGTGATGACGACTTGAGGTCGACCTTGCCCCAGTGAGGCGGAAGCGACAGTCGAGGGCTTCCAGACATCCACCATGAAGGAAACGGCCAACAGCGCAAACAGCGAGCAGTTGCGACCTGGCACAAAATCGTGGCAGCGTGGAAAGCAGAATCCTCCGCCGTGCAACCAACAGAAGAGAAAGGGGAAGGCTTTCACGTCACAAAACCCACTCTGCAAAAATTGACAACTTACGGCCCTCCTGAACAATCGTTTATTTCCTCCATTGCCAACCACAACCTAGGCAGATGTAGCAGAGACAGGCGCTCCAGAGCGAAGACATTTTGCGATCAACTCCGAACCCCAAAGAGCCACAGGATACTAGTATAGTAGTATGCGAGCACCGCAAGGACCACTCCTCCAAGCATCACGCCCACTCCTCCCACTGAAAATCCCATGCGCTGCTCATCGTTGTCCCGGACCGCCTGCGAAGGTGTGGCAGATGCTTCGCGATGTATTTCCTTTACCTTGTTCAGCATCCTCTCCTTGTAAGCTATGATGTCGCGATGACGGGCAATCTCGCTGATGGAGTACTGGTTGAGGATTCCACGACGGAATTCAGCGTTCTCCTCAGTGATTTCACGCAGCAACACAGCGTTCCGCTCACTCATCTCGCGCTGGAGCGCACCGTTTCGATCGCTGATGTCGCGCTGGAGCGCACCGTTCTGCTCAAAAATCTCCCGCTGGAGAGCAGCGTTCTGCGCATTGTTGTCACGCTGCAGCTTAGCGTTCTCCTCGATCATTTCGCGCTGCAGAGCAGCGTTTCGTAAGTTTGTGTGGTCGTGCAGAGCGTTGTTTCGCTCATTCGACTGGAGAACCTTGTCGACAACCTCTGTGATGAACTCGCGGTTCATCTCCGCCTGGCCCTGCAAAAACTCTCCCAAGATTTTGCGGTCTCTCTGGCCATCCTCCGATCTCGAGAAGTTGTCCCTGAAGAAACGCTGTCCCTCGGCCGTGCGGGCTTGCTGGGCGCGGGGGTCCTGACGTGTATGATCCGGTCAGCAGATGGAAAGAGGATGAACACTGGAGCAATTGCAGACATACATTCTTTGCCTGACGCGGCTGATCCTCGGCGGCTGGCGCACCGGATTGGCTGCCATCCGCAGCGGCGGGCTGGTGGGCAAAATCGTCCATATCTTGGTCCAGCACTGAAGAATGCGAAGTTAGATTTACTTTAATCTGGACTCAGAGGTGGGTAGCTGATGACTTACGATCGACAAAGCTTTTTTGGCGCAGCGGCACGAGAGCGAGAGCGGCGATAACGGCGCGGCGGCATGGCTGTTGAGGTTGGTCGAAAAAGGAAGGAAGAAATGAAGAATGCCGATCAACAGCCGCGAGAAATTTATGGGCGAGCGCACCACAACCGGCCGGACGGAGTGATTTACGTGACTTGAACTTGATGAAGTGGGGCACCAAGAATTGCCCGCGGAGGAGGGCCGTATATTTTAGGTGAGATCTGAAGAACCTCTGGGTTGAGTGGTGCCAGGTGGTGAGAAGGCTGTTGGTTTCTGGGCGACCCCAAGCCTGGCACTTCCAGCGGGAGGCATGGCTCTACTTGCATGGTCGCCTCCGTTTACCAACAGGATCAAGGGAAAGGCTTTCACGTCACAGCATCAAACGCATCACCAATTCTCAAAAGGCGCATCAGGACTCATGTTCATCTGCCGTTTTATCGACTACAAGCCCCGACTAATATAGCTCGTATACAGGTACCTCAGAGTTGAGACTAGCACTCTGCCATCAGGTCTTACTTCCCATACAGCCACGCAAAAATGAAGAGCGCAACAATGAGGGCGATGATGTGCTGCATCTTGTGCTGCATCTTCTGGTGGTGTTCAAGTATCTCACGCTGAGAGTTCTCCAAGTGTACTAGCGTTTTGTTCCAGCATTCATCCTCACGGGCGGCGTTTCGCTCAACAATCTTGAGGTTGTGGAGGTTATTCTTGTAGGCCATCTCTGCGTTGGACGCCCGGGTCATTTCTATCATGGCCCACGTATGCTCTCTCAGAAGCTTGTGTTTTCTCTGCATCCGAATATCATTCCGCCGGTCCACTCCCGAAAAGAATTCGTCGAGGAAACGCTTTTGCTGTGCTTGGTGAACCCGCGAATCCTAATGTAAACCCTCCAGTCAGCAAATGGAAAGACCTCATGCTGGTAAGCCACACTTAAAGTCGTTGACTCGGCATATTGGGGAGCTAGGCCGGAAGCAGCCTTCGCATTTTGACGCTGGTCGGCGATAGTAGGCGCGATCAAGTGCAAAGGAAAACTGCGAGCTTACCTGGTTTGACTGATTCGGCCTGTTCGTGCCGGTCGGCTCATTGGGCTGGCTGCCATCGCCGGCGACCTGAGCAGGCTGGTCGATAAAGCCTTTTGGTGCGGTAGCGCGAGGGCGGCGGCGACGAGAGGCCATTGTTTTGAGGTTGATGGAAAAGTAAGGAATCAAGCAAGCCGTAACAGCAACAAGGAAATTTGTAGGTGAGCGCGGCACAAATGGAAAGAGTGATTCTGAGATGCCTGGACCTTGGCAAACAATTTCTGAGAAACAGTGGGGTAAGCGGACTGGAATCTCGAAATACCTGCCTATCTCGGAGATCTCATTGGCTGGGAAAGAAAACAAATATTGCAACGTGATCTGCCAAACGTCAGATGAATATGTCTCCCAGACAAGGCCTGCGTGGGCCTACTTGGAGTGGAACTAGGGCTTGATTCTGGCGAGATCTTCCACATAGCAGGCGCTGAAAAATTCCTCCCCACGCAATACCCATCGATCATAACATCGACGACCGCAACCAAAGTCGCTGCCAAAGTCGTCGAAGACGGCTCCCAACACCAATTCTTCCTAGTCCGGCTCGAATTTCAGTGACAACTGTACGCGTCGCCATCATCTGCTTTACCAGGAGCAAAGCTGACCAAATGCTCGCGCAATAGTTCCGGTTCAGGATGGGGGCTCCGAGGTGGCCCAAATCGCCGAAGGCAGCGAGGTAGGTAGACCCTTCTGGTGATCGCTATGTTTGGCCTCAGCTCACTGGTGCACAGAGAAACGAAATTCATGACGCGCACACTGCCTGGGCTAGGGCTGTTGTGGCAGGCCTAGCAGAGAGCGGTGTGATCACAAACACCGACTTCCACATGGTGTTCGTGATGAACGCCATCAGCCATATGTTTTTTTCGGCGATGACGGATGGAAGACATGCCTCGCTCGTCAATTACGAGCCCGTGCAGTTGGCTGCGATGGTACAGCTTGCTGTCGACGATCTTTGCAGCTCTCATAAACGCGCCGCTACCGTCCAGCGTTACGGCACCAGCGACAACAGCACCACCGACGAGATGCCAGAGCGACTGGCAAAGCGAGAGCACCTGCTGGACGTGTTCCATGAACGCACGGTGGCGATTCTGGCCGGCCAAGCCAAGAACGAGGAAGCCAAGAACCAGAAAGCCAAGAAGTCCCAAGAGCGCAACAAGATGGTCATAGTGGCCTTCATGGTGGTCGCACTTGTGCTGCTCATCGTTCTGGCCCTCATGGTCATCATGGCTCCGGCCAAGCCTAATCAAGCGGTCAACGCCTCTGATGAGCTGTAGGCAAAGAGTGCTACAGTCATCGCTGTATCGGGGTCCAGAAGAGGATGTGGCATCCGAAAAGACCGCTGTATACGAGGCTCGGAGTCAACGTGAGTGACTAAAAGTCAGGTCATCAGGTGTTCCGTCGAGTCGTTCAGTTCAGGTATATAGCTGGGTAATGAGAAGGAACCTACACCCGATGAGGGGCCTGGATGAAATATTCAATACGTGGTGACCGGTGGTGCGATCATGAGCCTCAATCCGGATCTAGTGAAGTATGGCCTATCGTTGGATCTTTGCTCATGATAGCCCTTTCCCGCCGCTTGGGTGCCCCTGGCAGGATCGTGAGTAGCCATGATGGTCAAGGATGACACAAAATCGTTCGCACGTCTATGTCTTCGAACGGCTCCTGATGGTCCATTTTCGAAAGCACATCGTGCAGCCGCAGTGACCACGAGCAGAGCAATCAGGGCGACGATTTCAATCACCATACAGGTCAGATTCGCTTGTGCAGAGCGTCCAACATGACCTCTCGTGTCTCCAGTCTCTCGGCAATCTCGGGAATTCTGCCGGCGGTGTCGCGCTGCGCGAGGATGAAGCCACCAATCAAAATGCGGAGCCTGTTATGGCGTCCGACGAAAGCTCCGTGTGCCAAACTATCAACATGGGTGGATTGAGGGCCAGATCGTCAGGTTCCGCATTATTTTTGCCTCTTGTTAGATATATAGTCAAGAAAAAGGCATCTGCACCGATGAGGAGTCTGAATGAGCAAAAACATGCTGGGTAGTGCGATGATGAGTCTCATGTATAGGTTGCTAGATTTCGATTGTTGGCTGTATATATACTGCGAGATGCTATGTCTCGGGCTGCCTGACAGTAAATGACTTTGTTCCGCCCATCGTTTCCGCCAAGCTTCACGGGGAGAACGGAGATATATATTTGGATATGAGGCTGGTGTTTTACTCCAGTCTGAAAACATGTTTCTACAAGTTTGCTCAGCATGAGGGGAGCTTTCCTCAGGATGTTGCATTTGTGGTTGCTACCCAAAAATAGACACCTGTCACTGTTTTCAATGAGTCAAGGACTGAATCACAAACTTCTTGGAAGAGGTTTGCAACTGGAAAACTACCTGACCCATATTTCTCAAGGCATCACCTACGCACAAAACGACTAGTATGAGCCAGCAACGCTGACACATTTAAAAATCAGCTAGCGATGCTCTTAGAATCTCGTGTGCCAGTGAGGCTCCAGTCCAGCACCGGCCTTCCCCCTTTGTCCGCTGCATCTCTTGCATAATGCATCATGTCTGTGTTCTGCCTCATCAAATATCATTCTTCTAACCAGTTGAATCTGCCCTTAGTTTGACGCGCATAAATTGGAAATTGGCAAATGTTCGACACCACCTAATTTCAACGAGTAAAGTCTTCCGGGTCACTCGGGAGGTTCCTGGCCACAAATATGTTGCCGGTTCCCTCACCAAGTGCCCGGTCTGAACTTTCTTCCTCTTTCTTCACCATCTGCCTTTATCGAAAATATCGACGCACTCACGCGTTTCCGCCTGCAAACTGTCTGTAGTCCAATTGTAAGTCATCTTCCTCAATCAATCAGCCCTCTTCACCCTGCGAATGAAAGGACGACAGGAGAGACGCGATACGTGTTGAGAGGGATAGAGAGACGGAGGCCATACGAGCTGAGAGGCATAGGGAGACGATGCTACGAATTGTTGACAGCAACCGCATCAACGATGCGAAAATAATGGCAGTCACAATGATGGTCGCAATGGCGGGCATAATTGTGGGAATATTGGCTGTATTTCACATATGGTCCTAAGGCGGATAGGTGGTCGCGATGACTGTGCCCGTCATCGCGGGCTGAGAAATCTCCCCGCGTTCTAGCTAGGTCCCTCTAATTGAACATTACGTGTGACCTGCTGCATCTGCTTATGGTTTGGTGTCGTGAACATGGCGGGCGATGGCGTTGAAGTGTTGTCGTTGGCGCGGGTGTTCTTCGGCAGATCTTGCAGTTCCAAGTCCGTGCACGTGTGGGCGCGACAGCTGAGAAACCGGGGCTCGCCGCCGCGGTGGCGTCCCACTTTCCTGGAAGCAGCTAGAGAGCCAACGAAAAAGTGTACACATCGCATCCCGCATTCGCTGGGCCTCCTTCTCTCCGCTCATTATCAACCCCTTTAGACCGATCGCCGTTCTGTTTGAGCGGTCAACATCGATGCCGTCAGGATAGGCGCGTGTTATAATTTCTCTTTTGCCTGCTATGGCGCCGCTCGTCGATAATGCGCAGATCAAATCTGCCGACCTGCTGCGGCCGCTACCGCTCCAGCGACATGCCTACATCTGGCCCTTCGCGATAATATGGCCCGTTTTCTTGCGGTTCTACCTGAGCGCCGAGCTCTACGAGAAGCACATCCAAGCCCCCGAGTGGACCTTCGTCTGGGTCGGCGCCATCATCACAGTCCAGTCGCTGGTCTGGCTTTGCACCCATTGGAGCGTCAACCTCCGCGCTGCGTTCACGACCAAGAAGGCGCGCTCCATTGAGGACGCCGAGTTGATCAAGGTTATCCCCATCGCGAACGCCGGCACCGCCGACATCTGCAAGCTTGTGCGCGACAAGGTACCCCTACCCATCCCCGCGCTATCCGGTTCCCCAGAGTTGAGCTAACTTTGCCGTCTGGCACAGGTCGGC
>Ga0247758_1002311_pt1 | contig 10722 bp, 6 predicted proteins | sample UWRJL156409C4_FD_180950 | JGI IMG/M metagenome (GOLD analysis project Ga0247758, IMG submission 180950) | Plant litter microbial communities from Arlington Agricultural Research Station in Wisconsin, United States - UWRJ-L156-409C-4 | ecosystem: Environmental > Terrestrial > Plant litter >... | reverse complement strand
GAGAAGGGGAGAGGATGGTTAAACAGGATATTTCCGAGGGCTCGATGGGAGTAGGGGAGGGTTTTGGGACTCTTGTAAGGTGCGCTGGGGTTTTAGCTTTGAGATTTTCTGCCATTGAACTTCCACCGTGGTATGTATATGTTTCGTTTCCCGGTACGTGGACCTATAACCTTCGATCTTCAGCCTCCGAATCTTGGTGCTTGTTCGTATTTGGCCTCTCGCTGAGGTAAGCGTCTGCTGGCGGCAGAGGCGAAACCCTTTCTAAGGAGATGGTCGAACGACAGCCTGTGGCGCAATCTCTGGACTATGATGTTGAGCACCTAGAACTTGCGGATTTCTGGAAAGTACGGATCCTGTTGTTCACACCTCTACGAGACAATGTATGCAATAAGAAATATGTTGGGCTGATGTTGGCTGCCGGTGCATGAGTTTGTTCATCTTTTAGAAGGCACACCTTTATCGTTGCTAGTTCCGCGATGCGGTGAAGCACGTGCAACCTGCCTACTCCCCAAAAATGCAGCGGCCTTCATTTCCCCAGCCCTTCCGCCCGGCTTCCGATCCACGATGAAACATTCAGGTCCTTTTGGCCAGAGTGGGAGTGTCTAGTCCTGATTTAGCTCGACAAACTTTTTATTACAGCCGATACTTGGAAGGGGAGGATAGGAGGTCGGGTGGGTATTGGCAGCAAAAGAGGCCAATGAACGCCCCAGTGCAGCCAATTGGGGCTGACTTGCAGTTATACAAAACGGACCTGTGACACACTATGTCAACCTGAATCAGCGGGCTAAACGGCCTATGCAGAGAACGTCTCAACATCAAAACTCTGGATACTATACTACCTCACACACACCTACGTGGTAGAGAAAGGTCAAAACTCATGGACTTGGTTGGCAAACGTCTAGCGAAGACGAGGCCTGCTATGTCTTTGGATAGCATATGAGAAATGCGCTGTCCTTCATTTAAGCTGCCGCTCCTAAGTGGAAAATTCCAACGGAGTCCCCAATGATGGATGAGAACGGCCCCACTGCCGGAATGGTGGTGGTGGCAGCAGCGCGAAGACGAAGGCGCTTCATCAACAAACACACCTGCTCTACAAACCGCTTGTTCTCCGCCCCTTTTCCGACGCTCACGCGGATACACCCTTCGCAGCCGTGCTCTAGCCCTTTGAACCGCACCAAGATGCCGGCAGAGTGTCGCAGCAGCCCAACCAGCTCCCTTGCGGCGGCATTGCATGGACGATTGAAGCTGCCGCCGGCTTCGCTGCTTGTACTTGCTGTCCCAGCGATCCCGAGCACTTCAAACAACACAAAGTTCGCGTCTAACCCTCCCTTGATTCCGATGCCTGGAATCCTCCCCAGATCACGCGCCAGCCGTGTCCGCTGGTCAAAGATGGCTTGGAGCTTCGCGTCCAACACGGCGATGCTTGGTTCCGCGAGCGCTGCCCTCGCGAGCGCGATTGACGGGCCTCCGACGGCGTAGGGCTTTCGCACGTTGTTCAGCACCGCGCAGAGATGGGCGCATGCGATGGCGAAGCCGACGCGTATGCCGGCCAGTCCAAAGGCCTTAGAGAGCGTCTGGAGGACGACTAGGCGCGGGTAGCGGCCGATAAGGGCGGCGGCCGAGGGCGACCGGGGAGAGAAGTCGATGTAGGCTTCGTCGACGACAAGGATGCCACGCCAGCTGGGGTTGTCGAGGATGGCGGCAATGTTGTCAATAGGGATGGCGTGGCCGGTAGGGTTGCCGGGGGTGCAGATGAAGCAGATCTTAATGTTGCGGTCCGAGGAGAGGGTCTGTTGGAGCTCAGACAGCTGCAGCTGGAAGTTGCGGTGGGGGTTAAGGGGGACGCTGATGGTCGCGACGTCGTTGATGGTCGCCGCGGTTTGGTACATGTGGTACACGGGTGGGCAGACGACGATCCGGTCGTGGCCGGGACGGCAGAGACAGCGGATAACGAGGTCGATCACGTCGTCAAGTCCGGCCGAGAGGCAGAGGTTCGCCGGGGTAAGCGTCGTTCCATTTCGACAGTTGCGGAAGTCGCAAAAGGCTTGCTTAAGCTCCAGTTGCCTCCTGTCGGTCCAACGAAACACGTAAGTATGTGGGTATGTATAAGTGGATGGAAACGTGGCAAGATAGGTGGGATTCTTTGCAGGAGACCCTTTTGGGACGGGGAGGGCGCGGCATCTGTCTTACACATCGGGGTATCTGCTCAGTCTCTCACGAGCTTCAAGCTGCTGGGGGCCTTCAATGAGACACGTCTCAGCCAATCCGGCATCGCCTTGACCAGCCCCGAGCCAGCTTCCCCAGGCAATGGCTGGGCCGAATGGATTCTCATTGAGGTCGGCCAGCAGTATGTCGGTGATGTCGTTTATCAGACTTGTGAGATGTTAGAGGAGCATGGGTCGGGTTGATATGTTGTGTGCCGTGATGAATCATCATTGCACCAGCCAAGGCACCGCACTGACCTTCTCTCCGTCTGGAACTGCCCCACCGACAGGATGTTGGGGCGCACCATGCGGACGCACTCGCAATCACACCCTTCCGGATATGAAACCATCTTCAGTGCCGGCTTCGTCTAGGAGCAGCAGCCTCCAGTCCATTGACCAGCTCGTGGGAGAGAAGAGCAAGTTGTCAAAGACGGATGTAGAAATGCCAAATCCGCCAGCTCGTACGATGCGGCTGATGGGAATAAGCATCTGCGTCTCGACGGGGAATCATCGCTGCTTCCCACTCGCCACCTCCATATAACCTCCTCAGTTGCCAGTGCATCAATGGCTCCCTTCGAACTGGAATCGATGCGGCTCTGCTGCCCACCCTCTTTAGATCTGAGCGCAACCCCCACTGCGCGCGACTTTGGAGGATGGCTGGCAAGCTGCATTAATGTCTTGCTGTGATACGCTCCTCGGTGGAATTGTCATGTCACAGCAGAGATTTGACCTGGTGTCGTAGTCAACAGCTTGGCGAGATGTGCGACCTAAGATCTTAGGCCGTCATAGCTGTTAGTGCATTTTGGAGCGACCCCACGCGGCTGCGCCTCTCTGCATCCCTCTGCATACCGCCGACAGACGGCCTAACCGAAAAAGGAAATGATTAATTGCTCGGTATCGAGGCGGGCAAATCGGAAAGTCTCATTAGCCGGGGCTTTCTGGTTGCTTGACGCGGCAAACCGACGGGGCAGAACTTGAGGATCTCCAATGCACTGGAACCTGCGCCTCGCTGGTTACAGAATGCTGAGATGAAAACTTGAAGATTTAGGGGTCATGTGACAGGTCCATCAAAGGGCCAGCTCAGCTCCGTGTCACAGATTTTGTTGTGTTGGGATTTAATTTTTTTTTTGTTGGCCAGATGGAAGCGAATCGAGTCGAGTGCTGAAAATGCCCCCAGGTAGGCAGCCGTAAAACAGTAACCGTGCATTCGTAGCTTTCAGGCTCCTCTACCTCAAGTTTGGTTATCGTACAACTCGGAAGGTCCAGGAGTACTTCTACGGCGTGGTCCCGTCACTGCAAACCAATTGTCTTGTATTTGCTAGCCCCAAGAAAGAGCCACGGATTCCATCCGCTGAACTGCCGCCCCACCTCTCCCGAAAATGCCATTCCCAGACTACCTAGATCTCAAGCCCAAGATTATCTTCTTCACCGACTTTGATGGCACTGTCACATACGAGGACGTGCCTGACTGGCTAGTATGGACTTCTACACACAACTTGGGTGTTTTTTTCTTCTTCCGTTTTTCTTTCTTTCCACCCTCCTAATCACCAGTGGCTGTTAAACAGGTAGCTACCGAGGGCTACGGCCTCAAAAAGCTCCGCGAAAGCAACCAAGCCGTAATGGACGGCAAGATGCTTCACCGGTACGATTGCAGCCTTATCTGTTCCCTCGCCCCGTCCTCTCCACCCAGTTATCTCAGACAGTAGCAGTCGGTCTGTGTCTCCTGAACTGGGATTGCTATGCCCCCTTATTTACCTTTTTCTCTCCTTTTTCTCTATCTTTTCTTTTCCTTTCCTTTCTTTTCTTTCTTTTGAAGGATTTAACTCCCGTCTCTTCGAGATCGGTTCAAGTTGTACTCCTGGACCTGACAACTAATCCCATCCATTCTACCCATTTTAGAGAAGCCTGCCGCGAACAGCTAGAAAGCATCCCCCTCGGCTTCGCCAAGTGTATTGCCAAGGCCCTCGCCAAAGTCCGACTCGACCCAGGCTTCCTCGCCTTCTACGAGTGGGCCGCTTCTGCAGCCGTGCCCATTGTGGTGCTCTCGGGCGGGCTGGCACCGCTAATCGAGGCTATGTTGGAGCACTTACTAGGGTGCGAGGCGCGCGGCCGCATCGAGGTAGTGGCCAACGGCGTGGCCGTCCAGGAGGGCTTCGAGTCGGTCGATGAGGACGGCGGCGCCTGGCGCGTGGTGTTTCGTGATGATAGCGTCTATGGGCACGACAAGGCGCGGGCGATCATGCCGTATACCAAGCATTGCGGGAGGGCGGCCACCGGCTATGACGGGGAGAGGCCGGTTTTGTTGTTTGCGGGGGATGGGATCAGCGACTTGAGTGCGGCGGGACAGTCGGATTTGTTGTTTGCCAAGCAAGGTGAAGGTAAGTCAGGTAGAGGGGCGGGTGTCTAGTGAAGTAAAGTACTGTAAATGCGGTGCTGACGAGGGAACCGGGGCAGATCTCGCCGAGTATTGCAGACGTCGAGAGCTGCCGTTCACCGAGTTCAGCAGCTGGGAGTGTATTCTCATGACAACGCAAGATCTCTAGTAAGTAAATACGTTAAGCATGCCCCAGCACATTTATATCTCTGATCAGATTGGCTAATTGGACGGTACGAAGTTACGGTCGAAGAACTGTCGCGGAGGTGGTGGAAGAAAGCTGTCTCACTGCAGGTGGCACGCAAGAAAGCAGCCGTCTATGACAGGCGTTTCGTGGTGAGCGCGACCTGATCCTCGCGCCAAACGAGGGCCTTCACTCCAGTATCCATAATACTAGATTCCGTACGATGCCATCAGATAGAGTCAATCAGCCACATAGACGATCGCCTAGCTAATATCTAGAGCTATGTAATGGGAGACGTCCACGTCCAAGCTCGCCATTTTTTCCCTCCCGAAGCTTGCGTCGTGACCCGCCGCCCAACCCAATGCCGCGCATCATCTAGGCCACCCATTTCCAACGCCGTGCAGCATGCAGGGTATTGTCTCTTGACCCTCTTAATCTGCTCCTTGTTGTCCATCCGCTCGTGGAACTCGATTAAGTCCTTTAGCATTAACAAAGCGCCTGAGCTCTCGTCGCCGCCGCACTCGAGGAAGCTCACGAGTGCCTCCTCGTAATACTTGGCGGCCATGTCCATCTCCTCCTCCTCCTCGTGCAGCTGCGCGAGCTCGCTCGACGCAAACACGGCGAACACCCAGCCGTCCGAGGGCGAATCCTTCGTCCCCAGGTGCTTCCGCACCTCCCGGTACGCCGCCATAGCAGACTGCAGATCGGACGCCTCGCAGTGGTTTATGGCGAGGTTGTACCTGGCGCGGTTGGCCAAGAAAGAGCGGGTGCCATCGATAGCGATACACAGCTGGATTAGTTCCTGGCACCGCTGGATGGCCTGGAAGTAGTGTCCGTTGTTGCGCAGGACGCGGACCAGGTAGAAGTAGGCCTTGATGCGTATCTGCTGGGCCTCGCTGCGCGACGCAGGGTCCGAATCGTCGGCGATACGGTCGATGTGGTCGATGATGACCGTCCACAGGGTCGGGTACGACTTGCTGATGGCCGCGGCCTGCGCAAAGCAGCCCAGAAGGAGCGCCAGAGGGTGCTGAAGGCCGAGCTGCTTACCCGCTTCGCGCGACAGGAATTTGAATACGACAGGCTCGTACCCGGGAAACTTCTTCCAGCTTGACCAGGTGGCTATCTCGACTAGTCGGGTGAGGAGAAAGAGGTCTGGCTCGACAAGCATTGGGGCAATTGTCGGGGTTGCATCGTATAATCTCTGGATGGCTTTTATGGGCTCGCCGAGCTTGAGGAAGTAATGAGCGCTCTCGTATGCCTCGGCGGTGGCGTTGATGCACCTCTTGATCTGCTGTCGGTGGATATCGCCTCGGAAATGCGGGCTTGCAGAGTTGCGAGGCGGCAGGAACGACGAAGGAGTAGGTGACGTCTTTTGCCGATCGCATTTCATCAGGGACGCAAAGTCGCCCACACATCGCAGCAGACTCTCCGTGACGTGCATGTCCGTCGGCAGCTGGATCTGAGCGTATGGCTGTGGCGCCGTCGGTCTGGTGAGACACGAAAGGGCCTGCGAGGAGCCCGCTGTGTGGTCCTTATGGTCCGATTCGCTGGATTGGCCATCTTCGGAGCTTAACCCGGGTCTCTGAGCAAGTGGGCTGGTTTGGCTACTAATAGAAGAAGTTGAGGCTCGACTTGGTGTACTCGTGCCCGGTGTCAGGATCCCGAGGCCGTCGCTCGAAGACGTGTCGCCGTCGCTCAACCTCTGAAAGCTATCTGGCAGGTATTCCGGTCTTAGATAACCGGACCTCCTAATGGCAAAATCGGGGCCGTTGTCGATGGCGTCGAACCCTGGGCCCTGGATATGGGCCCACAATATCTCAGTATTGTCGGCATCGACATGTCCCGCTTCTTCAAGTGCCCCACTGAACTCGCCACCAACTCCCTCGAGATCAAGCTGCGGGGACTGGGCTTCATCGGCAGGGCCGCCTGCAGGATGTTGGGGTGTTGTCATAGCCGAGGCGAGTGGAGAGACAGTGGATTGGTATCGGTCGGTACTCGGAGTTTGTGAATGAGAGGCATGTGCGGACCTGCCTGATATAGGCGTTGACTTCTCGTAGCGCCTTAGGCCCCAGGTGTTGAAACGACCGTTCAACTGGGGCAGGGATGCAACAAAGTCGTCCTCACGCTTCAGAATATCCAGCATCTGCCTCCGCGGGATGTTCTGTTTGTGGAGTCGTATGAGCTTCTCGCGGTGTCGCTCCCATTCCTCTGGTTTTATCCTTGCCGAGTACCGTGATTCACTCGGCAGGTACGTCTTAAACTCAACGCTTTGCGTCATCATCATCGCCACCGCATGAGACAGTGACTGCGAGTGACTGTAGTGGATCCACGCCGCACAAAGTGGTGTGTGCTGTGGAATGCAAACGGTGAATAACCTTGTCGCAAATCGTCAATCTTGTTTCATTGTTGTTGCATCACACGGAAGGCGGGAATGCGTTTTACCCCGCACGGGGTCTTTCGGTTTCCGACCAGGGGCGCACGTGAGGCAAGTCTTTCCAGCGAAGCTGCGCCTGAATTAAGGATTTCCTTTTTAGGAATTGTCAAATCTCGGGCTTGGCGCATGCCGCCCAACTGGCTACCCACCACTCTAAAAAGGCTGATTGTTAGTCAAGCCTGAAAGTTGAAAGAGTTGAACATTCTTCAAGTGCAGACCACGAAGAGAAGCACAGCCAAGGCAGATCAGGTCCCGCCATCACCTCAATTCATAACTCTCGTTGTGATGCAGCACGTTGCTTTTTGAATTTGCCCAACTTGAAGCCAGCAATTGCTGATTGAGTTGCCCAAGGTCCCCGCCGCCCCTCGGTATTAGGCAGGCAGACTTTCTGCCATTTCACTGGTGCCATGACACGATTTTGAGACTCAGCGGCTAACGCTGCAAGCTGAAAGAGTGGAACTTTTTTCTACCCTTGCCCTTGCAGAGCGACGAAGCCTTGGAACACCCAGGGACAACGATTGGATGAGTCGAGGACCGATTCAACCCGAGGTATGCACTGCTATGTAGGTTAAAGAGGGTGACAAGTGGGGGACAAAAAAACCGGTACACTCAAAAGCTCAGTACAAGAAAGTCCTGCTTCAGTAGCACTACAGCGATGCTCAGCTAGGGCTTTTTGTAGCACCCGTCGACCCTTTTGGGCCTGGAACTGTGGCTATTTTTTTAGACCACCAATTGGGTGACGTCCCAGATCGCGGGTGGGGCCGAAGGGTGGTCTATGCACCTATGCACAGATCATACACTAGGACAGATATAGACTAGTTGGACCGCCCAGCTTTGGAGCACTTACCTCTCCATTGGTATCGTGATACATGTGAGACTTCTTCTTCCTCACGCTTAGCTTTTACTGAAATTAGCATTCATTACTTGCACCTTCTTTTGTGCCTCGATTAGAGCCATAATTGTTACAATGACCCTCACCTCAAGTTCAGGTCACCTTTTTGAGTCACCGTCCTTCATTGCAAAGCGGATAGAGGCTGATAACGTGTGGAGAGCTTTTCGTCTTGTGCTTTAACACGTGTACAGCTACGGCTGAGTGATAGGATCATTCACTGACTAAATCTTTTGCTTGGACGGATATGCTTGGATTTGCTCGGATGAGCAAAACGGTGCCTAGATTCAATTCTGCCACCCGGGCATGTAAGCCCATTAAACTTGTCGAAATACCGTCGACACAACCCATAGGCGCTGATAGCCTTGACAAATATAAGACTAACTAAAGCGGGCAAAATTCCTGGTTTCGGAAATCAGGACGTTTGCATTAGACCTGAGAAATAGATAGGCTGTGAGTCCACGACACAGTTTGATGAGGCCAGGGCTGATTCCTGGGGCCGCTCTTTCAGAAAAATGCCACCGAGGGACAGGGATTGCTGAAGCGGGGCGCGCATTTGGTTGTGGCAGTGCAGAGTTAGGCGTTTTGACGTAGACATGAACGTTAGACTTCGCTGGTTTCAGCCTTATTAGCATACGACTTCCCATTTTGGACAATAGGCGAAACATGTTGAAATCTCACAGATTAGTTCTCTTACTTTTTAGATTATAAATAAGGGGGGAGTGGCGAGTTTCATGGACCCCTCTGCTCGTCTTTTCAGTTCCATCAACAATCTTGCATAATATGATTTTCCTCCACATCAGAAAGCTGGCCACAGACAACTCATCCGAGGCCGCTGACGGCAGTCTACCTAGCACAGCAAAAGAAAACCTTGCTTTGTAAGTGAGGTAGCCATCCCAAGGCAGCGCAGCCCATGTGACACCGTGCTTACACAAGTCTTGAACAGTATGAAGGCCGATCTCTTTGGCGTAGGGGGGTGGGCTGAAGCGCCAGTTGCGATGGCGGATAGCAGCGAGGCGACATGCGATGCTCTTTCACTCGCACTACTCGGGCCCTCGGAGCTAGAAGCCTTCGGCAGATTTTCCCTACCACGCCTCTCAACCTCGAACATGCACAGCCGTCGGTCACAAACTGTCAGAGATTATCATCGATCACAAATCAGAGTTATGGGTTTACACGGGCATGTTCTAGCAGAGGCAGCAAGGAGGAAGGTGGACATGCTGGGCCGCTTTCTGAAGGAGATCCCGCCTCCACGAACTAGGCCCTCTGCCTCCCGGTGGAGAAAGAGGGGTAGGAAGCCCAAGTATTTATTAGGGAGAGGAGTCTAGGTGGGTAGCTGTCAATACATGTAATATTAGGTTAAAGCCTTATTATAGAGGTCTGCACTTACAAAGGAATGGCCGAGGTGGCTGCAGCTTGTCCGTTCAAGGAAGCACAGATAGGGCCAGGATAGTCGGAGCTGGGGGGTATTTGCAAGTCCGAGAGAGATTTCGGACAGGGACGGAGGACCTCATTGGGAAGATGGAGAGGTGGTGAAAAGATCAGACTGCCTACGAGGGTTGCTTACTATGCCGGTGCGGATGTCGTGGGGGTACTGGATTAGCTTTTGATGGACATGCAGGAGCTGGAAGAGGAGTTGCAGCGGCGGGAGGTGCGCGTGGACGGTAACTGCAAGGGGGGTGGAACAGTGGAAGGGCTTCTTATGTCGTCAAGAGGCGTCATTGGCTCGTAGGTGGATGCGGGTAAGGTCAATCAATATATGTCGGAGCGTTAGCAATATACCGCGAGGCGTAGGCACTGGAGTGATCTTGTGATTGGCCTATCAAGCGAGGATGTGTTTGCCAGGAATCTGTGAAGCGTAGTCAAATCATATCCAATACCCGGGCGCGCCGACCCTCCTGAGAGGCACCTAGATTCCAGAAACCAACATCAAGTCAGGACCGTTGACAACCAACGCGAACTGCACCTACCCACTGGCTCAAGAAAACAATACATCCGACGTCCAACGTTCCTTATCATCATCAGTCTACTTACCTAAATAAACACCTCGTCCCATCGCCGTCCGCCCCTTGCAAAAACGTCAACAAAAATCCCGCGGCGCATCCCCTCCGGCAAGAAGCTCAACATGGCCACATTTAACAAAATCATCCACCTCCACATCCAAATCCCCAGCAGGTACATCCCTGTTCTTCAATTCACCATCGTACCCAATTCGCGACGAGGCGATGGAACCACATACCCATAAGGGGGCCACGTATCTCAAGTGCAGCGGTTGTCCGATATGCGGCCATGGAACTCAGGCTGGTTGGTGTAAGCTGCGGTGTCTTGGATGGGGATGAATCAACGGCGGCGGTAGTGGATCAAGCTCCTCTCTATGTAAATCTTACCTCAGGAACATCAGGGTGAAAGATAGATACCTTATTGTTCTCATAAGATACCACTCTGCGACTGTACCACGAAATATTTATCTAGCTACGTACTAGTGGCTTACTTGTGGATGCCCCAAGCTGAATCGATCTCAACCTAGTATCACCCAACACCGCCTCACGCCGTAAAAAGCCAACCAAAGCACACATAACCCCCTTATATAGGATTCTACCTCTTGATCTGCCTTAACGCCACCCCCTTCTTCTCCCC
>Ga0247758_1002309_pt1 | contig 10724 bp, 12 predicted proteins | sample UWRJL156409C4_FD_180950 | JGI IMG/M metagenome (GOLD analysis project Ga0247758, IMG submission 180950) | Plant litter microbial communities from Arlington Agricultural Research Station in Wisconsin, United States - UWRJ-L156-409C-4 | ecosystem: Environmental > Terrestrial > Plant litter >... | reverse complement strand
GAGGGGGCTGAGGAGGGTGGATGGGAAGAGGGGGGTGGTGACGGGGGGTAATAAAGAGGGGGATTTGGATTGTGTGTTGGACATGATGGAGGTGTTGGCGGAGAGGGTGGTGAATTTGGAGGTGTTGGAGGTTTGGTTTACAAAGGAGAAGAGGGTGCGGTTTCCGGGGGTGGTTGGGGGTGGTGTTGGGGGTGGTCCAGTGGTGGGGATGAAGCAGTATTCGTGGATGGAGGAGGTGGTGTTTGATGAGCCGGGGCGGTTAAGAGGGGTGGAAATACCGAAGGGGTTGCCTGTCGAGGAGTGGGCACCTACGTGGGAGGAAGCGGATAGATTGGGGTAGTATATGTAGGATAAGGTGGTAGATGAGTAGGAGTTAGAGTAGGTTTTGGAGGTTATGAGGCAAGGGGATAATGATACAGTTGTGGGAGAACGAACTGCGAAGCAGATGAGGTGGTATTGGAATGCGTTAATGAGGGTGGAGAGGGAGAAGGAGTTGTTTAGAAGGGATTTGTTGGAAACAATGCGGAGGTTTAGGTCCAAGCGGATGAGAGAGGTGGTGTTTGTGGGGACGGTGGAGAGGAGATGGATGGAGGTGGTGGCGGGGGTCATGGGTGTGAGGGTGAGGGCCCAGTTGTTAGAGGCCGGGAGGGACGAGTGGGTTGTGGTTGAGCCTGAGGTAGAGTGTCCTTGTAAGAAAGCACCTTGGAGGTTTGATGCGAGCGATGAGAATTTGGGTGGTTTCTGTTGTCCCATCCCCTGGTTGAGGTTTAAATTGATGAGGTTTAGCCAGTGAGGAGGTCCATACGCCGTAATGATAGCCAATTGAATTCACATACAAACCCCAACCCTTTATTAATGACCGGGCAGTTAAAAGTTTCAGCTGTTTTGTCGTTGGCTCGCCGTTGAGTGCCCAACTCGCTGCGCACCATGGGGGCGGAGTAAGTCTGTCGAAGTGCCAGAAATCTACTTGGAAAGTGTTTTGGGGGAAGGAACGCAGGGAAAAATGACGACATGGGGCTCCACATTATCCCAAAACTTCAGGCCTCGCCGCAGGACCACAAAACTTCACCAACTCACATCCTCACCAAGTTCCCCGCGGTCTTTAACTGGCAACAAAAGGGTTGTAGTTGCGCCCACCTCGACCTCCAAGGGCTGAACCTTATCTCTGCAACTCCAGATTCCAGCGCAGCGGAGATGCATGGAATCTTGTCTCCCTCGTCGGGGTTCACTTCTGCCGCATTGCCTCCTTCTCCACGTCTTTACCTACTCGTCGCGCACCTAACGTGATGCCCTGCATCAATAGTGCCAGGCCCTCCTCCGCACGCCGCCATGCTGGTGCCGGATGTTGGACCCTCGCCTGGGGATATACTGGCCTTGTTAGATCTGATGAAGCTCGGGAATCCGAGGTTGTGTATACCGCTCGAGGTGCAGGTGACGGTGGAAGAGGTGATGAAAATGAAGGGGGGTGATGGCTGAAATGAGATTTTGATGGGGGATGATGGATCGAACTTGGCTGACATGCGCTATCATGCACGACATGGGACCAAATGCCGCCTTGCCCTAGACATGTTGAATTCTACGCAGTCAACCAGAAACGCAGTAATTAAAAGTCGTCCAGTGTGTTTTAATTTTAAAAGCGGTCTGCGCGACCGCTCGCCCCTAAATTGCGGCCCAACCGCTCGCCGAGCGGCTGACTAAGGAGTGATTACGTAATTTGACAAGACAGGGGCATCTTCTTGGATCCAGGCACCAGCCAGGTAACAGCGCGAAATCCCCGCATTTGATCCATTCGGATTACCAGACTGCTTAAACTCGACAACACCCCACCATCTAAAGTATTCTCAAACAGTGCATGGTCTCCTCCTCATCAAAATGTCATTAGCAAACACAGCCCTCTCCTTTCTCCGCCTCCCCGGCGAGATTCGCAACAAAATCTACCGCGAACTTTACGAGCCTCCTTGCCCCGACGACACCCCCGGCCTGGAGTACATCAACCCCGAATGGTGGATCCCTTCCTGCGAAGACCTGCTCGCTCTCATGCGAACCTGCCGACGTGAGAGCCCCTTTCCCTGCCTTCACTAAGGCACTTAACTAACACCCCCTCCTAGAAATCCACGCTGAAACCACCCACATGCTCTACTCCCCCACCTACTCCTTCCACGACACTGACGTCCCCTCTAACCTCGAATTCATCCTCTCCGGGCCCGGCCGCTACCTTCGCCAAGCCGAAATCCGTTGGTCCTACCTCTGGGACGACGACCCCAGCGAGGACCGCTCCGTTCTGGATATTCATACGCTCTCCGCCCTTGCTACAGCCGCAGTAAACCTCGAACGACTAGAGTTCTCATTCAGCAGGGAATTCAAGATCTATAGTGGAACAAGATACGACCCTGGTATTGGGATACAAGAGTATAGCTGGGTGGACGATCTGGTGGAGGTTCCGTGTAGAGCTGAGTGGGAAAGAGTGCAGACGGTTATGACTATGACAAGGGGGCAGATTGCAAAGATAGCTAAAATTCTGAAGGGGATTATGGTGGATAAGGAGCGCTTTGATAGAGTGGAGAGGGCGATGTACGACAGTGAGGATTATGCAATTGGGATGTGGGAGACCTTGTTGGTTTTGGAGGAGCATAAGAGGTTCTTTGGGAGGGATGTTGTCGAGGTGCTGAAGAAGTTCGGGCCAAGTTTGAAGAGGGTTGATATGAGAGGGACGGTGGATAGGAAGTGGATGGCAGTGGTGGTGGAGGCCCTGACGGAGGTGACCGGAAGGGCTCAGGGGGCGGAGGGGGAGGGATGGGTCGTTGTTGAACCGGGGGGAACATGACATAAGGTAGATAGGTTCCTACGTGTTTGCTTCGTAGCGAGTTGGGCACAACACTGGCACTTTCCCAGTAGAGCGACAATGTTGTGGATTGCCTTAAGGCCGCACGCAGGTTTCGCCTGCCCGGATGCCATGTCGCATTGCTGCCAGAAGTTACCCCAATCCCAGTATCCACAGGCGTATTCCGTCATCTCGAAGTAGCACATTCTAGGTTAGGTAAGACGGTATTGCGATGGTGGGTGTTGTGGCTATGCAGATTCTTGAGTGTTAGTAATTATGCTGGATGCCCGGTTTGATAGTAAGAGAAAGAAGGAATTAAAATTAAGGTGGTTTTCCAGGGCGATTTAATAGATACTTACAGTCTTTTGCCCAACTCTGGGAACAGTTACTTGGAGCCAGTAAAACAAAATCCCAACAACGCAAAAAGGCTGGTACGAGATGTTGAGAGTCAGAGGTTGACCGAGAATTAGGTAACGTTCATTAATTAGTGCTGACAACTTTGTGCATGCAGGCTAATTTGGAAGGGTGGAGTATTCCCCGGGTTTTCCCATGATTGGTGCCCCCTCGTGTCGCGGTAATACGAGCCTTGCACGTGGTTGGATTGGGGTTTGTGTCGCGGCAGTGCTACCCCAAGCTCGCCATGGGGCGCACTCGTGAATGGCTGCAATCCGCAGCTACCTTAACGTAGCGTGCATCCTCTCAGCTTCTCGTGTGGCGATTCAACTCGCCGCGCCTCAGCGAATGCGATGAACTGACAATGTGTAGCGAGATGCAACGATACAGCTGCAACCATAAGCTAATGACGATGTGATGACGATGCGAAAACGATGCAGCCTTCAAGAAGGTCGAATTCTATAAGAAGACGGTTGAGTCTCTAGTTCATGGACTCTCTTTTCGTCACAACACACCAGTTCAATCAAACACCCAAAACATTACCTCCACATATAACCATCACAACATCACCATAATTCCTCACCTCAACCTCACCAACATCAAAATGCAGTACGCCACCATCATCCTCGGCCTCTTCGCCGCCGCCGCCTCCGTCTCCGCAGCCCCCACCGTCCAGGCCCGCGCCGCCGACTGGACCATCACCAACTTCAAGCGCACCTGCAACACGGCCGACACCTCCTGCACCGTCTCCTTCGGCATTGACACCCACGTCGCCGCCGTCACCCCCTGCACCTACACGGTAACGGGCGCCGCCCCGGTCAGCCGCGCCACCGCAGGCCCGACCAACTGCGGAGCGTATACCGTTACTTCAGGCTGGAGCGGCCAGTTTGGTCCCGATGCTGGTTTCACCACTTGGTCGGTGGCTGATTGGGGCAAGAAGTTGATTGCTTATCCTTCGTATGCTGATCGGGATGTGGTGAATGGGGCTGTTGTGAAGCCTGATAGGAGCTTTGCTGTTAATGTTATTTCTTGGTAATTGTTATCATCATGATGGGCGGATGAGGAGAGGGTGAGGATGAGGGGTTGAGAGTTGGGGGTCTTTTGGTCATTCATTTGGTTTGGTTTTGGGTGCATGGAACGGGAATAGCATGGGAATAGCGTAGGCAGGGTGTTTGCGAAACTTAGACATTCCTTTTAACTTATGGTAAAGCTAATTGATAATTGCAAAGTTTGCTAAAGTCTATCTGGTTTCTTGGGGTTCAAAATGGGAAGTTGTGCCGTCTGTTGAGAATAGGTCGTCCCACAGAAGGATGTCAAAATCCATGAGCTGCTCTGCCTCATGCTCTGCGCAAGCTAGTCCGGGACAGGATCCTGCTGCTACTGCTGCTTCTGCTGTTGACCCCGATAATTGTCCAAAACATGTGCCAGCGACTGAGTGTTCAGTGGCATTCCCAATGATGCCCAAAGCCTGGATACCTCGCTGCGATGCACCTCATCCCATCCCCTTATGAACTATGGGTATTGATACAAACGTCTCTGAGTGGAACAATACCAGCCATAAAACACGCCATTCAGAATGCCTGCCAGACGTAGACGACCCACAGCGAAGGAGTACTGGCGGCGCTCGAGCTCCGCCTCGGTGTGGATGACGGACGCCTCGCGTCGACGCGAGACACTTTTCGCGTGAGGGTGAAGGCCCTTGTCTCGAAACCAGATATCCAAGGTGCAGCTTGCCTCGCTGCGTGTAGACGATAGAGTCGAGGAGGTAGGTCTTGACGAAGACGTCGCCGCTGGTGTTAGTTGGGATGTCATCAGCAACCAACCACACCCTCGCCCATGTCGCTGTACTGGGTGAAGAAGCAGGGCATGTTGAATATGATCTGGCCGAGCCCGTCGTCCACCGACTCGGATTCCGGACGCTCCATATCGTCGACCATGCGGCAGGATATTTCCGTGAGATGGATGCGCTAAAGGAAGTACGACATGTCCGGCGGTTGTGTGACGGGCAGCTCGGGGCCGAGCACCCCCTTGACCAAGTCTACGTCGTCAATGTTGCGTAGGGTATTCCAAGTCGTTCATGCAGAGATAGTTGAGCCGATGGGGGAGAGGAGGGTCGTACCCCTGTTCACTGTCAAGTCCCATCATGATTTGGGTGTGCCGGCTTCTCTACGTTCTGGAAATTCCCATTACATCCTTGACACTATTTTCGCACCTGAAAATGCAACATAGTGCAAGTATGGATCGCCCACGCCGTCAAACCAACCGCCGTATCCTGGATGCGCTTGAGGATAAGGTACCCTCATGGCCCGCCGTGACGAAAAAGCGCGGGAGGTTGAAGGCATAATTGAGCTGCGACTTCCCGATCAAAAGGACTTGGTAGCCTGTCGGTAGTGTTTCCGAGATGTCGAGCTTGTTCACTGCCTGCGAAGAGCCACCGAGCAGAACTAAGAGGACGGCTTGGGCGTCGGAGGTGAATGGCGGCAATCTATAGGCAGGCACAGCGGAAGAGGTAGGGGATAACGAAAGGCGGTGAAGACGGGAAGCACAATAGGGGGGCGAGGCCACTTTATGTCGCTTTGTTCCGGGGCACTTAACACTGGTAACTGACAATCACCTGAGGACAGCGAGGGTCAGCGCGGTTGTCCACCTGGATGCCGTGCTAGCTCACGCGGGACAGTTTGATGACCCATTATGGCAATTGATGCTCGAAGTTAGCCACCCCAGATAACTCTCCTTCAGTGAAGTTTAGGTAAGGTGTCCCGTGAAAAACTCTGGTGACCAGAAGAGCAAAAGAGAAGTTGATGCCACGTCACCAAATTTCGCAGTTGAGATGGCAGATCCATCGCTGGCGGGCGGCTGATAACCTGGAGCACTGTCAGGTGTCTGACAACAAAGGCGCCAAAAGTTCGGACGACAGAAGGCCTTCAACCCATCGTATCCCTCTGACAAGTGCCTGATAAGCAGAACAATCACTCATGCGTGTCGTATGCTCTAGGGACATTTGATCTTTAAATCGACACATGCGCATGGGGAGATCTGCTCCGGTGCCCAAACCCCCGTGACTCTGTCGACATACCTTCGCAAGAGACTAGAATGCAGAGGCTACAGGACAGCAAGGTTGCGATTGCTGGTCATGAGACTGTGTTTGCTCTCGATGTCTCGTTGACTTCGAGGATGCGACGGGGCTGGACTGTCGAACCTCGAACATATAAGGCGAGGCTAGCCCCAAGTCCCAGCAACCCCTGTCACTCTCAACACACCACACTCGACACTCAGCATCTTCGGTACTCACAACCTATCCTCGACATTTTCAGCCTCTCAGTAGTTTCTTGATCATCACGCCTCCTCAAGCTACCACATCGCCAACCGCATTCCTCTCCAGCGACTGAAAATGGCAGACAACCCGCGGCCAGCGGATTGGGAGGAAATCCGGCTTGACGATTCTGAGAAGACTGGATATTACTACATGGTACTTGAAGTACGTAAACACCCAGTACCCTAGTCAGCCAAGCTACCTGTGGTTGCATGCAAGTTCTACTGAGCCCGGACAGCTACATGAAAACGCTGGTCGGTGGCCGGAGCTTGCCAAGGCTGAGCTCCAAGCGAGTTTCGGGTTTGTCGCATGCGAGGTGTACACCCCTGAGATTAAACAGGCCAGAGATGCCAGAGTCCTCGCACGGAAGAAGCAACGGTCTTTCGGTGACGGTTGGATCCAGCTCCAGGACGCGAAGCACTTCATACAAGTGCGAGGTAAGAAATAACCCTACTAGTTTCCGGTGCAAGTGGCTGACGCCCGAGGTGCACGCACCTCACCTCTTTCAAGAATCTATCTATGCCAAAGAGAGGAGGGCTAAAGGCCTTAGATTTGCAGATTGCAACGTGAAAAAGTCAATGTATGTCTGGGTGAGCCCCAAATCCCTGGGGTCAATCTCAAATTGTTGTTCGTTGAGAGGATAACAAGAGAGCGAGCGCTCCCAGGGGCGATGTCCTCGCTTTCAGCGTACGCGGCGGATAAGAAGCGGTCGATGAGCTTGGGTGCATGTGCGAGGTTAGATGAGTTGAGTCTCGAATGCAATTAATTACCAAGGATGGGAGATGTGCAATGCGGCAGACAGGAAACTGTGGAATGTTTTCCCTCTGTTTTCCTTCGGTTTTGCTGGTCTTGATCGCTGCTTCATCCCGAGGAATGGGGTGGTGACGTTGTGAGAGGGGGGCCGTGTATTGCGTTGGGGAGAAATGGGAGGCAGCTCCCAGCCTGCAGTCATGGCAAACCAGCCATCTCATCGCCAATGTGGGTCCAACAAACCCGACGTGTCGCATTCAGGTTTGTTTGGAAGAGGAGGAAGGAACATCTGGTGAAAGTCGCAGACTGTCCCCACCACTCGGGAGGATTTCCGGCAGCCAGATTGCTCCACACAACTTCCAACAAAACAGCCATCTCAACCACTAACCTTTGGTGTGGCAAGAGGCATACGGTTACACAATGAGGCCTACTGCAACTGCCCGTATCACATACGCCGTTTGACGCCACAACGCGCGGTAATCGAAGCACCTTTGGCTGTGGTGTTCTGAGAGGAAATGCAGTGAGGCTTACGACTTGGCAAGAATTGGTAGGCACCTTGCTGCAGTCTTTCTAGCTACTCCAAACCCGCCTCATTGGGCGATCAATGTCGATATTGCGGGCATATCAACCTCCAGCGTTCCCACCGATGACACTGCCATGTTCTCCGATCCACAACATGTTTGGTTTGCATTCTCGCTATGGAAACTGCAGTGGCATCATGGTCTTTCGACACTTTGGCCGCCTCTCTGTCTCGAGAGTGCACCGTTTGCCTCGAGACAAAAGAGGAGACGGACTTTCCTGACACCCCGCTCACAAGCGCTTGCCTGCATGAGTTGGCAACATGCCTGGACTGTCTCCAGTCTTGCATCCGCTGCGATCTTGACCACAAGCTGTGGTCGGAAATTGCATGTCCGGAGTGCGAAAGTCGACTCGCGGCCGACGCCGTCCAGCGATACGCCGACGATACATCGTGGCAGAGTTACAATGAAATGTCCCTGCTCAGCTCACTCTCGAAGGATCAGGACTTTGTGTGGGCACGTCTCTTTTTTTCTCCTTCTTCGAAGTCAGCACGGGGAACATGCTAACGTGGCTGGCTTTCAGTGCTCCGCCGGTTGCGGCAGCGGACAAATCCACGATGGCGGGGTTGAACAACCCATAGTCAAGTGCAGTTCCTGCGGTGGCCGGACTTGCTTCCAGCACAAGGGCCCTTGGCACGCTGGTTTAACCTGCGATGACTGGGACCTGGTTCAAAGTGAGCCCGACCATGGGGTGGTGGAACACCGTATTCAAACGCTTCGGGATATAAAGGCCAGCGAAGAGACCATCAAAAATATATCGAAGCTGTGCCCTGGCTGTGGCAGAAGCATCGAGAAGAACGGCGGCTGGTGAGTCTCTCTGATTTGCGACTCTGCACTCTTTTCAGGGCTAACTCCTCTCTCCAGCTCTCATATGACATGTAAGTTATTTCAGGCCCAAGGATGCTATGCAAGCCACGGCGTGGCTAACGTCCGGGCAGGTTCTGTCTGCACCCATGAGTTTTGCTGGCTCTGTGGAGGACCTTGGAAGAACCATACCACATGCACTAGCGGCCGCTTCAATGTTTAAAGTATTTTGAAGACGCACTTACAGAGATTGTCGACAGGTATCAAGTGTCAGTACCAGTTTTGCTGGGAATGCATGGCGGATTATCGAGAAATTATCCGGCTGGATAATAGTGCTCACAACATTAGCTGTCGGTTTCATACCGACAATCTTGAATAGCGGCTGCAAGACTGACTGGTGGAGATGGCGGATGCAATTGTACTTGTCTTCTTTCGGTGCCGTTGAGGCGCATGTCATGTTGCGGCTCCCGAGTCGCGCTCTTGGCACGATGAGGTCATGATGGTGCACCATGATGTTGACGTCATGAACTCCTTTCACAGAATAACCCTTCACACTTCGACCTTATATAGACCGAGTCTGCTTTTTTATTCCATTCCTTCCGTGTTGGAAACCACTGCCGCTTAAAAACATGCAAATATTCACCAAAACAACCAACACCAACACTGGACGAATCGACAGCATGTCCGCCCCATCTCAGCCAACCGACTCCTCCCGCATGGCGACCAACTCGACAAACAGCGTATCTCCTGGAGGTGTGCTCAGCGACGAACTGCACAAGGCCACAGGCACCAAGCCCAAGGTCTTTGACGAGAACGGCGCCGTCGGCGGCGCCTTCACTCGTATGTTCGCCCACTTCCTTCCATTTCCCCCCACGGAATAGTATTAACGTGAAGCAGAGGATGGAGCTCTAGGCGGAACCGCCCAGAAGGTTGGAGGCCCATTGGACAAGGACTGAATGATCGGCAAGCAATTCACCACCGAGGGTGCTATTGGAGGAACGGTGCAGTCGATGATGGGGGGTGACAAGAAAGCTTGAATCGAAACATCGAGCTTGTGTTATGTACGATAGGTGCTTTTGAGTCTAGAACAAAGTAGAAACTATGGTGCGGCACCGGGCGAGCATACGGCCGCCGTAAGTTAAACTAATAGTCTTAACACTCTCCTGGCCTTTTGATTCCCATCAAAACGCCACTCCCTGAAACCCGTCCAATGGATCCGAATATTCGTACACGACTTCAGTCTGGACTTCAAACTCCACCCCTCCTCTTCCAAACACGCCCCTCAGCTCCTCCCTGTTGTTTCTCCAAACCACCTGATTATCCCTCGTACCCCACCCATCAAACTCTACATCCTCCATCTGCGAAGGCGCAACCGTAAACCTCCTCAACATCGGATACTCCCCCAACTTCACCACCTCCGCCAGCCTCCTCACCACCGGCACCATCTCCCCATCCGGCCACCACAGCGTAACCTCCCTGATCCCCTTTGGAAAGAACCCCTCCAAAAAGCTCTCCTTCCCCATTCGCCCCCTATTCTCCTCCTCCCACCTCTCCCTAATCAACTGCAACGCAAAATCCCCCACCTTCAGCACCTCTAGCCGTTCAAACTTCCTTAAAGATCCCAATCTAACCGAACCTAGCTCCATCATCTCCCCGTCGTATGCCATCGGGTTGATATCTAACTTCACCTCCTTCAGCGTCCCTTTTCGTAAGTTTAATATCTGCCAAATCTCCCCCGCCGTTCGCCCCTCAGGCCAATTGTAGGAATCCTCCATGGGGAACCAATTTATCCCAAAAACCTCTAATTTTGTCGCAGCGGTGACCATGGCGCAGAGCACATCAGGCTGGAGACGGCAAGTGTCGTCGAATTCAAGACGGCGGAGGTTTGATAACACGGGGGAATCCCAGGGCACGCCCCGGGTTGTAGGTTAGTAGGTGTTGTAGTTGCGGAGCGGCGGCGCAGATGGTCATTATGGTGGCGAGGCCGATGTCGTAGCGGTCGCCGGAGCTTTAGTGGTGGTTGGCTTGGAAGGTGTGGAGGTGGGGGAGGAGTGGGGGGTTTTGT
>Ga0247758_1002308_pt1 | contig 10725 bp, 13 predicted proteins | sample UWRJL156409C4_FD_180950 | JGI IMG/M metagenome (GOLD analysis project Ga0247758, IMG submission 180950) | Plant litter microbial communities from Arlington Agricultural Research Station in Wisconsin, United States - UWRJ-L156-409C-4 | ecosystem: Environmental > Terrestrial > Plant litter >... | reverse complement strand
CGAGTGATCGTAGTCTTGCGGGCCTCAATACGCTAAAGACGCATGGATTTTCACTTGACGTCAAATGGCGTTAGACTTGGAAGTTGCTTCCGATAAAGAACGACAAATTGGCTCCACCGGCTTTTAGAGAGTATTTTAGGCAGCCACCAGGCTCTGGGAGATTTTCTCAATCAAAGCATCCTTACCACGAGCCAACATGAGAATCCTCATTCATTGAAGCATATCATCGTCTCAACTATCTCCTAGAACCTGCTCAGACTCGGTGGGTGTTTACTTCCGCCCCTTCTTTTCAGTTTCGTCCACTCCTTCGGCCCGGCTCTCCACCACTCCTTGCTGAATCTCATTTGGGGCCAATCCGTCTCGGGCCGCCGGAGCAAGTTGTCTGGCCTCCAGTGGCTCAACGTACGGCATAATCACAACTGGCTCCGGTTCGCAGTCGCTCTGTCGAAAGACCCTTTTGGCTGCTAAAACCCCATGAGGATTCCTATGCAAATAGGAAATTGCAAAAGGAAACACCCAACCAAGATACCCAACCAAGATCAACAGATACTCTAGCCACAAGCGCTCTTGCCAATGTTACCCCAGAAGAGAATGAACACGATTAAGTCGACCGTAGCCGTTAGGCTCAGCCTCAATCGAGTCTCTTTTGTGGCCATTTTCCTCAACATTCTCTTGATTGTTTCATTTTCCAACTTGGTGTCCAAATTTTCCAGGAGGTCTTTAATGGGCAGGCGGTTAACGATCATCTAGCAGCACCATCCACAAACGTAGTAGGCCCACATGATGACCTTGTTCATCCCCGGCAGTTCCAGTTTTTAGCGGGACTCGATACGCTAGCCAGAAACCGCCGAGCGAGCCTGTCGAGACGATGATGAGGGCTAATATATCGAATCTCCCCGACGGAACGCCCTTCAACCCACTGTCGGCTTATTATAAGGGTAATATTATTACTGTCATCGGCCAAAGGAGCGTGGTAATGATCATAACCCTAAGGGAAGATGGACAAGGCTGCTAGTTTCTGAACCCAGGCCGACGATAGAGGCTAACACACTTAGTGGGAAAGATGGGGCCCGATGTGCCGTGTGTCACTTGGGGTGTCGTAGCCGAAGCTGTACCTGCTGGTGTGTCGAGATCTCGGTCATGGGAATTGCTCCCCAACAATTTCGTCGACGGTTCACCGATTGCTGAAGTTTTCGTCAAGAATCCGGAAGCAGCCAAGACCACTTCTGTTGCCCGATTCGTATTTGCATAACGAGCGAGAACTGCGGGCTGTCGTTGCGTTGGGAGGCCCAGCATCATGGCTCCTTCTGCGAGAAAGCTGCGGGAGTTTGGGAGCCCAATCGCCGCTGGATCCAACAACGGACAAAGCCCGAACATCACCGCAAGCCCGAAAATCACGAGAACAACCCCCATCACCCTTAAAAATCCAAAAAAAGCCGTATCCGGGCTGTCCACGCGCGTGTCGTCAGGAGAGACATCCGGAGTCTCCAAAAGCCGGCCCCCCGACAGCCCACACCTCCCATTCCATTCCCAGTGTGTGAGCACATGCTGGTTCCAGGAGCGATCCCTCCCCCGGAACCGCACATATGTGTGGTGCAGCGTCAGTTGGAGAGGGTGGTAAATCCGTTCGTCGCAGCCGCAGCTGGTTGTGCCTTCGCTGCCGATTATAATGATCCCTCGGCAGGCGAGACAGACGTGGGCGTGCGCTGTCTTGTTGAAGACCTTGATGGAAACGTCGGGTATAGTTTCGAAGAAAAGGCCATGCGAATCGGATCTTACGATGCGGAAGTCGTCTCCTAGGGTGAAGGCTAGGGGAGTTGTGCTGTCCGGCATTGTGTGTTTCTTTGGGACGCGGGTTGTAGTGCAAGAGACCTGAGTCCTTGGCCAGCGAGTTTGTGTGTGTTGATGTGCCTAGTCCCGGGGAGGGGAAAATGCAGCTTTGGCTTTGGGAACTGAGAAGATTTTGCAGCCTAGTTGTCTGCAACGAATCTGGGCACATGAAATTTCCTTTTTTGTTCGTCGCCCTGACCGGGGGTGAGCTGAGGCTGATTTGTCCTGAGCTTTTCTTAAATCCTCCCTGAGCTACGGTGATCCCGTACGCCGCCGCTTGATAACATGGCGGTGGATTCCGACGATTTTCTATAGCTATAGTTCTCTTGCTTGCAAGTGCGGAATGGAAATCAGGGCGGAGGATAAAGCTTTCACCTCCGCATCATCCAATGGTAGTGTCGAGGAGGGCTGTTGGGCTTTTCCGGTGGCGCTCCCGCAACCATCTCGTCTAGCCTTTTTGGTCAGTGGCTCCCAGCCACGATTTACTGCAACTGCCCTTAATCGAACCAAACCTTATCTCAGAAATCCCTCAACCGGGCAGTCTTCACATTTGCAAGTATCGAACTCGGCGCAAACATGTTGGAGGTTGCACTTCCTGAGCTCTTTGGTAGCGGGGGCGCCTTTTGCGGCTAGTGCCTGGGCGCTATGCAATATCTCTACTTTCGGAACCTACTTGCTCACCTAAAGAGAACTCTTCCCGCAAGTGTCCTGGATGCATCGCGAACCGAGTGGACGCAATCTCGCTCTTCATCATCAGAAAATTCGCGGTGATGGAGGCAAGTCATTGCAAGTAAAAACCAAGCCGTATTCCGAGACCGTACATGTCCTCGTTCCCCAGAACGGCGCAGGAAAGCAAGATGTCGGCCATAGTGAAGTCGCTGGAGTTGGTTGGTCGCGGGTGGCACCCGTCAAATGTTGGTGTCAAGAGGACGGGAGGCGATCCGTTTGGTCTTCAACTTTTACTCTATCATTTCTAGAGCGCAGAAATGAGGCTCGTCTATCCGAGGAGACCGACTCTTCATCTCTTGTAGAGCTGCGGAGGGGATTCCGGCCAAGAGGCGATGGTAGGTTGTTTTCCGAGCAGGGAGATAATGCCAACAGAAGTAGTTCCAAATCTTTTCGTGGTGCTGGGCGTGACGGACAACATCACTGCTTGTTAATGCTTCATGTGTCGAAACGGGAGTTTCAACACACCCTCCAGGCAAGAGTGGTGCGCTAGGAATGGGTGTTCCATTTGTGCTTGTCCTCATGGGTTGGTATCACGGCATCAACCAGCAATCTGAGCTATCTCCCGGCTGCGTGGAGGATGTCTGGTTGATGTGAATTGTGCCGGTGGATGCGCAACACGGGTTATACCGCCGCATGGGGAGGTATGTTGCTCGTTTTTTTCTACATGGAAATTGCCTTGTCATTTGCCCACATGCAATCTTCCTTGGAGTCGGTTGTGTCCGATATGAAACAACACCATGCCAACCGTCGGGCACCGGTAAATGTGTCCCAGGGAGGTTCGAATGAATGCTGGCAGCAGCTTTCTACTTGCTCTTGCCTCTTGCTAGGTTAGCCGCTTGGGCGCGAGCTTGGCGATTTCATGATCTCCATAAGGCGGCTTCTACATGAAGCTACCGTGGGAGCCAAAGGGTCTTGGGCTAGGAATTTGACAGTCATCCCGCCGGTAGGCGTGGATGGGGATGGGCGGACTGCGGCACATGGATCGCGCACCAGTCATGGTGTCTGAAAAATAGCAATATGATGATCGCACCAACCCGTGGGTGGATCCCTGCGCCTTCATTGTTGGCAGCGGTGGTTCGCCCCGTTCAACCTGCAGACGTGGAGGTTTGCAATCGACAAGGGCGCATGTGGCATTTCTGCTGCTTCTAGGGGGCGTGTCCAAGGTGTTGGCCAGAGGCTTTTGAGGCGGCCGGCCACCTGATTCCTGAAAAGGAGATGCGACAGATCAATCCAGCCAATGGTAATTTGACGCCTTGCGCTGCACGATTGCCTTGTTCGGCCTCTGGTGTCGCAGCTGAGCGCGGCCTGCCGCCTCCCGAGAACGCAGGTTTTTTGATTGGTGCGCCGTTGTGGCCAGGCCACAAGTGGAACCATCCCACAACATGGAACCTCGGTGTTCCGAGACTCATTGTTTTGCTCACTCTTGATTGCCACCAAAGTATAAAATATGGTTATGCCGGCCGCCGTTTTGACGCTCACTACCTTTTGCTTCCAGAGGCAAAAACAACCCTCCCTCTCCAAAGCCAACGTCAAGATGGCGTCTCCAGAGGCCATGGAAAGAGCAGCCGACTTTCATGTCGTCACCAAGACGCCAAGGAAATGCAAGTTTGACCTACATCCATCATCCGCCAAGCCCAAGACCTGGAACCCTCGCCAAGAACTTGTCGTCACGCCCGATAGCCGGGCCCCCAAAAAGCGAAAAACCATCGGACTGCCAGACGATGGCCCATTTCGCCTTTCGATCGCCAGAGTCTCTCCAGAGAGGACCCAGACATTGAACCCCGAGCCTGGCGTAATTCTTCACCAACCCACCATGGTACCAGCCAACGATGGCGACGGTGCCACGGAGTCAACGAGCAGGGTCATCTATGCTGGCTTCATCATGGGCGATACTCTCATTGACAGTGCGAGCTCTCCAACCCGCACCGTAACTGCCAACGACGCCATGTCAGGCAAGACTCTAGGCCACGTCTGGATCACAGACGGCAGCGATACCATGTCTGATGACAATTCGAACCCCGACCCCGAGAATACCCCGTGGAGCGCCGACTATGCGCCGAAGCTTGAGGCTTTGATCGACCGGGCATTCAAGCTTCTGCTCCGTGATTGTCCACTCTTGAAATCGTCCAACAGCAAACGTCCACCATCACGACCGTCAAGTTCCCCTGAGAGGTGCAATACAGGTTACAGCGGGCCCGCCACACCAGTCACACCAAGTTCACCTTTGTGCAGCGACCTCGACATGGACAACCTCATCGAGCATGCCACAGATTCAGACGATGACTCCTTCCAAATGATCACCAAACTGGACTCCACCCCCCACAGCACAGACGCGACTTCCGCAGCTAGAAAAAGCCATCACCACTCCGCCACCCCGCCTCCTAGTCCCAGCACGACCCCCAAATGGGTCTGCCCGTTCGCCCTTCGCGACCTCCAAGCTCACGGTCTCTGTCTCCGCCTTGATTTCTCCAAGGCCCACCAAGCAAGTATTCCCTTACAGTCATTGTTCTCCTTTTTTGGTTTCCGACAGATAATCAAGTCTGTTATAACCAATGTAGAAAAGAAGAAAGAACTGACGGATATCTACCACAGTTAATGGATCATCTCCTCCTGCACCACCGCTGCACTCCGCACTGTCCCCGGTGCGGAGCCACGTTTGAGTACCACATCGATCGCGGTCAACACATTGCCAAGCGCGGGTGTAAGTTGACGGACAAGCCTCCTGTATTTGAGGGGCTTGATGAGGGGACGATGCATGAGTTGAAGGCGATGGTATTAATGTGGGAGCGGTATCGGGAGCGGGAGCGGGATGATAGCAGTGTTAGCTTGTCCTTGTCGAAAGGGGAGAAATTCGCAGATATGTGGAAGTTGCTGTTCTACGGCGAAGACTTCCGTTCTGTGATGCCTGGCGGTGTTGGTGAGAGTCGGCAGGTACGAGTCGTCCAGGCAGTGAGAGACTATTGGTCGAGGAATGGGGCGGGATTAGTGGCAGAGACGTTTGAAGAGGTTGTGGGGAAGAAGATGGACCTCTTGATGGCGGAGGTTTTGGATGGGGTTCTTGAGCGGGTGTTGCTGGAGGAGATACACATGGCGAGAAGTGAGAAGTGAATATAGGAGAAAAGAGCCGCTTTTATTTTTAGTTCTATATAAGGGCGACTATGTAACGGCCAAAACCTGAGCAATATGCCCAAGCTCCTTGCAAAAACTCCCGGGAAATCGTAAAGAGGTGGTTGGGGGGGGTATCGAGGAAAATATTAATAAGGGCGGGAAGTCGTCACGACGGCTCGGGGTTGGCGACAATAACGGTGTCTGACTCGTCATCATCATGATTGGTGAACATGTCCTCTAATCCTGGGTCCACTGGGAATTCGGATTCCTGCCGAGACATGGGTGAAAAGTCCTGGATGGAAGGTGTGACTCCCCACCTTGAGTTGCTGGGGCCAGCCACAGCCAGTGCCGAGTTTTGCTGCGTGGAAGACCCGTAATTATCACCCCAAAACTCATCACCCTTGTCCTTGAAATCCCAGCGGTTCGAAGTCCCGCCCAAGCTGGCTGCTGGCGATGGCCTATCGGTATGATCAACGTGATCATCTGCCAAAAGCTGGGAAATCTGTTTGAATTGCTCTGGTGTTGACTGCCCAACCGGCGCTGTGACAGTGGGTCCAGTCGCAGGAATGGGGATGAAATCGGGGCAAGGCGGCCACTTCGACTTGGCATACTGAAGGAATCGTTCGACCGTCTGGTAGTCTGCGTTGGAACTGCCCTCGTTCTTCTTGAATGACTCCAAGAGATTGGCCATGGCATCGTGCAGATAAGTCTTTGGATTCGCGACCGGGGGCATCGGGTTGGTATCTTCGTTCTCGCCGAACAGAGTGCGGCAGATCCAGTTCCATCGATCAAGGTCGCTCACTTCTGGACCCTTCTTGCCCTTCTTCCCCTTTTTGCCCTTCCTTGCCTCCTTGAGAGCTGCCCTGATTTCGTGCTGCTGAACGATCGTCATTGCGATGTGACGCCTCTGTGTCCCTTGCTAGCAACCGTTTGCCCTATAGTGCTCTGTGCGCTGTCTTTCACCTTCCTGGGTGCCAGGGAACACGGCGAAGCACCGCTCACATTGCAGCACTGCTGGGTGGGATCGGGCGAGATGTTGCAGGAGATCGCAAATCCGGAGGAAGGAATTAGCGACAGGTTGGCCACCATTCTTCGGCTTGTCGGGATGCGGTATACATTTAGGGAACGCAAAGGGGTATTTATGTGCGAATGGGCAGGGGAACGGGTCCGAGTCGAGTTTCACCGACGTCTTTTGGCGTTTTGGGGCCGGACCCGCCGTCTTGTTCGCATCGGTGGTTGAGCGACTGGGGGCCATGATTATTATATTGACGGGCCGCTCTAGCTGGTGAAATGGTAATCGCGGTGAGTTGATGTATCTGTTGTTGGTGTTTTTGGTTGTTCCGGGATATGTATGGAATCACATAAGTTCGTTGTCAGTGGTTCTCATGAAGTGAGTGACGAAAATGACCCATCATGACAGAGCTGAGTTTTGTGTTGAACCTCGACACAAGTTGTGTTGGTATGAACGACCAGGCTATGTGGCAGTGGGCGGGGTGGTGTCAGGTCTGACCCTTTTGTAGCGGTGTCGTCTCGTCTGGCCCGGCCACCGCTGAGGGTCAGTCTTCGGACAAGCCCCTTGCTGCACTTCGGGAATTTCGGCTTGCCATGAGGCCGTCTCATTTGATTCCCATACCCACGGTTTCAAGATTCTCCATGCGGCTCTCCTCGAAGTTCAAAAGGGACTTTTACGCCCCTGTGTTGATGTGTGGCAAACCCACCAATCATGATCACGGCATTATGTGCCGGGCACTTCAACACACTTTGTGTCCTAAGAACCGACAGAACATGTGTCGCATTTTCCGCATCGGATTTTTTCCTGTGGATGCATTATCTTCACGGAACGCCTTTTCCTCCAATGCATCCCAGAACCTACCTAAGTTCTACCCTCCGGACATTTCCTCCTCGGCACAGAACCCAACACGCCAGAGCAACAGGCACATACGAGACCACTAATACCAAGCCAAATGAGTGACCTATCGACCCAAACCGGTGGGCAAGCGTAAGGCCTCCCATCACTGTATTTCATTTCATGTTTGGTGACATGACACACTGGGCTGACATTTTTGCTTCAGTTTGGCGGCCAACTTCGATGCGGCCACCTTCGAACCCCTGATTCTTGGCCTCTGGCTGAGAGACCCGTCCCCTCCCATCAATCATGGGCGCTTATCGGAGGACGCGTTGCAGGCGCCGATTAGTCACCATGCACGTGTCGAGGAAAAGACGACCAATGCGTGGGCAGCCCTGACAAGATTTGACGAGATGTTTAAGCCCACACTCCCGGGCTGAAGGTGATCGGAGGTGTGACTTTTGGTAGGGAAACGCGAATATGGAAGGTGCTGGAGCGGGAGATTTTGGGTCGGAGAGATACCAATCTGGCATACCAATAGGTTCTTCGAAGCATGAAGAAGCCGAAAACAGCACTCATAGACACTCGACATGAATGAGGAACATAGATCTTGCAGATTAATAATTATTTCAACATTTCCCGTTTGTCGAACTGCCGCTGACGATGTGGATTTGTGAGATCGTATTCACGTGTGGATTGGGGCAGTGACACGGGTCCATGCCAGGGGGTTGTTGCCACTTTGGATCTGGACCACTCACAGCTTACCATAACGTTAGTACCCCGCACCTGCAAGGGCTCACGTCAACACAGACCCCATCGCAGTTTCCAACACAGATTGTGTCGAGAAAAACTGGGGCGTAAAGCGGTGATAGATGCTCTGGGTCGGTTTTACCGCACAACCTGCGCTATTTTCAGAATTTCAACATAATATCTCGCCGCAATCGTCAAGTCTATCATTCCCCCCAAGCTCAGAATACATGGGCCTTGTTTTTCTTGTGCGGCGAAAGCAAAATAAGACAGCAACCCAACCGCGACCCCCGAGACGACCCCGAAATGGGAGCAGCCCGCAGTCGACGATCACCGAAGCGTTCTTCACGATCCTCTCACCAGAACCATGGCGGACAATTCCCTCGGTTGCTTTGGAATGACTCCATCATGAGGCAAAACTTACTAGGAGTGGGAGGGTTCGCTGTTAGCGGTTCGAGTCCGGACAATCGGCAACACGGACGGTCGAGCGGCGAGAACAAGCCGGAGTTGGGTCTACAAATACCGTGTGGCTCTGTTGAGAGCCACTCAAGCACATCGTGGTTCTCTGGGCCGACCTCGGGCTCGGACAGGGCAGCAAGTAACGGCTCCGATAAACCCCATACCGTCGGTCCCGAGATAGGGGGCCAAAGGCCAAAAATGCACCTTCCCAGGTGCTCGCAGCCACCGCGTCCTTCCCCACAGCCAGATGTCGCGGAGAATCGGACATTCGCCTGCCACTACTACAAGCTGGAGTCAGAGATGTATTCAGATTGCCGATTTTATAAACTCCGCCGCTTCAAGGATGTGCAGCAGCACATCAAACGGATACACGCGAAGCAGTTGTTCTGCACGCGCTGTCACGCTGTGTTCGACTCGCTATCGCCCTTACAGGCACACGAGAAGAAAATCCCGCCCTGCGAATGGCGAGAGCGCCCTGCGCTTGGCTTTATATCTTCTTATCACTTCGAGAAATTCGGAGAGTCAAAAGAATCGGGCGTCGGTCGCAGCAAATCGCAGGAAGAGCAATGGATGGATTTATGGGACTTCCTATTTCCTGGTGTCGACAGGCCATGGTCAGCATACCTTGAGAGCCAAAGGGGGGAGATGACGTACCAAGTGTACAAGTTCTGGCTTGAACATAAGGAGGAAATAGACTCAGAGGTTTACAAGGACGACCCTTTCGCTGCCACAAGCCAGTCAGTGATGGCTTACCGACTTGAGGTCGTCGGCCGACATCTTCAACACCTTCTGATGCGTTTCGGGGAGGGTGGAGTTCCTACTAGCCAGGATAGCACACCGCCACCACCCAGCGAGATTTCGTCCCAGTCTTCCACTATCTGCGAGTCCGAAATATCCCCGCATGAGTACGATACCTCGAAGGTTTACAGTCTCACCACCCAAGACACGGCAGTCGACATTCGCCCGCCCCTGGATGACACACTCCCGGAACCGAACGTTGGCATCATTGCAGACCACAATTGGGGTCAGCCTTTTCCGGCTAGTTTTTGCAATGCTTCATCCTGGGACGCACATTTCCGATCGCCCTCTGGCTGCATCTGCCCATCGGATCTTCTTGTTTCTCCTGATATTGGTAACGGAGACTTTGCAAGGATGGGGGACTTTGGCTCGGGGAATGATCCCCCATGGCAAGCAACAAGGATGGACCCGCCACCGGTTATCGACCTGAAGGGGTTCGATTGAGATCTTTTGTCTCTTGTAACTTCTTTACAAAGGCTTCAATTTGGCATCTTGAGAGTGCCCGATTTGCCGATTTGCCGATTTGCAACCCTCCATCTGGCGCCCGAGTCTCTGTTGGTTTTCCGTGCTCTTGGAAGCAATTTGCCTGGCAGAAGAAACTTGGTACAGTTCGAAGAACAGGAAAAAGAAAAACGAGAAGTCTGGCTAGTGGCTAGACTTCGGCGTAGGCAAGAAGATTCAGCAAACTTGGCTGAACAAAGTCTGTTGGCGCACTGAGCGCTGGATTCTTCAACTGAGAGTGAGCAGACTGGTGATACCTAAACGGTAGATGGTAGGTATCTGTCGGAGTTTCGGGGTATCACCTAAATCAATACTGCTAGCGAGGAACAATGCTAGGAAAGAAGAAGGCGAACGTTCATTTTCGAGTTTAGGGGCGATGTTCACTTTCAAGTTCAATATGGAAGGGAGCTTGAGTCTGTCTGATACGAGACCAAAGCTGCCTCGCGTGGTGTTGGTGGAATTCAGGTTCATTATCGTAGTGAGTATTTTGACAAATAGAGTATCAGCAGCAGTGCTTTCAATGGAATCTTCTGAAATGTTTCCGAGATTCTTGTGCTCGAACATTGGAGTTCTGCACACGGTGACAAATAGTTCGAATCACAACTTCCCGAGTGTGTACGGTCCGACTGGTAAAACCAATTAACCATTATCAATCTTTGATTGTACATCTACAGGGCCCCCCTCCCTCCCATGACCCTCCTTCCGGT
>Ga0247758_1002307_pt1 | contig 10742 bp, 11 predicted proteins | sample UWRJL156409C4_FD_180950 | JGI IMG/M metagenome (GOLD analysis project Ga0247758, IMG submission 180950) | Plant litter microbial communities from Arlington Agricultural Research Station in Wisconsin, United States - UWRJ-L156-409C-4 | ecosystem: Environmental > Terrestrial > Plant litter >... | reverse complement strand
CGAATCGTGGTTTTACTCCATTGATGCAGGGAGCAAACTACATATAGCGTGAGCCACCAGGGTTCAGCTGAAAGCGCTCAATCAAAGTTATCGGCACGGTCAGAGATCTTCGAGCCCCTGCCGATGATCATCGGGGAAGCTGGTATTGGGTCCAGAACACAGCTTCACGCTCAGTGCGGCGTCTGACCGACCAGTAACGTCGCTCTCTGGCTTCTGGAAGGCCATCTAGACCCCCTGTTAGCATACTGTATGTCACGTGTGGTCTAGAGGCTTACCTCTGGGGCGAATTATGATCGATTTCACACTCCGCAGGAGCTGAGGAATCTTTCATTCTGAACGGTCTAGATTGAAGGAGGTTGCAACCGGATATAGTTCCGAAGATGTGGCTAAGCAGGAGGAGACTCTGCGATGCTGGTAGGGTCCATAGTGCAAACAGGCAAATACCACAGTGTAAAGAGCCGTCCCCCATTACAAGTACTTGGTTTGGGCATACGTTGCTGGAGCCGCACGAGTCTTGTGACATCCAGCCGGGAATAATACCGAGAACCCACCGGGATCGGACGGCTTTGCGTGACGGTTTTCCCCATTGGGGTTGTCGAGGATCGAAGCGCCGCTTACAACATTGTGGGTCGCGTATGACAGCCAGTGGTCATTGAGGTCTTATCGCTTTCTCGCCCCTCCGGGCTTCACGATGGTATGCTTGTCGGTACTCGGTGACCCGCTGGGTCTTCAATGCTGCTTATTTGTTAGTTTCCCGCGGCGGAGACAGCGCGACTCCCACACACGAACGGTGGCATCGCTTCGGCCGAGTAAGACAGTGCTTATATGACGGTGAGGCCATATCTGAGGGCCTCATGTGGTGGGCTTGAAAGTACCGCTTTCGTGTGGGCTTCGTTGGGACAGCAGGATTAGGATGGGGCTTGAGAAGAATGCCGTCATCAGGAGCTTGTGTCTCCTATAAACTGGGATGGCAATTGCTCATGTTTGCTGTGGGTAAGGTACCACATCTTTGCCGACCGGGTTGAGCGGATGAAACTAGGGCACAAAACACCGTCTGACAGTGGACAATGAACAGGGGCATCTCGCCAGATTATGTGCGATCTGGTTTGGCGATTCCTGGCCTCGACCAAATTGCCTCTCGACTTGATGGGGGAGGCGTTAAGGCTGGGAGGCGTACGTAGCTGAACCGTGTGAAGAGGGAACAAAATGGGCTTAATCGAGATCTTGGAACCCGTAAATCGACGCCTGGGCTTCCCTCCATTGAGATTTGCAGCAACCCTTTCCGACTCCAGGCTGCTCCTTCCTGGTGGCTAGCAGGGTGCATGGCGAAATTTCTGACGAGCTGCCAATGGGGCGAAGGTCGTGTTGTTCGGTCCTTCCTTCTTTCGTCCCTTCCCGCTTTGCCCAACTTCCCCACCCGCCAGTCACCACCGTCCCGAATAACAATTGAGTAAGTTGGACACAATAGATACGGTACACATGGCACAAGAGGTTATGATTTGTAATGAGAATGTCTATTTGCACATTAGTATCTGTCTAGGTATTTGTCCAGTAGCTCACATCCACCCCCACACCACAGCTTGTGCCAGAGGTGAACCCCGAGATCGTTGAATTACAGACCTTACTACGAAGGCTCTGGCCAACAGATGGCCCGTGTGGAAGATGGGTTCTTACTGTCAAAGCAGCCATGGTTGCAACAGGCCGTCGAGGAGTGTGCTACGGCCTCTCGACGAAGTGATACGGTCTGATATCGGAACCCATGGCCTCCCTTCGAGATCGAGGTGGTGGTGGTTACTGCACAAATAGACTTGACGGAGGATACTACAAATAGACACGCTCTTCGTATTATGATGGAACAAAGCCATCGTCTATCATACATCTTCTTTCTAAGTCTGGAAAATAAATAAAAAACAGTTCATCGCTGCCAGCGCTTTCCAGCTCTTGGTCTGCGCCGCGCCGCAGTCTATCTTTTCTACAATAGCAAACATTTGTTGTACAATGATTAATCATTAGATCCTTGAGACACATCTCAATCGTTTGAGGCCATCGGCCAGTCTTTCGTGGGGTTGCAAAGGGCAAGCAGGTGTCGCGCCAGCTACCGGAGCTGGGGGCGAGATGCCCGTTGATCAAGCCTGGTGCCGTTCCAGGGAGGGTACAAGGTGTGCCACATGCCGTCGTCGTATGTTTTTGATGTTGACTTGGTCGATGTAGTGGCCGGGGGCGGGGAAACAACAGCGGGTGATGTGGTAGGAGGCGTTGCGGTTGGCGTTGTTGGCGCTATTACTGTTGTTGGCGTCGTCACCGCTGTGGATGTTGTTGACGTAGTTGTCCTGGATGTCGACAGCGCCGATGTTTTTTGCAGCGACGGAGTCGATGACGAGCTTGACGTTGACGTTGTGGAGGTTGTCGACGTTGTCAGGGGCGTCGTTGCTTCGATATATACAACCTTGGTTGTGGTCTTTGGTTGGAGCTCGACGTTAATGACGGAGACGGTCGTGGGGGCGTCGGCCCGCGCCGTGGTGGTTGGTGACGTTGCTACGACGGTTACCGTGACTGCAGCGTCCCCCGAGCCGGACCCCGAACCGGAGCCGGAGCCGGAGCCGTCGATAGGAACGACGGCGTATCTTGGCGCCAAGCCACCGGAGCCCGGCAACTGCGCGCGGGGCTCGTTCAATGGCAGTGCATTGCAAGCTGCGATCAGCGCTGTTGTCGCGGACAAAAGATTGGCAATGCGATTAAAATACATCGTAAAAGCAGTCAGTAGTCCGTAGCAGCGGGAGGAAGAGAGATGCAGTACACACCGAGGAGAAGATCATCTGTTTTATTTAGCGACGGGAGGAGGCCGAAATCCGGAAGGCTGGTATTTTTCGGTTTGGGTCACGGCGTGTGGAACGGCGCTTGTTTTTGGCCCCTGAAATCGGGTGGTTGACCTCAGCCGCAGCGCCACCTTTTGCCGAGCACTAACAATTTCTCCCAGCCACCTCGACCAACATTGCCGTCCATTGGTCCCGAAACAATTCCAACATAACCCACAATCTCGGATCAATTCCCCGTCACGTCACATGCGAAGTCGACCTGAGTCCAGTGGTTGCCAAGCCCATGAAGCGGAGGTGAGACACGCTGCGCGCGGAACCTGGAAGTCCAGGGCGTGCGGGCAGACTCAAGGATTACGCCACTGTAGTGACAGAGCAGCGGACAATTGTGGCTTGGGCGCTGTCCACCAGCCTTCAAAGTTCTTGGTGTTTGTCTTAGCGCCAGACCTACCTGCAGGGGTATACTTCTCCCCACTTGATTGCCTTTTCCTCAAACGAAGTCCTCCCAACGCTCTCCTCTCTCAACTCAGCTCTTTGGGGTCTTTATAAACGGCTATGTGACGACATATTGAATGGGAGGCCTGCGGGCTGCCTCCATTTGGTCACATAAGCAGTCGGGGGTAGGCGCTTTTTGGCGCCGCGGCGAGGGGCGAGTCCGGCTCAATCGGCTCCTCCAAGCTGGCGCGCGCGATACAGCTGCGCCACACCTGACGCAACATGATGGCCTCCTCAGCCATCACAAACATTCTAGGGTCCGGTATATATCGACGACAGCATCTCGCGGCTTTCTAGGGACCCGAGAAGCCTGAAATCTTGTCGTCTGAATCCCCGCCTTTGATTACACAGACGCCTCGCGATTCACCGAACCGGTGACGTCCTTGTGGAATTGCCAAGCACCAAGAAATCCGAACCCCCTCCAGCTCCCCCGCATCGGGGTCACCTTGTCAGCTAAAAGCTGAACGCCGGCATTCTCCTTACGACTCTTTCTGCTTTCCAACGGCAGAGCGAAGAGTGGAAATAAGTTTACGGTCGACGAACATCGGGATTGCTTCGGGCCGTCTCTGCTATGTCTTACCAAGGATACGGGGCGCCTTATGGCCGTGAGTTCCCCGCAACGGCGTTTCCCCTGATGCGTTAACGTCAGTCGGCAGTCAGCACATTGGGATTTAGCTAACCATGAACGTCTATTCAGAACCTCAAGGCCAACAGGGTTACTATCAGTCGCCGCCACCTCCCCCCGTCGGATACGGCGCCCCCCCGCCTCAAGCCGGATACGGCGCACCCCCGCCTCAAGCCGGGTACGGCGCACCACCTCAGCAAGGTTACGGCGCACCCCCTCCGCAAGGCTACGGCGCACCTCCACCTCAAGCCGGGTACGGGGCACCTCCGCAGGCCGGATACGGAGCACCTCCGCAGGCCGGGTACGGCGCGCCGCCTCCCCAGCAGGGCTATGGGCAGCCCTACGGAGCGCCACCTCCTCAAGCCGGGTACGGGGCACCGCCGCCTCAGGCCGGATACGGGGCACCTCCGCCTCAAGCTGGGTACGGGGCACCTCCGCCTGCTGGGTACGGAGCACCTCCACAGGCCGGGTACGGAGCACCTCCACAGGCCGGGTATGGCGCGCCACCGCACCAGCCACACGGAGGCTACCCGCCCCCGCAGCCCGCGACGCATTATCCCCCGACTCCGGCCTCGCTCGGATACGGCCCTCCTCAAATTATCCAGTGGAATGCCGATGCTGACGCGAACGCCTTGCGCTCCGCTATGAAGGGGTTTGGCACGGACGAGAAGGCGTTAATACGGGTCCTGGCGACAAAGGACCCCCTACAGATAGCAGCCATTCGGGATGCATACACGCGAATCCACCGGCGAAACCTAGAGGCCGATCTGAAGAGCGAGACGGGCGGGTGGCTGGAGACGGGCCTGATAGCCCTCTCCCGCGGGCCCCTGCTGCACGACGTTCACTTGCTGCGCGATGCCATGAGCGGGCTGGGCACCAAGGAAGCCGTTCTGAACGACGTGCTCCTCGGTAGGTCGAATGCCGACATGAACGCCATCAAGGGCGAGTACCAGCGCGTGTTCCGTCGCCGCCTGGAGGACGACGTGCGCGGGGATCTGAGCATGAAGACGGAGAGGCACTTCTTGATTGTCCTTCAGGCCACGCGGGCTGAGGACACCGCCCCTGTTGTCCAGTCCGAGATCGACCGCGATGTCAGCGAGCTGTACACTGCGACCGAGGGTAAGGTTGGCACAGATGAGGTGAAGGTTTGCAGTATTTTCAGCACGAGAAACGACAACCAGCTCCGAGCCATCGCCTACACGTATCAGCAAAAGTATGCACGGAATCTTGAAGAAGTAATTCGGAGGGTAAGTTCATCAATATGCTACATCTTTGAGGTTTTCCCATGAGGTCGGCCAACTAACATATGTCGACAGGAGTTCTCTGGGCACATGGAGGACGCATTGCTTTTCCAGCTTCGTCGCGGTCTAGACAAGTACATGCACCAGGCACAGCTTCTCGAAGACGCCATGGCCGGTGCAGGCACGAAAGATGCGCTTCTGGTTGGGCGTGTCGTCCGCGCCCACTGGGACCGGACTAATATGGCCAATGTGCGTGGCGCGTACGAGAAGCGGTACCACAAGAATCTCGCCAATAAGATCAAGGGCGAAACCAGCGGGGATTACGAGCGGATGTTGCTGGCCTGCATCGGAGAGAACATCTGATAGCTCAGATTCTCGTTGGCTCGGGGGCAGGAACCGGTGGAGGCTCATTCATGTAGCGTGAGTGAGGATGAGCGCACATATGCAGTGTCTTTTTCCCTTTAAAGGAACCGCCCAATGGCTGCTCTGGCGCACTATTGGGAGAGGAGTCTCCCGGTGTTTGTCCTTGATCAGGCTCCACCGGCCATATCTTACTTGCAGCATGTCGATGTTAGAGCCCGAGAAGGCTATTTTGCCTGGAGGAGTTAGCGGGTCTGGCGTGACACAGGCTTGGGCGTGCTACCCTGCCGCTGCTGTATGTTAATAAGACTTTCTATTTATTGAGCTTATTTCGGCCTATTGTCACCAGAGTCGGTCACGCAACCTGCTACGTCTGCGCATTTACCCGGCCCCTGGGTGCCTTCAGGACGTTGGTGTCGCAGACGGTGTACTGGCTGTACCGCGCTGGCGGCAAGCAATTTACGTAAAAGGGAGGTACTTTGGTCGAGGTGGCCGACTTTCCTGTACTGTCCAGAACGCACGTCCGAGATATTAACTGGCCTGCTGCGGCGGTGCGGTATGGTGGGCGATGTGGCCAACGGCACGGCATAACGTGGCATCCTGGGTATGATAAGCCACCTACCAACGACGGCGATAATGCGAGAGTCGGCCGTGGGCAAGCTGTAATAGATTAAAAACACTGACCTTCCCAGTCCAGGTCTCGTAATTTCATGCCTCGGACTAACGCGCGAATGAGAGGCCGTGGATGCGAGGGTGAGGGTGCAGACACCATTCAGCATGTGCTCCCGTTTCAGCAATGAGACACGTCCCAACACACTTCTTCCCCCCCAAGGCACTGCAGCCAGGCAGTCGAGTCGACCGTTGTGTCGCGAATCGGAGAATGCGAGAGGCTGGAACCAACCGCGGCCGGCGGACGGATACGGCAACCGAACTCGGCAGCCTGAAGAGTGGTTCGTCATGTTCCCTCCATCTTTTTATTTCTTCCTCTTCGGTCCGGTTTGTCTGCCTAGTAGATCTGGGCCTGCTGGTTTGGTACTCTACCTAGGTTGCTCATCCATTTCGAGGCTCGGTCACACGCATCCACCCTCGTCATCCACGCTCATCCCGGGACAAACAACCCAGTCTCCAGCCTGCTTGCGACTGTGGGCTTATAGTAGGAACAATTTGTGGAGAAAGGTCCAGTGTCGATGGCACAATACTGAGATGCGGCCCTGCATCTGCAAGCCAAACATGCCACGTTTTTGGAGAGGGTCGTCAGCCCCCTGGCCTGGCAGTTGGCCTGGGGTGGAGATGATCGTCTCGAGACGTGGATCCCACAGAAGCCGACAGAACAAATTTCCCTTGGTTCCGGCAAAGGCAGAAGGGGTTTGCAACGCAAAGGGGATGCGTACACCCCCATAGGGAGAGAATTAAAAAATGCTTTGGGCTTGGGCGGAGCATGCGAGGATGCCAGGGAGCGAATGGTAGTAGGGCGCTGGCGAGGAAAGTAGCTCCTTCCTTGTACGAAGGCTCGGGCCAAAAGAAACGGTCCCTTTGATCAGTGCGAAAGATGCCTTCTTACTGTAGTACTAGTACTGTCAAGACGGCTCATGGGTTTGGTTATGGCAGGCCATCTCGCACCCCGAAAGTGCCTACCTGCGATCTGAAAAAGTGTTCCTACAGTCAGAAAAAGCCTTCCTGCATTCTGAAGCCGTCCTGGAATTTGAAATGGTCTTTTACGATGTATTCAAGGCTGTAATGTAGGAAGCCCAGGCCTTGCTGTTCCAACACAGGACTGTGTGAAGGTTCTGACAACGTGATTTCACACGGAGAAGAGGGAACCCTTTCTTTTGGACCAAGCCCTTGTACTTCTTACCTAGCAAATAGAGTAAATCTCGGAAGCTAACCGGATTCATGGCGTAAGTTTAATTAACCTGTTAATCTTTTATTAAATACGTGCGCCCTCCATATTAGGCGAGAGGCTAGCTTACATGAGAAAAAAGTTTTTTAAAGGAAACCGGTGCTACGCCGCGACGCTACTTACACCTAGCTCCCCCTCCCCAATTCGATCATACAGGCCTCTGCTACTTCAAAGTTACTAACCTGCCTTGTTGAAGGGCCGCGTTTGCAAATGCTGCGGAGGCAAGCTTGACCTTTCGCTTGCTGTTTTCTATCGTCTTCCTTTCCGAAATCACAAACCCCCTCGAAGACGACGTTTTGCGGTTTGCGGCCAGTGTTCCATTCCATCTGAAAGACGAGGCTGTAGGCACATGTCTGGGCGCTGCAGTGACCCCGCGGGGCACCACACTGCGTAATCCGTAAGAGTCACCAAGCCAGAGAACCTTGACCATTGAGGAGGCGTTCTCGACACGCCAAATCACGGAGACCACGCCGCGGGCCCGATGGAGATGGAGGGAGTCGAGCAGCCGGGGGCCGGGTTGCCCGCCGTCGTGCCACTTCCCGAGAGTCTCAAGCAGGAACAGAACCAGCACCACAACCAGCAACAACCTACGGGCAAGCCAAGCCCAGTCGTATCGGAGGTCCACCCGCTACCATCGCCGGCTCCCGCTGGACAGCAGAATGGCGTCGCGCCCGGCGCGCAGCAACATGGGCATTCTTCAGCACCGAGCCCCGCGACACGCTCTGGCACTCCTTTGTCGCATCCCTCGCATCCTTCGACACCGACGGTGGTCAACGGCCACCCGCCGATGCTGCCACTGCCGAAAATCGCAGACGCAAGCCTGAGTGCCAGTGCCACTGCGGCCGTCAATGCCGTGGCCAGCGCTAACATTAACAATGCCGCCCGCGTTTCAAAGGAGCATTTACGTTGGCGAGACCCTATAACCCTAACCCAGCACCATCAAACGGGTCTTCAGATGCAGTACTCGCAAATTCCGCACCCACACCAGCAGGTTCAACAGCAGCACCAGGCGCAGCACCAGCAACAGCAGCAGCAGCACCACCACTACCAGCAGCAGCAGCAACAGTCGGATCGGCTCCCGCCGCTGACGCAGCAGCACCCCGCGCCGGCTCCGCGCCAGCCGCCGGCGCCGCTCCCTCCCCTGCACCACTTTCACGCCGCGCCCCCGGTCTCGTCGCAGCCGTCGCAGCCCCTTCCGTCGTCCGCCAGGCTCGCCGTTCACGGCGTCTCTTCCATCGCTAACAAGCCCATCATCATGGATCCGCCGAGCCGCCGCGCAAATGCGCAGACGTCCAGCCCGCGTTCCTCGGGCTTCGCGTCGCCAACCCCCGACTATGCGCGCATCAACCCAAAGTTCAACGATGATTGCCAGCGGATGGTGTTTGCGGTCCAACAGAGCCTGCCCGAGTCGGTCCGCCGCGTCATACGCGATAACTGGGAAAAATGCCTTCTTGGCTCCGAGTTTCATCAAGCCTTTATCGTAAGTCCAGACTCAATTGAGCATTCCTTGTTTCGCGTGTTGTCCATCTAGAGGAAAATTTTCCGCGACGCGCCGTGCCGCGCATCGTGACCCATCGCAAGTGCGATCGATGTGATGGGATGGAAGCGCAAACGCTCTCGTCCTGAAGTCAACAACCAAAACATATGTCTTTTTGTTTTTTTTTTCCGAGCACCGTTCTTTCCACTTCTTCCAACTTTGAGATCTCTCATGACCCCGCCATCGAGAGCCTAAATTCCACAACTTACATTGCACAACACCACATATCTTCTACACCTCCATTCAGACCTATCGCCGCGTGGTGTAGTTGCGTGTTTTTAACCTGTTTTCAGCTCAACGCCTCGATCCACCATGCGCTGCCGTCCATTACCCGGCGTGCAGTAAGAGACTTTGGGCGAAAGATGGTCACCGAGTCGCGGGAGGAGCTCATCGACCACTTCACGGTCGCTGATCTCGATACTGTCGCCGACCGAATCATCGCCAAAGCGAGCGACAGTTTCCTGGACAAGTGTCTTGAAAAGCGGCTGCTTACTATCGAGGCCAAGCCGCTGATCAATGCACTTGCGAAAGCCGAGCGCCTCGGCTACGATCCGAACGATATCGTTCAGGAGGACCATCATGAACGCGTGATACCTCAAGAGGCGTACCCCGGGGCTGCCTCGGCCACGGCGCCGACCTTCTCTCAGCAGCCGGCCAGCCAGCCTACGCAATCGTATAGTCCTGCCAACCCGACGACGCAATGCGGCCGATGCTTCCGCACGTTTACTTACCCAAGCTCCCACGACTACGTAAGTGACTCTCATGCTCTCCGTGGCCAATGACAACTAACATAAAGCAGCACATGAGAAAAAATGTCTGCAGCGTCCAGCCGCCTACCTCGGAGGGGTTCAAGCACTCATGCGGACCCTGTGGTCAGGGTTTCACGACGATGGAAGAATTGCAAGCGCATGCTGACAGTCGCATCTGTGGTGGTTATCCCATGAAGACGCCCCGTGGGCCAGGGCGACCCCCAAGGGCTGTCTTAACCCCCCAGGCTAACCCTGTCGCCATCCTCCCGTCCATGACCCAAGCTCCGGCTCCCAACGGCTACCAAGTGCCGCAACCGCAACCACAACCGCAGTCAACCCCTACGCAAGTCCACTCTGTTTCGAGGCGGGCCGCGTCCGTTGTCGCCACTCCAACCGGTTCCCCGAATCCGGCTGACCCATACGCCCATCTCACACCAGAAGAACTCACAAAGATGAATGCGGAGCTTGCAGATGCGGAGGCGAAGTATGCTCCACGATTCAAGGAAGCAGAGAACTTTCCAGATGAGAACCAGCGACGTGTGAAGATTGAGGGTCTAAGAAACAGCTTTGGGACCAAACAGTCTATGATTAGGAAAAAGTACGGCGTGCGACTCCGTGAACGGCGGACGAAGGCCGAAATTCAAGCGGAAAAGGAGCGCTTGGGCATCAAGCGGGCTGAGAGAGCTGAGAGAGAGAAGGCAAGAGCATCTATGGGCGCCACTGTCGGGGTCATATCCAGCCCTGCGGTCAACCTGGAGCCAAGCGTCCGCCCTGTAGGCGCAAGCGGCTGGGTGGCTGCGAACACGCCCAGAGCAACGAATGTTTGGGAGGAGCACGATGCCAAGCGGCGTCGTAATGACGAAGCGGGAGGATACCACGCATCCTACCATGCCGAGGATACACCCACTCGCAAGGTCCTGTCAGTGGATCAAATTGGCGGAGGTCTATCGGGCTCGGCGACGAATGCTGCCACACACGACCCTACTTTGCCGCCTTCGTCTCGGCCGCCTCCGTCTCAGCCA
>Ga0247758_1002306_pt1 | contig 10749 bp, 14 predicted proteins | sample UWRJL156409C4_FD_180950 | JGI IMG/M metagenome (GOLD analysis project Ga0247758, IMG submission 180950) | Plant litter microbial communities from Arlington Agricultural Research Station in Wisconsin, United States - UWRJ-L156-409C-4 | ecosystem: Environmental > Terrestrial > Plant litter >... | reverse complement strand
TCTGCCAGTATAACACCTTTCATAGGGGCATAATGACCTGATGTAATGGCAAGTCTGATCCGTCAAACACCCGACTCCTCTTCCAGCATCCTCATCCCCTTCACACCCAAGATGTCCCCCCTCCCCAAACTCACCCTCTACCGTCACAACGGAGGCTGCAGCCTCGTCACCCACATCCTCCTCACCGAGCTCTCCATCCCACACACCGACATCCAACTCAACTCCGACGCCAACAACAAATATGCCGCCACCGACGGCTCCTTCACCCACGAGGATTACCCTCCGCGATGTCTACCCTAACGGATACATCCCCGCCCTCAAGATTGAAGACGGCAAAGCCACGACCATTCTCACCGAGAACCTCGCCCTCTTGATCGCCCTCTTGACTTATATCGCCGATCTTGTTCCGGAACACCAGTTTGCCGGTTCAACCTCGCTCGAGCGTGCTACCGTCCTCTCCTGCCTCTCGTTCCTCTCGGGATCAATCCACGGACAGGGTTTCGGTGCTCTGTGGCGGCCTGCTCGGTACATTGACGGGAAGAAGCTTCAGGGAGGTGATTAAGCGGTGCAGGTGATGGGGAGGCAAAATATTCTGAAATATTACAGGCAAGTGGAGAGCAGGTTGGGCGAGAGTAGGTGGGCGGTGCCGAGAGAGAGGGATGAGCCGACGGGGGTGGATTGGTACTTGTATTTGTTCTTTCGCTGGGGGAAAGAGGTCGGGATGAAGATTGATGGCGAGACATACCCGCGTTGGACCAGGTTGGCGAAGGCGGTGGAAGGAAGGGCAGCGACGAGGAAGGTGTTGGGCGTGGAGGGGCAAGGGTTGTTGTTTGCTGATGGAAATATTTGATGGTCAGGGCGTGCCCAGGCGGGTTTGGCAGAACCTTCTAGATGGGGAGGGGAGTATTTCAAGGTAGTGAACAGATGCATAGCTAGGCGCCGAAGGATGTCAGCCTGGGCATTTCATTACCAATTGAGAGGTGCACACTCTGGAACAATAATATAAGCACTGTTCGACTTGCTTCCTAAAAATTCCAGCCGCTTTTCAGTTGAGAATGCATCTTTGCGCTTTGCAAACCGTCTCATCCGCACTATGCCCCAGCCTCAGCTAAGCTCTTGAAGACCTAACTGGTATATTTCAGGGCCTAGTTACTATCTTTTGAGGCCTCGTTAAACATTTCAGTGGCTTGCAAAGTCCAAATGAGACAGTTTACATTGTACACAGATGTATTCTCTTTTCGTTTGACATCTGCAGCCCTAATGCTGACAGGATGATGAGCAAACAAAGGCCGCCGGTTCTACATCGACGGCTTCCTCAATATATCCTCACAATTAGCATCAAATCTCAGATTCCACAGCCTCCCACCAGCCATCCACTTCTCCGTCTTCTCCAGCTCTCTCTCCTTCCCAAATAGCGTTTCCACAAACTCCACCCCCGCCATCTTCCCCAGACAAGCCTCTTTCTGCTTCCCCGCCCTCTTTAGCATAGGGCCCTCGCACGCTTTGAGAAGTTTCCTGAACTTCTCCATCACGCGTTCCCCCGCATCAATAAACTCTTCCACCATCTCTCGATTGTCCTTGGACCTAATCTTCGGCAGAGCATTTTCCGCTCGTTTGATCTTCCCCGCCATTTTGATTAGTAAAAGCCATAAATCGCCTGCTTGTGCTGATATTGGCGTCCCTGTACCGTGGTGATAGACCGTCCAGTCGTATATCCATTTACCGAGGGAGTTGGCGTCGAATACAGAGCCAAGGAGATAGATGGGCTCTTCGGTCGGATCCCAGTTCTTGAGGGAGTACCCACGGGGTACGCGGTGGCGTTTTGCGGCGGCTTCCTTGGCTCTTTCTGCGTCAGCTCTCTTTGACGCTTCAAAGGCAGTTTTCTTGTCTAAGACTGAGGCCCGTCTTAGTTTCGGTGGGGGCTTAGGAACTGGTGTGGAGTGTGGGTAATAGTACAAAGGGTCGGCCGAGATAAAGCTTTCCTCGCTACCTGTTGGAGCAGGTCCATATAAGGACTGTACTCCCTTGTTGTAATAGGGTGATGAATCGTAGTAGCAGGCACTGCTAGACGGTTTATCCTGTGTGCGAGGAAGTAAGATGTAGGTCTGACCATCGAACTCAACTGTCTCAACCTGGAAGTCGCCATCGTCGAAAAGTTGCTGCCTTGAACGATGTTTCGGGCTGAAACTCTGAGGCCTAGTATTGGCAGTGGAATAGGTCCCGTCGGTCGTGTATCGAGGCGAGAAGTATGCTCTCGGCGAGAGGTGTGGTCTCGGCGGGAAGGTTGCAGTCGCATCAGAGTTGATATCGGTGGCTCCATAGGGACAAGTTGTTTGTCGGTCATTTTGGAGAGGGACTTGGGTCCCGGCGACCTCTGGCTGTGCGGAAGAATCTGATGCGATCGTTTCAGGGGCATCGGCCTGAGCCAATGCAGGACCTTTTGGCTCCGGCTCATTCTCGACGCGCAACTTCGAAGTCTCAATCGCAGCATTCGTATCGCTTGAGCTCTTCTTCTTTTTCTTTTTGCCCGTTTTTGTCGTGCCCCAGCCCCAGGGGTCTTCTGTTTGAACGTCCGTCGTGCTTGGCTGTGATACATCCATATTACCCCCCTCGCCTTGCAACTTCGAACTCTCAGGCGCGGGATCCGCAACGCCTGCCTCCGTATTCTCTGCCGCCTTCTTTTTCTTTTTCTTCTTCTTCCATGACGTCCCGAGCGCGCCCCAGATGTCCTCCTCTTGAACCTCCGCTATGCTGTTTGACATTGTCACCAGATCGCGGCCTGGAGCGTCGTCCGCTTCCGTGACCATGTTTGACTCGGCCCCAACTGCGCCAAGTGGGCGAGGCTCTATTTCAAGACACCGGCTTCGTGTCGTTTCTAATATCAAGTGCGCAAAACCTGTGAAATTTTCCTCATCGGATTCAAGCTCTGAGCCGGAATCGAGACCATCCGCCCCTTTACGTAGGGACGCTATCGCCTGTCGGCGCTCCCCGCAAGTCTCATCACCGGTGTCGCCATCCATACCATCATTGCCGTTTCCCTTCATGCGTCTCCTCCGAAGACCCCCCTCTGAAGTCGGAGCAGTTGGAGCGAAGGTGGCGTCATCAAGCTGGCCAGCTTCAATGACGACACGAACGAAACTCCCATTGCAATTCGGACACTGGACGTGTGCTCCCAGCGTCCCTGGGGAAACAGTCTTGCACCAAGGGCAAACTGACAGCCCGCTGTCTCCGTCTGCTGGTGTCGGCGCGTCGGGCACTCGAACTCTGCAGATCAAGCTCATGTTGACCGTCCGGAAGGGAACAAAGGCATCCACAAAGTTTCTAGATCTGTCGATTGGCTGGTGGCTCGCCCTTTCGTGGAGGGCATATCGCTTTCGCCGGATTCGACTCTCGCCCGGCTTTCCCTTGAACCTGTCGATGATGATGAAGTCGAACGTCTCCCAGGAGATGATGGTTCTCATGTCGATCCGAATAGTTCGGCCGGTGGCGTCCTCGAGCATGAAGTATTCGCCGGTGTCCAGTCCTCGATCAAGGCGTAGGACAATGGCCTTGATGATGCCGACGTCCGTCGACACCGCAAAGACGGCTCCGAGGACCCGGGATACCGAGGTCTCCACCAGGTCTCGGACATCGGTACCGACTTGTCTGACGATGAAGGCGACGTTGGACACGATGTTGGTACCGAGGAACCCAACAAACCTCTCGATCGACTGGCTGTACTGGCGAACAGCGTTCGACATGTTGTTCTCAACCTCGCCTAGCCGTGCTTGGATATCGTCATGGCGTTTCCTAGCCACATGTCTGCACACTGGTCAGAAAGCCTCCCTCATGTTGTGAGTGGGGGCTTACAATTGCGTTACACGATCAAGCCAGTCAAGGGACCTGCAATGCCCCGAAATATCTTGACGAAACTTCTCAATCTCCTTCTCTTTGAACTTCCATTCTATCTTCCTGACGAAGTCCTTCACAACATTGCCTGATCCGCCCTCCGCAAGGCTCGCGGCATACTTCTTGCAGACCGGGCCGCAGAAGGCCTCAACGTCCCCACGGATCTTGTTGATGAGTGCGAGGGCGACCTTCTTCGTATCTTCACATTCGTCAGGAAGTTCACCTTCATAGAGACTCTTGGTCTTCTCGAGCCTGGTATTCAGAACGTCGAGCTCGTCAATCAGGTCACAATACGACTTTGCCGATCCGCGACAGTCGTCAAGGGCTTTGAAGAGGTCCTTGGCCAGAAGAACGAGTGAGATAATGTCGCCAACTGCGCCGAAGGTCAGCGCGACCTCCATGGCGCGGCATTGATGAGAAGCGCGAAGACCGTAATTAATGGCGTGCCAGCTGAGGTTGGATCAAACGAGCCCCGCCCCGAATGACCAGTCCAGACGGGAAGCTGAAGAAGATGGCGGCGCAGCCGGCTCAATGATTTTCCGATTGGCTGTGAGACTCGCATCACCAGAAAGTTCCGCTGGAAGTCCTGGGGGTCTACCTGCAGCTCTGATTCGTCGACCGATCTTCAGGTCTGCGATGAAGTCTGCCTCCCCCGACTCAGACTCGTGGGCTTGAGCATGGTGAAAACAGGACTAAAGTAAGTGCAAGAGGCAGTCTGCATTGATAACGTGGAAGGTAAGAGGTACATTACCGTTTTGGGTACCGCTTAACCCAGCAGAAGGTCATGACAGCAAGATGAACTGTAAATAGCAGCAACAGTATATAAGTATAAATTTCTAGTAAGACACTGCTAGCACGGAGGCCCGGTACCTACTGCTCACTGAGCTAAGTCCCAACTCACCGCCTTTAAGTCAGTAGGCAGATAATTACTAAATGCAGAGTCACAGAAGGGGGTTGTTGATTCGAAAGATCTGAAAAACGACGGTCTGGCAGCGCTCGCTTTGAGAGTCGTGTGCCGGCACATGTGCCCTGAAAAAAAGGCGACGAAAGACGACTAGTGCGAAAATCTGGCCCATGAAAATAAACATGTGGAAGTACCTAAATTGAGCCGCTAGCACTACCACATTTTAATATAAACACAACCCCTGTCCACCACTGTAAACTATCCGTGGAGACTTGTGAGATGGTGTCTCGGAGAAAGCAACAGCTCGACAAATCCGCATCATGTCCCCGGTTACTTAGAAAAGGCAGTTGCCTCCACCGGCCCTGTTGATGTAGCTAGTTGTTGATGTTAGTCGTAATCATATTCGGTAAGGTTGCGATTTGTGTCGCCCGAAAGGCAAAAAGGCGGTTTTAGTCTGAATGCTTACCAATCGCCACCCTGGTAGTCGACGCAAACGAAGATGCCGTCACCTCGATCGTAGCAACTCATGCCGACGGCCACCTGCGCCTCGATGCGCTTGAGTTGCGCTGGAGTGGGACCCTGCTTCTGGGGAGCGGGCGCAGCTAGGGCAAGGCTTGCGAAGACGAGGAAAAGGACGGTGGGAAGTTGCATCTTGTCGAGGGGTAAAATGATAGATTGAAGGAGTAGGAAGATACTCGTAAGAGAGAACGAACGGCAGTTGTTTGGTTTATAGTCATGGCTCATCATCGCACAGCCTTATATCATCAAATCGGTCTACTGTTAAGCATCGCGCAGGTACAGCTGTGTGTGCGCTTAACATTAACATTAGCCAAAACACAAACAGGTAAGCAGAACTTGGACGAAACACCAGACCTGGCCTTCGAAGAGGCTATATGCACCGACATATTGCAACTATTATAACTTGTAACCGCTCGAATAGAAATCTTGTGCGAAAATAAGTAGTTGCGCGATACGACGTAAGGCGCATACACCATCACTAACCGTCAGGTTGCTTCTGGTGGCTCGCACATGGTATAATTCCCGGTGATCTCCACTAATGATGCTCGCGTAATCAGAATTTCCGCTTTTGGCCATGTGATTCCACAGCGTTACACATTCTTGGCCAGTGCCGTCTCGGCAGGTGTGCAAACCATGTTGTCTGAAATACAGGGGTTGCAGCTCAAGTGGGCGAGGGTGGCGCTAGCGAGCTCTGTTGATACCCTGAAGTGGATCATCGACGAAGCAAGCGAGCTGATGAGCCTCCAGATCCAGGACCAGCGCCAGCAACCGACGCCGCGACAGAGCGGTCAGGCGAAAACGCAGGGGTAAGAGGCACCAATCTGCTAAGGGAGGAAGCAGAAGACAACAAGCTCGCACGAAGTGAAGTGGGACTGGAAGAGCGATACGAGAACGATATTGTTAACTTCACAACTAAGGTTGCCGACGAAAATACTGCACTCTAGGATCTCTCCCTCCCCAAGAGGCTGGTACGGATATGGTCGCACCTGAACGCCGTGCTGCCCGAGATCAATAATAGGAGTGATGGGAAGCTTCCCGAATGATGTATCCAGACCAAGGTCGCCGGGCTGCATTGGATTCGGCATCGAGTCGCGAGTTTTGCGACGGGCACTCGGTTTGAAGGCTCAATTGAAGTTGTAGATCAGGAGATTCTTTGCGATCGGCCTTGCCGCAAACGACATTTTGAGGATTGAAATCATGTCCTCAAACGTTCAAAACTGAGTACGACCTCCCCGTGCGAAGCTGGAATGGAAACCGACAGGACGGACCGAAATTGATACGAATGGAGGTGATGGAAAATTGGTAAACTGAAGAGGCCAAAAGGGAACCTCGCTTGACGCTCGGGGTTCGGTACGTGCGGGTCTGCTTCGCTCTTTTTGGTGCGCTGCAAATGCATTCAGACTCGGCGGTTTCCATGCGCGCGGCCTATTTTAGTTCCGAGTCCCGACAGTGCCACGCAGCGGCAACCTGAAGAGCTGTGGGGGGTTTGGGGGCAGGCGCGACTGCCTTGTATCCTGAGCGGGGTTTGGACCCTCGGACTTGAAGCCCTCAACGTCCACAGCACATCCCGGTTCCAAAGATTTTGGAAGCCTACCAGAACCATACATCGCCTGCTGCAACGCCCTGGAGCGCTTCTTTTCGCGGAGAGGGTAGCCCACAATGCCAGAACCGCTTTGCGATCGTCAGTGCTTAAAACTTGGTCGCCCTGACTTCATACCAAGAGTCCTGATGAGTCACTTGGAGCGGCACCAACCGGTAAGATGTCCAGGCTGCGCGGTCCTGGCCAAGATCGTGCGTCTTTATGCCCCGCGAATTGAGGGCACCGATATTTTGAGAATAGGCCTCAGCGGCCGCAGCGATACCCAAATTGAGCTGCCCTATGGCGCCTTCGTGATGCCGTTTTACCGGGGAATATCCGACGCTCGGGTCACTGGCAGCGGTAACTGTATAGTAGTCACGCCCATTGAAGGTCGGTTGTACGTCACCTAGCAAGGATGAGATTGGTACTTGGCTGACATCGCGATTTCTTCCTGGTTGTAGGTGTGGAAAATCCATGGGGACTTCAAACTCCTTTGGATCCCTCAGGCCGGGCAAGAAGCTTCAGCGAAAACACATCTTCCCCCGGCACGCTTGCGTTGGCTTCGGACTGGTTGCGCAGTTGTCTCACAGAGCATGAAGACTGCACCAATATTACCGACGCCGACGATCCATTCCTGCCGTCCAGAGTGATTGAAATCAGCGGCGGAGACCCGAAAACGGTCAAGCTGTGTGAGCATGTAGCCAACATGCGGGCCCGCTACATGTGTCTCAGCTACTGCTGGGGAGGTGCTGACTTCATTCGAACAACGACAGCAAGTATCCAGTCGCACTTGAGCGGCATACCGCTTGAACGGCTGCCAGCGGTGTTCCGAGACTTCATCCAAGTCGCCAGAACCTTTCAAGTGAGGTATGTCTGGATCGACTCGCTCTGTATTATTCAGGACAGCACAGAGGACTGGAAGCGCGAGGCTGGACGGATGGCGGCAATCTATCGCAACTCGTTCCTCACAATTGCAGCCGCTGGTGCAGCGAATCCTCAGCCCGGGCTCTTCGCTCACCGACAGGTATCTGTGACCGATTGCGTCCAACCCCACATTGTTGACCATCCTCCTTCCCCAGAAAAACCACCATCTACCTCGTTCCCCCTATCATCCCGCGGCTGGGTTTACCAAGAACAAGTGCTCTCACCTCGTGTTTTATCGTTCGGACCAAATGAGATATTCTGGCACTGTCAAACCACGCATAACTGCGAATGCGGCCAGTACCGCTGCGGCATGCTACAGACATCGAAGGGCAGGCTCAAAACCAGCTTCTACCGACATCAAGAAGGTCTGGACCACATGAAGATGTGGCACCAGGCAGTGGAGCAGTACTCAACTCTCAAGCTGACAAAGTGGAGCGACCGTCTGCCGGCCATATCCGGGATTGCGGAATACAACATGACCGAAAGACGCAAGGACTCAACATACCTCGCCGGGTTATGGTGCGACTCTCTGCTGTGCGATCTGCTGTAGCGCCGGGCTTCATGGCCATCCGGGGAGCATGAAACGTCAATGCTATGGACGGCACCATCGTGGTCCTGGGCCTCGCGGAACTGGCCCGTATCCTTCGACGACAGTTACACGTCATCTTTGTTTGAGCACAAATCTATCGAATTCTGTGAGCTCGTATCCGCTGAATGTGTTCTAGCTGGGGAGTCAAAAACAGGTCAAATTACATCGGGCTACCTTAAGTTAGGGGGTCCGATGATGGACGCAACAGTCGTCATGGACCGCGCCGGTGACAACAGCCCTCCATTTCTTAAGATTCAGGGTCACGAACTTAAAGACGCGTTGGCCATTGGACCACGCGGGTTCATTTGGCTTGACGAGTACTACAACGAATCTGTTCTGAGCGGCGGGGTGTATGTCGTGAGGGTGATTCAATAAAAGCCGAAGAATCTTCTTCTTATTTTAATCAGGGTTAAAGTCTCGGATGGAGAATACGTATTCACTCGAATTGGTACTGCTGGGTATGAAGATGGGAATGGGAAGGAGAATTCTATCAACTGGCCGGACGAGCTGACGGAGATCACCATCATTTGAACTGGGTGGGTTCTTCCATACCTCCCCTCCACTGTCATCCCAACCACTACTACGATATCTTTTCATTTGAAGGATAATCCAACCAACTTAAATGATTCCGCATTAAGCCGCGCCGCGCGGGAAAATATGTGTCCGAACGCCGTTCTTCCCCTTCCTCCTGTCCTGTGCCTCACGCCAAGCCGTTTCACCTCGCCGGCAAAATACGTGATCCGTCACAACCCACTTCATTCAACCTCATCATCTTCCTTCCCTCGCCACCACCACCATCGACTTCAACAAGGGCATCACCTCACCGACCTGACTCCAACCACCCACAATCCAACTCAAAATGCCAGAAAAAGCCACCAACCCCACAGCACTAAAACCCGACTGCACCCACCTCGAACACCGCCTCTCACTCGCATACTGCTTCCTTCAAACCCTCGTCGCCAACGCCCTCCTCCGACTGTACGTCTGGCCTTACCTCCCGGGGCACAGCATATTCCCGCATCTCTTCATACTTGTGATCACGCGCGCCATCCCTGGGATTGTCTGGATTGGACAGTACAGGGTTTGGACGGGAAGGAGGGAGATTGATGGGTGGTTGACGACACTGGTGGGATTTGTGCCGTCGTTGTTGGTGGATCTTGGCTTGGGAGGGTGTTATTATGAGTGTTCGGTGAGGAAGGCGGTAGGAGGTTATTGTGGGGGGATGGGGAGGTGGGAGTGATTGTGATGTGATGGGATAGTAAGCTGAGCACGTAAGGGGGGCAGCTGGACGCGGTAAGAGGGAACGGTTCGTAATGTTTCGCATTTCGACTATATTTTCAATGCCGATATATCTTCACTGGCAGCTGACACCTAATAAGACCTGTGACATGGGAGGTGTTTCTGTAGCACTAGTGCGCCCGTTCTGGTACCCGCAGAGTACTAGTACTAAATACATGCAAACGGTCTGCTTTTCTAAGAAACGAAATATCTCTTTTTTGTCTCCAAACCACCCCCATCAGTGGACCCTCAATGCCCATGGCTAGGTACAGGGGCCGGGACAGTCGGGACCGGGACGGGGACACTCGGAACCGCGACGCTCGGTACCGGGACAGGCATACTCGGAACTGCCGCGCTAGGAACGGGTACCGGAACACTCGGCACTGCCATGCTTGGCACCGGAACCGGTACACTCGGCACCGGCATACTCGGCAACGGCATACTCGGCAACGGCGCAACCACACTCGCCAAAACCGAACTAATCACCGACGCCACACTCGACACCACACTCGGCACTGGAACCGGAACGCTAGGCACCGGTGCACTCGGAGCCGGCCGCGTCGGCACCGGGGCAGTCGGCATCGGCATCGGAACACTCGGCACCGGCATACTCGGCAACGGCGCAACCACACTTGCCAAAACCGAACTAACCACCGACGCCACACTCGACACCACACTCGGCACCGGAACCGGGACACTAGGCACCGGGGCACTCGGAGCCGGCCGCGTCGGCATCGGCATCGGAACACTCGGAACCGGCATGCTCGGCAGAGCAGGCACCACGCTCGCGAGCACGGAGCTGACAGCTGAAGCGACGCTCGAGACAACGGATGGCACAGCCGGGAGACTCGGCGCCGGGGCACTCGGAATCGGAACGCTTGGTCCAAACGGCGCGCTGGGGATTGGAACGGTGGGGCCGACGGGCGCGGAGGGGACCGGGATGGGTACGCTTGGGAGAGCGGGGACGACGCTGGCGAGGACGGAGCTCACGACCGAGGCGACGCTAGATACTGCGGTGGGGAGGGCAGGGACAACGGAGGTGGCGAGGGTGGGGGAGACGCTGGGCAG
>Ga0247758_1002305_pt1 | contig 10749 bp, 5 predicted proteins | sample UWRJL156409C4_FD_180950 | JGI IMG/M metagenome (GOLD analysis project Ga0247758, IMG submission 180950) | Plant litter microbial communities from Arlington Agricultural Research Station in Wisconsin, United States - UWRJ-L156-409C-4 | ecosystem: Environmental > Terrestrial > Plant litter >... | reverse complement strand
ATCGTGTCCTTTTTCTCGCCGTTCAAGAGCCCAAGAGACGCTCTCTTGCCCAGAGTTTCCCTCTTCTGCTCCGCCCGCACATTGTGTCGCCCAGCCTTCGACTTGCGCAGGTCCGAACGGACCTGGTTTGGTGAGATAAATCGCTTGTTCTCGTAGATAATGGGCCCGCCGAACGAACCCTCCTGGATGACGATTGGCGTGAGCACAAATCGGGGACCAATCTCAACCAGACTGACGTCCGTGTCCTTGTCAAGCTTCGACTTCTTTGCCTTGCTCGTCGCCTCCCCCTCTTCCTTGATCTCGCCCTTTGACTTCTCAACTTCGCGGACCTCGTAGTTGCGCACCCAGATCTTGCCATCTGCCACGGTGAAGCCCATGACATGGTCGACAAAGGGCTTTACCTTCCTCGCGCCTTGCGGGACACCGAAAATGTGGAGGAAAAGTTCCTTGATGACCTTCAGATGCGGCTCCTGCTCGAAGGCAGCATCGAACGACAGAATTGGCCTGGTCCCCTTGAGGCAGTTTCCTGTGAAATGGAGCTCCTCCATCGTGTGCACTGTCGCCTATCGTCAGCATCAAAATCGAGTGTATCTTGTCCGTTCCCTCGACTTACTGTTCTGAGCGTGCATCTTGACGGTGGGGCCGTTGGGCGCCTTGCTAAACCACATATAGAGATCTTTGCCTTTCCTCGCCTCGAAAAACATGACGTTGTTGCAGTTGTAGAGCTCGGCCAATTCGTTGAGTTGGTACATCTTGGATTTCGAGTCGAACTTGACGTCTTTCCGCCCATGCGGCAGCATCGCGGCGAGATCATTGAGAAGATGTCGGTGTCTGCGCAAAAACGTTGTCAGCACATAAATATGTCTATTCCTTGGGCGTGCGTGTCGCCATACCTGTAAGTCACACCTCTGGAGGAGAGGATGAGAACCCTCTGCTTGTTTCTTTTCGGGCCGGTTGCGCCGTCAGCGCCATCTTTCTCGGCCTCGGGCCCCTTGCCCATGGACTTCGATAATGTCTTGTAGACGGATGCCATTCTATCGGTTGTCTTAGACGGATTGGCGGTGATACTGGTCAGGTAGAGTCTCCAGAGTCGAATGCTGTCGGTTCACTTTTTGGCGAGGCCGTTGGCCAAGAAAAAAAGTTCGCTGCTATCCAGCCCCACCTCCGATAAGGCTTATCTTAGCGCAGCCCAGAACCTACCCACACGTCGTCAAGAATGTCCCTCGGTCCCGCACCTCCGCATCCCGCACGGGTGGAGCTGCCTGCGTCCCTGATTTAGAAGTGGAACTGTAAGATGCCGAGCATCTGGGCCATCCTACCCCGGCAGAGCGCCAGTGGGCTAAGTCAAAGACAATACACCCAAGATACATACAGCCTACCGCATCTTTTGAACAGTTGGTACATGATCAACAGGCTTCGACTGATCTCCATTCAATGTTTGAACCTACAGCGGGTATAGTTGCTCTCACCCTCTTGCTCGTAAACAGGGGTAAGATTTATTAGGCAAAATCAGGTGGTCTGTACAGGCATATGAAGTCTCCGGCCGAAAGTAGGGTCAGAGAAATCACTGCGAAGAGAGCCTTGTTCCTGTTAAGGGTGTACTTTTTTTCTACAAGTCGTGCTGCAATCTCCAGATGCTTTGCTGCTGGTACAAGTTATGGCCGAGTTTTCCCTATGCTTCGCAAAGCGACTGGAAGGCACGCCTTTTTTTACGGAGGCTTCGTATGGACGTAGGAGAGAACATTTATCGCTGTGCTCGACACGCCTGTCTTTGTCATGTATGTTTTGGCGACGAGAAACAACATCGACACTTATATTACTAGGGGTATGCAAAGGCATGGGGCGATAGTAAATTCCGACTTGCGTCGTTAGCCCTGTATTTATAGCACGTGAAACTCCCGTCAAGCGGCACAATGCTCCCGTCACATACACAGGTTACAGACATTGCCTGAATTCCGTCAACGTCTCATTTCCTAACCCTCCGCGACTTGGCCACACTGACGACAGGAATCGATTTCCACCGAGAACCAATGGGATACATTAACCCTACGTTCATTCAGCTAACCTTCCTCGTAATCCATGTATGAGCAGAAACCACTCAGAAATCCCAGCGACAAGCACAGCGAGAAAAGGACCACGGACAAAGGAGATGCAAGGGTCTCGATCCCCTCCCCAAAAACAAAGTTCACCAAGAAGCAACATGGTTAAGGCGAGCCAGATCCCGTTTCCCCTCCCAATGTCCCCGATGCTCGTAAAGACCTTGATTCATACCAGATAAATGACGTGACGCCGTATATCCACCCGAGCCTTGACTTATGCACAGCAGCCCTTCTCCGTCTTCTCCTTGGTGCCCGTTTCCGAATCGCTGAGGGTGAAGCCCTTCAGGTTGGGCTCCTGCCCGGCGCCTTCGAGGGCCTTGCTGGACACGATTCGGTAGATTTCTAGAAGAAAAGGGTCAGGACCCGTAATGCAGGAAGCTGGGACAAGGGGAGCAAACCGGTGAGGATGTTCTGGAAAGCAAGCTCGACGTTGCTGGCATCGAGAGCCGAGGTCTCAATAAAAGAAAGGTGATTGTCGCCTGCGACTTGTCAGCTGCTGTGCTCTTTCGTATAGGCGGCGATGGCCTTGGGCCCCGGCTTTGAACATACTTGCGAACTGCTTGGCCTCCTCGGTGGGCACAGCTCTGAGGTGCCGCAAATCGCTCTTGTTACCAACCAGCATGATGACAATATTGTTGTCGGCGTGGTCTCGCAGCTCCTTCAGCCATCGCGTCACGTTCTCGTACGTCTGATGCTTGCTAATGTCGTAGACAAGCAGCGCGCCGACAGCGCCGCGGTAGTAGGCAGAGGTAATGGCGCGATACCGTTCCTGACCCGCAGTGTCCCAAATCTGTGCCTTGATCGTCTTGGTGTCAACCTGGATCGATCTCGTGGCAAACTCGACACCGATGGTGGACTTGGAGTCGAGGTTGAACTCGTTGCGAGTGAATCGGCTGAGCAGGTTGGACTTTCCGACACCGGAGTCGCCGATAAGCACCACTGGTGGGAAGCCATGTTAGCAAATGATGCGAACGCCTTGCCTGGGTAGCCGATGGCCTGAAAGTGTCGGGTGCCAAGTACCTTTGAAGAGGAACTGCCCGAGGTTTGTTCGTCAGCGCAGTCCGCGGGGTCATGGATCACAAAGGCGCAGCGGGGGTGGTATTCTTACGTCGTATTCGTCGTTAGCCATGGCTGCTGTGGAGGATCACCAGAGGGGTCGTGGGGTTTTCTCGGCGTGGAGGGGAAATGGCGATTCGCTGTCGGTGATGTACGAAGGACAGCGATGCGATGTCCAGGAGAGACTGGGCGGTGCGGCTCTCAGGAGCGGGTCCGTGATTTTAGTGCCAAGGCAGTAGCTATTAGGGGGCTCGGGGGGGCCACTCTGATGTGGACAAGGCAGCGATTAAGTAAGGCACTGGTCCGATTATACTTAGTCACAAGATAGGAGCTCGATAAATTGCGGAAAGGCAGCTTTGACAACGCGATTCCCTGGCGCCAGGTTTCACAATCCAGAGCTACACATACCGCACACGCACTTCGTTGTTCTGACGGCATGCGCAGCAAGCACTCTTGTGCGCCTCATTGTCGAGACAGTGTCACACACAGTAGAGACTCAAAGTCATCGGGAATTTGGCGAGCCGGGGTTAGTGGACGCACGGACCATCATTTCACAGGGGCTCATCACGTGCGTGGCTCTTGGCCCCAGGCTAATGTCAAGACCCCACAGCTTTTCCACTCAAATCCATTTCGCTGCTCCCTGCACCTGCCAAACAAAAACACTGAATTCCTCAATTTGGGTAAATTCCGCGAAACCCAATCTCGCCCAACCTGAGGGTTGTGATGGTAAAGTCCGCCAGCCTTCCTCGCCCAGACCGCGGCTCTTTCGATGCATATTTTGTCTCCGGTCTTGAGTCCTTCTGAAAATCACCTCTTCGCCAGGCGTGGTTTGCAACCCAACCTACCTACCTACCTAGGTACCTGTGGCATGTCCACTCCTACCGTATACAACACAACGGTGTACTAAAGCGCATATGGTGATTCTTCCCTACTTCGAGGACTTCTCCCTCTACTGGGAAGGCGGGCCGTTCGGACGGGCGCTTGAGACCAAACTCAATTTTATCCTCCAGTAGCCAACGATAATTGGGGCATCCACCAAGCCACAGCCTAGATGGTAAGTAATCCAGTATAGCCAGACTTATGCCACCTTCAGCATCCCGGGAGTACCAAGCAGATTAACCTGGTATTTACCAAACTCAGCGGAAAATCAATAACACTTGAAATCAAACCTCGGGAGAGCCCACGCGTTTTGAGTAAAGCAGTGGTCAATCCTCTGTCTTGGGTCATCGAGGCGTTCAGATATTTGACGCAATTCAAACGTCGGTCTAATCCGGTGTAAGATTTCAGTTATCTGGTTTGAACCCAGCAAGATGTTCAAGGGCCTCGCACGGAAACCCTCGTCCGAGGATCCGCCCCAAGCGGCTCCCGAGAGCGATGACGACATTTCTGTCACATCGACGGTTGACGCCGCGGCGGATCCAGACCAGGAATTTGAGGTAGAAGATATCTTGTACGAAACAGAAAACGATCATGGCGATGTTTACTTCCTCGTGAAGTGGACGGGCTTCCGCCTGCACGAGTGTACCTGGGAACCTCTGGAACATATAGGCAGTGACCTGAGAGAGATGTGGAAGGAGCAGAAGCAAAAGATTGCAAAGGGCGAGTTGGTGGCTTTTGAGCTAAGCCAATTTCACGCTGCCCAGGAAGAGGCGAAGATTGCAAAGGCCGAACGCCATCGCCGTCGAAATGCGAAGCGGAAGAAAAAAGGCCTCCCTCTTACACGTCCGCTCCCCGAATCAGAGGAGGAGTCAAGCGACGAGGCTTCCGAGGACCAGTATGTGGCCGAAGCCGCTCCCGGCTCAACAGCCAGGCGTAGCCCACAAAAGCAGAAATCTGCCAAACTCTCCAAACTCCATACGTCCTCCGCCAAGCCCAGCGGCGTGCTGTCCCCGACCGGTAATTCCAAGACTCAAGGCGAGACACGCCGTACAAGTCTGACAAAGCCTACAACGCCGACGGACGCTACCTTACCAAACCGCCCTTCGACATTGGCCTCGTCATCGCGAGTTCCCATTGAACGCCCTTCAGCAACGGGGTATCAGGGAACAGCACGGAAGTTGCCAGACAAGCCGTCGTTGGGACTCGGCCGAAATGGCCCTTCGCCCATTGTGAACCGCTTAGCCGGCAATAGCTTGAGGAGCAAGATGACTGCCAAGAAGAGTTCTAAGGCACCGGCGGGAAATATCTTCACGAGCGGGAAAACGAAGAAACCTCGTCCCTCCCTCAAAGACATTCAAGTGGATCCTGCTAGAGCGAAGAGCTCTAAGCAGCACACTAAATGGTCCACATTGCGGAAACTCGAAAAGGCGTCTCGCGACAAAGAGGACCTACCGCCCGATCCCGACGCCCTAGTTCTGTTCGATCCCTCCACGGCAGGAAAAAGGACTTCGAGTCTGGGATCCAATAAGGAGGCACCCCATATGTCACCGAACTTCATCATATCCCCACAAGTTGCAAGCCCTACAGAAATGCAGCCCATGCCAGGGCCAAAGCCGGTGCCCGAGCCAAGACCAGGGGCTTTGAAATCTATGGACAGCGTCGGTGGGCCACCCAACAAGAGACGAAAATCCGTGCGGTTCGATGTGCCGGATGACGACGAACAAATGCTGTTTGTCCAAGACCCAGAACCTATGGATGTGGACATGCCAGTTTTTACCGAAAGAAACTCGGTAGCTCGGCCAACAGCTCCACCAGGACGAGCGCGTCTCCATAGCCCACCGCCTCTTCAAACCCCCCTTCCTGTCCAAAGCCCACCACCTCGTCTAGGCGCTACACAGAGCTCGGAGAAACAGGTGGTGTTAGGGAATATAAAACTCCTCGGAGTCTATTTCAATGGGCTACCTGCGGAACCTGAGCCGACATGGGTCCAGTACTTCAAGGCGGAGAAGGTTTTGCATTTCAGGCTTAGCTGCCTTGCGCACACAGCGCAAAGTCAACTGGCACGTCTTATTCATGAGCCTCTAGTGACAGGTACCATCACCTCAGGGGCCAGCGGGGATGGCGTGGAGCAAGTCGCGGAGTTTTTAAAATCTAGTCTCCTCGGGTTGTTCTACCCTCACTCGCAGTTCAACATCCTTGTTTTCCCGACAAAATGCGAGGAGTGGAAGATGGACATTCTCGGGCAAGGGCCAGAAAGTCAACCATCGGCTCTAGGGTATTTTATATTCTCTTCCCAAGTGGACTGCTTGAGTGCGCTCCCGCCTGCTTCTCTGCCGGCACCAGCTGTCATCAATCGCCGGGAAGAGAGCGGGGCAAACTTGCCGTCGAGTATCGATACACAGGCGACGCCGCCCAGGGACATTGCTTTTAAGCGGCTCTTCAACTTTGACTACAAGCGGCTACTTCCCACCCGCCGAACGCCAAACATACATAACTTCTTCCTCGTATTCCCCGAAACCAAGGCACAGGCTATGATTGCACTATCCCGGTGGCTACGCGCGTGCAATAGCGATTGCCAGATCTTCATTAGTTGTCAGCCTGGCGCCTGGGATGCTTTCCGAACTGCCGTTGATCGCGAGCCAGGAGTGGTGATCGTTCACGATACTCTGACGCCGACTTTCCGTCACTTCCCGAATCTCTCACGGTACCTTATCCACAAGCTCGACGAGTACTGGTGCTTCACCGAGCCAAACCAACCCCAGCCGTTTCCTTCCACGACTTTAGTTGACGATCCATCACCGCTTAGTGGGATCCAATTGACCCGGCATTTCTCCCTGCGTACCGCTATCCTCCTGACGCCCAGCTTCCTGGTATCGCAGCCGCTGCAAGCCAAAGAATTTCTCCTCTGGTTTAAAACAAAAGACAAACGGGGCTTCAACTATCGACTCGTGACGGCATGGAATATTCACGAATACCTGATAGATTTAGCCACAGAGAAAAACGACGCAAGGCGTGATTTGTATGGCTCAGATTCGCATCATCACAGCACTATCGAAGTCACGGCGGAGCTGCGTGGGTTGAGCTCCAGCGATGTCGATGAGACATATCGAGCGGCGACCCTGGCCGCCGAGCTCAATCTTGAGCGGCTAGAGAAGGCTGGTCTCTATGATTCAGAAGAGGACAACTCCAGATTGGTCTATGCGGACCGATGCATTGACCCCAACGACGAGCAAAGTCTTCTCAACTGGTTCGGTTGGTGGGCGACCATGCGGACGGAAGAGTTTCGCAAATTCTATGTGGTCGGCTCCGGTGACACAATGAAGGCCAAGCCCAGGAGAGGCGAGCGTGTGATTCGAATTCCAAGGTACTCGCGTGCTACGATAAATGATCCCGATACCGTGCTGGAAGCTTTTCAGCAATCAATAAAAGAAAGCCTCGAGCAAACGGTCGCAAAGACCCGCACAGGCCCGGATGCACAGATGCCTAGGAACGGCAATAGTAGCGGCATCAATGGGGTGGATCAGAGCATTCATATACCTTTCCGCAGCGACCTCGTGCGATCAGAAGAGCCTCAGCATATTTCCAACGCTATCCGGGAAGTCGACACCGAAGCAGGTAAGAACGCGCTGTGGAAACTTTATACCTACGCGGTAGCCTATGACAACTGGGAGATGGCGGACCATTTCCGCGACGTCCACCTCCGGTTCAAAAGGTACAAGGATTGGTTGGACTTTGCCTGGGAATTCAATAAGGTTCAATCGAACGGCAAAGTATACCCTTTCAACACCTATCTAGGCTTTTTCTACACGATCAACACGCCAAACTGGGATCCAAACAGGGTTTCAAGGGACCTGAGACAGGTCCCACGACACCCCTGGATCGTCATTTATCGAGTCCAAAATCCGCATTTAAAGCCTATTACAGACTGCGAGGTCATCATTTGGGATGCACATGCGCGCCAACGGTATCCGGGCCCGGGCGAGCCTTTCGAGGGGGACCTCTTGTATATGCAGCGTCGTGTCATTGAACTTCTGCGCCACGAGGGGTCTTTGAAAAACAGGGGGAGTTCGATCAGGCACGTGTGGCTGGGTGGGTTCAGTGTTGATTCGGATATCGAATCCCCCTCCTCATTTGACACGACATTACAATATCTCCGGCGTTTGGTGAACAATCTGAGATCGGAGCTCCCTCTATCAGCTAAGGGACTGGCGGAGAAAGGATTCAGAAGAGTTCAGTCGGGAAGCGGGACATCGAATCACTCGAAGACGCAACCTAACGATAACACGGAGGACGTGGCAATGGACCTTGACAGTCCCAGCGAAGATGAGTCAGACCTGGACGAAGATACGCGCATTATTTTCCATCCGCCTCGAGGCACAAAGTTGAAGCCCACGCAGTGGTCGAGGTGCACAAACAAGCTCTATGAGGACGCGAGGCTCGCGAAAACACGCAGAAACGGAGGAGAAACGATGACTTATCAGTTCACGCCCACAACGGAATGGTACAACGACCAGCGGATCGAAGGACGTGGCTATGAGTTTATCAATGTCGATTCGTGGGAAAATGTTTTCCGCGATCTCCAAGTCAACAAGCCTCCGGGGGAGGCTCTTTTAGCTGGCAACAACGATCGCAAGGGCTCGGCAACTTTTGGCTAGGGGTCCAAGGTGCCACCTACGCTGCAGCCAAAACCAGTATTGGCCCCAGTACCACCCATGATGCCGCCAAAACCAGTACCGGCCGAAACTATTGCACCAACAGCTCCGCGTGCTCCCCCCACCGGCCCACGAAACCCGCCGGCCGGCCCGCAAGCCGCATTGTCTGGCCAACAAAATCCATCACCGGGCCTACGGAGCCCACTGCCTGATCCGAGGAATCCACCGTCTGGTCCACGAAATCCACCAACACACCCACGAAATTAGCAATTAAAGGGGGATAAAGATCGAAGATGACGAGGTTCATTTTTACCGGTGGATGTGGAGATGTCAAGTTGACGGGGGTCTCGTTCTTTTTGATTCGCATGATTTGATTTTCTTTTAAGAGCCGCAGGCAAACATGTGTCATACGATGCTCAGCCTCAATGCATGGACTACCGGAGTTGCATTTCGACTCATTAATTCGAGCTGGAGAGAAGATTAAGTCTCCAGAGTTGGGAGCTGGGACATGTTCCGGTCTTGTCAACGGCACAAGATGTGTGTTGACCTTGTCGTATACAGATCATTAGTTGTGGCGTTGGGCAAGGAATTTTGAGTCCAGCCTAGGCAAGGATGTGAGCGGAAAAGTCTTTCTTTGATTTGAAAAAAAGAGAACTAGGGGGGCTCCACGCCATGCTCGACATCGACATGCTATACATGTCGTGTGCCATTACGGCTGGGGCACGGTAGCTATTAACTTCACCGCCTTGGCTGGAGCCTTGTCTTCACTTTGGAGTTGTGGAGTTGGCGGCTTGTATGGTTTGAGGAGATGGGATTTCGATTATGGCACCACCATTTCTCGGACTTACAATATGTAGATAGTAAATAAACAAGAGCGTTTTATCTATCTATGCTTTATTCTGTGAGATGCTGAGGGGAAGTTGTAGGTCATAAGGATGAACGGAGAATGAAGTAACGTAAGCACCAAGCCAATGTGGGTGGTCACAACCACTATTCGATCGGATGAAGTGTAGGGTATAGTGTCACAGGATCCTATCCCCTCCATACCAGCGATCGGACCGATCGCTGGAACTCTATTGAATCACTGCGGGGCCCATTCCAGGCCACAACAACGGAGGAATGAACTACCCCACTATACGCAGTATTTAGAGTCACCGTTGGAAGCCCTCGGCTTCCAACGCCGAAGCAATGAACACACTCGTTTTTCCATCGACAGAGCTTTCGATCCACAGCGTGCAACATATAGGGTCGTGGGATGATGTATAAATAGGATGTTGAAAGATAGGTTTGAGTTCGTCATTTAACTTCAAAGAGCTAATGCCGAGTTACTCCGAACCACGTCACTGCGAAACTGAGTTCGCGGCCTTCAACCTTATCGGGTATATCTTTCTGTGCTATACATTGTAATCGATTATACCGCGTCTACTTCACTGCGGAGTTCACTAAGATAAAACGATTTGGGGGTCACCTCTTCTTCCTTCCCACGACGGTGTAGCGACGGGGAGATAAATGAAATTGGGTACAGCCCTGCAGTTTGTATCCCGAAAGAGTGGATTTTGTGTGACTTAACCGCAGTCACACGGCCGGGAGTATTGAGCATACCGTCCTTCATCAAGCTGGGATATATTACGAACTTAGCCACCACCAACTTAAAACTCTCAACGCTGCGGGTCACGAGTGCCCCCCGGCAAGAAGGGACCTTGCCGGCCGGTGGGGCTTTTCTTGCGTGACAAAGGGGGCCTTGATATCAACACCACAGAACAGCACTACGACTCCCCAAACGCAGGCGTAGGCCTCGGCCCCCCCGCCGTCCTCCTCACCTCCTCAGCACCACTCGCCTTCCACGCACTCAGTATCAACCCAACAATATGATCCATCCCCACGCCCTTCTTCACCTGCGCAAACACCGTCGGCCCCCCCTCCCTCATCTTCCTCGCATCCCTCTCCATAACCCCCAGATCCGCACCCACCGCCTCCGCCAAATCCGTCTTATTCACCACCAGCAAATCACTCTGCGTGATGCCCGGCCCGCCCTTCCTCGGAATCTTATCCCCCCCGCTGAC
>Ga0247758_1002303_pt1 | contig 10763 bp, 6 predicted proteins | sample UWRJL156409C4_FD_180950 | JGI IMG/M metagenome (GOLD analysis project Ga0247758, IMG submission 180950) | Plant litter microbial communities from Arlington Agricultural Research Station in Wisconsin, United States - UWRJ-L156-409C-4 | ecosystem: Environmental > Terrestrial > Plant litter >... | reverse complement strand
GGCAAACCCGGGGGGGGGGGAGGGGTGGGGGCGGGGGGGGGGGGGGGGGGGGGGAAGGAGCAATGCCATGTGCGTGATGTGATGTCCGGAAAGGGAAAACTTTGCGCACCCACATCGGCTCACATTGATCGGTTCCCGTGAAGAGGGAGCGCAGAGGGACACCAGTCTCACTCGTCTTGAAAGTTACCTGTATTTGAATTGATAGATAGGATATCGAGCATCAAGCTCTTGTCGGGGCTGGCAATTATGCGCAGCGGGGCAAGAGCGCCCTACTTCGTCGCAAACCATCAACGCCACAGTTGTAGGTGGCAGGCAAAAACGGAACAAGTATATTGACCGGAGATCCCTGAAACTCTTCCAAAGGATCAGACTGGCGCTGAGGTGGCCAATGATGTTGGACTCTCAATGACGCGCTTACAGCTCACGAGGCGGAAACGAACTTGGGTTTAAACTGGCGTTATTGTCGTTTCTAGGCTCTTTCTCGCAAAGACTACAGAGTGGGGGGCTGGTTGATGTTAACTTTCTCTCTGCTCGATAAGGCGAGTAGAAGGGAAGTTGCGATGCGGCTGACAATGGTGCGGAAAAGCTGATGGAAACATCCGCTCTTGCTCACCGTATCGGTGCCAGTGACGCCACTATCACAGTCCACATCGGCTACCTAGCTATGCAAGTATCCACAGCCCCTACTCCTGCTCAAAACACCCCAGGGGCTTTTGCAGTTCGCCTTATCAACTTTGCATATCTCAAATAGGCATCCACAACGAAGAAAAACTCGCCAGAATGACCGAAACTAAACTGAAGACCAAACATCCGATATGCGCCGCCCTTCCAGTGAATTCTTCGCTTCGCGAGATACGCCTCCTAACCCTCCACGCCGGGGCGTGGGATGACCGCCCAGAATATGATGCACTCTCGTGCTCTTGGGGTTAGCTGTCTGTCAGGACGGGTCCTAATTATAACGTTTTAATCAGATAATCAATACTAATCTCTGTCTCTTTTTCTATCATAACGTGCCACAGAAGAAGCCTGGGGAATTTCTGATTTTGTAATTGTTATAACATTCTATCTATAGTCTTCTGCATCTCGACTTCATACCCATTTTGAGCGATCAATTCCGCCCTGAATACGGGTGGTTCTGTAATCAAGTATGGTGACAGCATACATAAACTGTGGCCCACTGGGAACTGTTGGAAGCGCTGCACACTGGATTCCTGTGTAATTGATGGGGTTGCAACTGCTTGATTGAATTGCTTGTGCCGTGGTTCTGACTTACAGCTAGAGCCCCTTTCTTTATTGACTTTCTGTAGGATTCTGACTCTGTCACTGTGGTGGCTCAGGTTCACTGGCGCTCTGGCAGTGCCAGGCATCCAATCAGCGGAGCTCTCTGGAAAGGCCAGAAAGCCAACAAGCAAGGCAATCAATCAGTTGCCACCCAATTCAATCCCCGTTGATTCCACAGGTTTCCAGTGTGCAGTGTTTCCAACAAATCATCCATTCTCAATTACACCTCCTACAAACACTTCTCCTGTTGTTCAATCCTGAATTTATCAATATATCTGTGACGGATTGCCTGGATTCACTGGCTGAATGGACCTCGATGGAAATGGTGGCGTGAAGCTTGGTGTGCTGTCAATTAGAACATAGTATTCGAGTTATTCCCGGTAATCCAGGCCAAGAAGAACGAGCTTATGCACAAGTACCGTCAACCTCCTATTGGAGAACCGGAGCGCAGCTGTTTTCACTTCAAGAGTCGGGCCAGGGCGTATAAGCATGTCATCTATGATGAGGATGAATTCGGCGAGGAGTCTAACGAGGAGAAGGAGACAGGGGCTCTTGCCTGACAAGTGATTGAACACGCAACAGCAGAGCTCACCCAACCAACAGATCACGAGGCTAAACTGGTTAGCATACCAAGCCAAAGTACACCAACAGGTTTAATATCAGCCATAACCCTTGGTGACGCCTTGGCGCTCGAGGAAGGCCGAGTTAGACGTCGCCGACACTAGACCCGAGATAAAGGAGGCCGGGAAGGACGCGAATCTTCTCCTAAATTAGGAGATTAAACCAGTTGATATAGAAAATCCAGTATACCGACCGGTTTAATTGCCCCTCACTCTAATACCAGGCACGGGGTCTGAGTCTCTGGGATAAAATGGGGTTCCATTTGGTCTCAGTCTAATACTATGAATTATGCCACACAACGCGGTCTTCCTTTTCAACACGCCTACTTTGCCTTCTCTTTGATACCACTGAAGATTCTGCTTATCTTCTTGTGCAGTCCCGTATCCTTGGCCTTTTCACGCATCGAGCCCTACTTGAAACGCGATTTCTCCTCCTTCCCAGACGAGACTTTAGGCGGCACGGGAGCTGCCAACTTGAACGAGATAGCGTATGTAACTTCATGGCTGTTGTTTAGCGCGTTAGCACCTGCACCGAACCAGACCGTCCTCCACAGCTGTCTCGTATAGGATTGTAACATATTCAGCTGGGGTCCAAACTCATGGCAGTGAAGCACATTAGGCCAAGTGTCGAGTACTCCGCCGTGAACAGTCGAAAACTGATCCCAAAGGTACTTGACCAGAGCAGTTGTCTCCCAGTCAGGAGGAGTCCGGCCCCCGACGTCGTACATTCTGCAAATACGCTCCCACTCCGCTTCTCTACCTTTGGGCATCACATAGTGTGTCTGGTCAAAGGCCGACGGCAGAGAGGGACGGAACTTGAAGAGCGTGACCCCGGAATGAGTATGCGAAGAAGAAGAGCCGGAGTTAGACGTAGAGGGTAGGCAGTTCCAAGAGCGCTCCAGCTTGGCCTTGACAGTACCAGTAGGGATCTGATGCAAGACCTCAGCCTTAAAAGCCGCCCAAAGAAAGCATCTCAGAGGGCTGAATCCCGTCCAAATGACCCCCAAGGCCCCCTGGTTAGGTGCTACCTGATTACGACCGGCCGACGGTCTGAGACGGCCTCGCCGGGGATCAGGTCTCGCGGACTCGTTCTCCTCTACCATCCAGTCGGTCCCGTGGTAGACCGGGAGCGCCCTGAAGGCCATCGACGAAGGATCGGCGTCAGAGCCGACACTCAGGGCGAGATTTTCCATAGCATTTGTTGTCGCGTTTGCGCGCCAAGCCTCTGCAATGGTAGGCCCCTCCAAGTCGACCTGCTGGATACGGCAAGGAATATCGACTTCCCCGGACCCTATTGGGAGACGACCAGATGAGGATTGCTGACCAGGTTGTGTCGTCTCGGGCAGGGGGGGGGGTTGCTGCTGCCCTTGAGTGACCTTGGTTCCGCTAGTTGTTGTGGACAGGTTTGGGATGATGGCCTCCCGTGACGACTCGGCCGCGGAGTACTCCACAATGGCCCAGATGACGTCCTTGATGGCGTTGACGGCTGGCCGAGAGGAGATGAAGCAGTCAGACACGGCGGAAAATCCCGAAACGGCATCAAAGTGGTTTGCCCGAGAGGCGAGATTCTCGAGGAGCTGCTCCGAAAAGATAGAGCTGGCAATGGATAAGAATTCGGGCATGGATGTCGGGTGCTGTTTTAACTTTCTCCCGTCGCTCCACAGGCCGGACAGGGCCGTCTCTCTGACGATGCGGCAAAAGTCCATCACGCCCGACGCCTTGGGACTGCGTAGAGAGTCGGCAATCGGGTCTGCGAAGAAGGGCGCAGCGATGGCGGTCGCCATGTTGAGCTGCTCATCCGAGAGCTGCAGGTCGTGTGCGATATCCATCTTGACGGCGCGTGAAATGTGGTTTTTAGAAGAGAAAGTCCGTTTGTACTGTCGGACCCATCTATTTGTAACCTAGACCATTCTGCCGTCACGTGACCTGATTCTGCTGCTCCTTCCCCACAGCCATCCTCGCCATCGCCAACGCCATCGCCAACACCATCGTCATCTCCGTCTCCATCAATTGCAACAGCCAACAACTTCGCCGCTAGCAACCGCGATCTCGATCGATCGCAATCGCACGCGCGCCTCTCAAGGTATTTTGAGGCTATTCGCAGCTTACCCAGGCGCTGGCCAGCAGCTAACCAGCTCACAGATGCCCCTTCCTAACGAGGCCGACCGCGACCGCGACCGCAACAGCGACATCGCCTCTGACGAAGCCGAGACCTCAATTACGCCGTTCTCGAACCACACCCCCCTGCCCCCCAGCGGCCACCCACTCTTCACAACCAAGTATAACTCTTTCGAAAAGCTCTATTTCAAGCTGTAAGAGTTTGCCACCCTCGCACTTTTCTCCGTTGTGAAGCTTCGAGCTCACGCTGCGAAGCCACGAGCACTGTCACCCAACACTGAAGCAAGAACTGCCCGGCAGCTAACGCTGCTAGCCCGCGCTGCGAAGCGACGGGCACCGTTGCCCGATATCGAAGCTAGCGCTTCCCGGAAGATGCCAACTCGCGCTACGAAACGGCGGGCACTCTCCCCTAATATTGAAGAGCTAGGTAGGTCTGATACGTTTCATCACCTGTTGGGTCTGTTCCAGCCCTCCGAGCTGCAACTTTCTTTCGCGGCCATTTGTCTACGAAATGTGTAGCTCGCTGTCTCCGACCTCACTTCTTTCATGTTGGATAAACGGTTTGTTCGAGATGTTTTAGCCATATCTCCTTTTCATGTGTGGTAGACAACAGACGAGTCTGTTCCGAAAAAAAACGGTGCGCTTTACCCGCGCATTAGTCCTGTGAATTTGTTTTTTTTTAATGTTCCAGTTGATGCGCCCAAGCAGCCGCAGCCGGAATAAGGAACCCGGGACGCGGCTTCTCTCCGTCGAGTGAACGCATTGCTAGTGCAAACTCAATCGCAGCTATCGCCAGTAATGATGTCAAGGTCGACGCGTAATCAAGATAGCGGCAACAACGCAAACTCTACAGAATTGTTGAGACGTGGCCGCAGAGATGGGCAGTCAAAATCAGTCTCTGCCACGGCATCTCCCACATCCTCCTTTCTTCAACTTGTGACAGTCAGTTGGATGCCAGAGCCATCGCTCTTGCAGCGCAAACATACCAATCCGACAGCATCTCTTTTTCATATTCGTCGATGGGCTGCTAATCTGGGCTATCTGCGCTGATAATCCTCTTCGTAGCCATTTGTCCACGAACTGTGTATGTTAAACCTCACTTCTTTCATGTTTATTTTCGAGATGTTTTGGCCATCTCCTCTTTTCAGATCTATTCGTTGATGGGCTGTTTATCTGGGCTGTCTGCACTGATACTCCCTTTCGTGGCTATTTGTCCACGAGCTCTTCGTCTGCACTGTTACCACTTTTACCTAACCATTCCCATAGAACTGGAAGCCGACCTCGACGAATCTTTCAAAGGTCATAGCGATGGCCCGGACTTTGATGACTTGGACTCCGACGATATTCTCTCAGATAATGACGATAGTGATTAGGAGGATCCGCTCCCACATGGTCTTTCCTTTCAGGCCTTAGACGCACTTGGGAAGGAGTTTGCGGCCAGCACCGTCGACGAAAACTACGAAGATGTGGCTAGCGAGGATGAAGACACGCAGAATGACCTACACGAACCATCATCACTAATACACCAAGACACCACCATCACGAAGACGGTAAGCGCAAATGTCCAGTCCTTTGAAGAAGAGATCCTTAGCATCATTGCCGATCTGAAGCGAATCGGAAACCCGCACACCGATTATAAGAAACACCTGGCACTCCCTAGTTCACTACAACCCATTGCGTCATCAGCGTTTATCTTCATGATGAATTTCTCAACCGAATCACTCACAAAGAGGTTTCTAGAGGGTATCCCACTGGAAACGAAGGAAGAATGTGGCAGACCAGATATGAGCTCGGAGCGCCTGCCACGTATCGACCACAACGACGAGCACCTTGGTATATACCTGAACACCCCAAAAACGATCCCCCCCGCCAAAGCGAAAGCAGCCCTGTATACTGGATCAACAGCCAAAGTAGATTCTGCGCCAGGGTAAGGAAGTGGAGGACAAAGGACAAGGCAGTTAGGATCTCCCTACTCCGACCAATCCTCCTCCCCCCCCTCCCTCCCCGGCTCGGACAAGCGGTGATCACTTTGGCGGTAAGGCTGAGGGCCCAGCTTAAGCGAATACCGACGAGCTTGGCAAGACCGCGGGCACTCCTCAGGCAGAGTCTGGCCAACCTGGCGAGACGCGCAGCGGGATAGGTGGTCTCGAAGAAGAGCATCTACTCATCGAGCAGCTCAAGGATGGCGATGGCCATAAGGAGCAGGAAGGAGAGCAGAAGATGAGTGTCAATGTTATCAGCATTGATAAAGGCAAGGGCATTGGTAAGGGAGAGAAGGAGACGCTCAACACTCTCAACCACAAGGTCTCCAAGCTAAGCCTCAGGGGATGCTACCGCAAGGCCACGGACAAATTCAAGCGGTCCCGAGTTGCATCGCTGTTCGGGATGCCCAAGGAAGAGACAGGCATCGGAGAGAAGAGAGAGTAGGGGCAAAAGCTAGTTTCTATGTTTTGACTCTGTAAGCGCGAGACTTGGAGGATAGAAATCTCCAGCGTCAGGTAAGTAATACGAATACACAAGACTGTTAATTTCAAAGTAGGACACATTTTGGCCATCTTATGTATGGGACTAGTTCTAGGCCCCCTCGGCTAGAGTTGAAGTGATTCGGTAGGCTGCGCAGCGTGCCGAAAATGGTAATTAGGGTGAGCAAAGGTGAGCCAGCCTGAGCACATCCTGAGCACATCCTGAGCCAATCCTGAGCCGGACCTGAGCCGGGGTGAGCAACGTCACGTAGGCGAGGCACGAAAAAGGAAATTTTGTGAGCCCAGATTCGTCGCACAAAACAGCCTAGACGCCGATATAAATGAATGGAGCCCAGAATCTAGGCTCAGAGTAGTCCCTGCTTTTCCCCTGGCGCCTTTGGGGCGCTATCGGTCTCTGTCCGGCTTCTTCGGGCCGCAGCCCCTTTTGGATGTCCCAAGCATACTGATCCAACTCTCCCGCCTTCAGCTGCCTAGCCATTAACTGTGATTCTCGTAGTGCCTCGGAGGCTCCCTTTCCTGTCTGCAGCCGCTGGTAAAACTCCCTCATGATGAGGCTGGTAACCAGGTCGTCTACTGGCCAGAGGCTGACCACGATAGCTTGCACGCCGGCCGCTAGCAGGGAGCGGGAGAAGCCTACCACATCGTCACCGTCTGTAGGCTGCCCGATGCCGGTGTCGCATGCGCTCAGGACCACTAGCGATGCCCTGAGACGTCTCACGAGAAATTCGCCGACGGTGAGCCGCTCTCCGTCTGCAAGAGCGATAGACGACAGCATGGGCACTTCAGGACACGGAAGCCCGTGCGTTGCGAAATGCAAGGCATCGAAATCCCCCATGGCGCTCGCCACGGCCTCCTTGGTGGCTTCGTGGCCAACGAGCAACTTGCTGGCGGCGTTGACTTGGCCAACCATTCTCGCCTCGGCCTCGGCACACCGCAGCGCCTTTAGGCTGCACCTCTCTCCCGACACAGCGTGTTCGTACGCCATGTTGGAAGGGTTTCCCACAGCGAGAACCTTGAAACCGCTGCCGCAGGCGCTGTGCGGTTCAAGGTAGCCTATGCAGCTCGCGCTAGGCAGGTATGTCACCAGATGCGCCGCCAACAACGGGCGGCCTTGATGCGGCAAGGCGTGGAAAGGGAGAGCGTGGAGGGCTTGGTAAGCGACGACGATCAAGTGAAACTTATCCATGATGGCGGCGTCAAATGGGAAAAGAAGACCGGCAAGCCACTCTCCGTCTGCGCCGGCGGCATCCGGCGCTTCCGACGGTGCCGCGTAATTTTGAGCCGGGGATTGGCACTGCTCTCGGAACCGTTTCACGCGCAGCTCTAGCTCCGTCTCGCAAGCGGATAGGTGGTGGACCTCGGCCATGCCGTCCTTGGTGATGGCCCACGCGATAACATCACCGCCGCGGTACGAGTACTGCAAAACGGCCGTCTCCGCGTCGAGCCGGGGGCGGATCGAGTCGATGTCGCTGACGTCGGTCGTGGTGACGAAGCGCCTTGCCGCAGGAGACTTTTCGGCAAAGAGACGCCCCTCTAGCTGAGCCAGCGTCGCCTCGCCATCCGATATATCCCCCTCCCATCTCGCGATCCGGGCCTTGTCCGGCTCGTCTCCGGCGTATTGCTGGCGGAGCAAACCTCGCTTCGCGGCCAGCGAGGCGCTCGTCCGTCTGTACTCGTCCCACACGGCACGTTCGGAAAGGGGGAGGCTGATGTGGATCAACGACGACGACGACGCGGCCATCAGGTCGAGCAAGCTCCGGGCCTTTCCTCTCTCCAGGGCCTTGAAGGCATTCGACAGCTGGGGTGAGTCGGCTGGTCCGGTGTCGGTCCGGTCGAGGCTCCGGTGCCACTTGACGGCAGCCCTTGCGGCTTTGAAGTGCAAACCCTGCGTCTGGGAGCTGCCGGCCAGAGACAGCTTATGCTCGTCGAGCGATGGGCGGCTGCGCCGGTCGTCGAACATGCGCATAGCCTCCTCGTAGAACCACCAGGCGAGGGCGAAGCGGCCAAGGCCCTCGTAGACGACGGCGGTGGTGGTTAGATTGGCGAGCGCATCGCCCTGCTTCCACCAGTCCTCGCCCAAGAGCGCCACCAGCCGGTCGAGCATTTCTTTTGCCAGGCCGAACTTGTTGATGCGTGCGAAGCCCGAGAGCGACGTCTTGTGCACCTCGGCAATCTCCAGATTCAAAATCTGCTGCACATCCTGCGCGGAACCGCCGGATCGAGACCGCTCCGCCTCCCACTCCACCGCCCCTGCCTTGAGCTTCCAGTACGTACCCAGGCGGAAGGCCGAGATATCGTGCTGATCCCGCGCCGCCGCGACTCTGGCCAGCCAGAGCATCGCCGTGCAGCGGTCGTCAATTTTCCAAGCCTTGTCCTCGGCGGCGTCCCAGAGCCTGCCGGCCGCGCTGGCATCACCGTTTCTCCGAGCGCGCAGCGCCAGAAACATGAGCTGCTGAAATTCGGCTGCCCGTATGAGATGCTGCGTCGACCACCTTGACTCGGCTGTCTGAAGCTGAGCCATCGCGGCGTCCATGCTATCTGCATTTTGCAGCGGGCCGGAATGCTCCGTGGCAACGTCCATCGTGCGTATCAGTTCGGTCAGGGCGCCCACCACGGCGGTTTGGGCCATGCCGGCGCTGGGCTCGCTCGTGGCTGGATGCTCGGGAGGTAGCGGGTACATGGACGAAAGCCTGGGGATGATGGCGGCGATCTGTTGAGGATCTTGCCGCTCCATGGCCTGACGCAGCATACGCTGCAGGACGTGGGCTGCCCGTGGCCTGGCCCAAGAGGCGAGCGCTGACGTGCCAGGCTCTTCGTACAAGGCTCGATACGTCTTGAGCGCGCGCTCCGCCGTGATGGCGAACCTGTCGTGTTCCCCGAGCATCTCGTACACCGACATCTGGTCGGCCACGGCGGCGGTGTAATACCGTGCGAGCCCCAGGCCGTCGAGGAGCGCCTCGGCCAGGCGGAACGCAGCCAAGCCCCGCTCATAGTCGGCGTCGTCGGTGATCCACCGTCGGGCTTGGGCCGCCAGGAAGAGGCCCAGCCCCAGGGTGTAGCTGATGCTGCCGACCGTCCGGCCCCAGCTCCCAATCTCCCTCGCCGACGCCCTATCCTCGGGGCGTTGCCCGAGGGCCACCCGGCACAGCATCATATGCACGCGAGCCGTCTGATGCGCGACCGCGTCACCGCTGTCTGCGAAGTGCCTCTGGGCTTCGGTGCAGTCCCGGAGAGCTGCCTGGAAGCATCGCGCGCTGTCGTCGGGGCGGAGCCGCGCTTGCAGCACGGCCGCGTAGCCAAGCCGCATCGCTACCGTCCCCAGCCCACGCCGGAAATCGGCCTGCGTAAAGAGGGAGCGCGCTGTCCTGTAGCGGCCCAGCGCATCCTCGATCTGAGGAGTCGCGACAGGGGGTTCCGGCCAGCCAGCCGGCTGGCTCGAGGTGGTGCTCTCCAGGCCAGGGCGCGGCGCCTGACCCCAGTACTCGGGCGGGCCGGCCGGGGCGCATGCCAAGTCGCCCAGCGCCACTTCGCAGTGCGCCATTCCCACCTCGTCGCCCGCCTCGGCGTATCTGCCCTGCAAGCCTAGAATCACCGCTTCCGCGTAGCTCGAGGAACCCGATGCCCGGCGGTGCAGGCCTGCCAGCTCCAGCAGCAGCGGGGCCGTGGCCGGAAACGGCAGTTGGGCCGAGCTCACCCTTTGTATTGCTTGCTCTAGCGCGCAAAGCTGCTGCGGGCTTCTGGGAGTTTGGGCGGCCGCGGCACGGTGCTGCTCAAGAAGAAGCCGCGCCTGGCAGACGGGAAGCCAACCCGTGGATTTCTCCACATCGGCGATCCGGCTCCCCCAAAATGGCAGGGCCTCTGACAGGTTGTAAAGAGGGTCCATCTCGTCCGCCGGCACGGTCAGCGAGCCCGCCGCCCACTGGTAGGTCAGATACAGGCAGTGCAATCCGTAACACAAGGCATGGAGGTAGAGCGCCCCATCGCTCCCGTAGGCGCCTGCCGCGTCCTTAAAGTACCGGAACGCCAAAAGCGTTTCGCCGCGGAGGAGGTAGGCGATGCCGCACTCCAGCAAGGCCTGCGCTTTGGCGGGCACGTTGGGGGCACCAGCCGCCTGGATGTGCGCCTGGAGACGCGACTCGGCCAATGCTTTGTTTTGGCCGAGGTTGCTCTGAGCGAGCCCCCGGTATGCAAAGGTGCTAAGCAAGTCATATGACTGCCTGGCGGAGCCCGCAGAGGAGAGCGGAGAGTACGGCATAAACAT
>Ga0247758_1002300_pt1 | contig 10803 bp, 16 predicted proteins | sample UWRJL156409C4_FD_180950 | JGI IMG/M metagenome (GOLD analysis project Ga0247758, IMG submission 180950) | Plant litter microbial communities from Arlington Agricultural Research Station in Wisconsin, United States - UWRJ-L156-409C-4 | ecosystem: Environmental > Terrestrial > Plant litter >... | reverse complement strand
TGATGGTGCCGAAGCGAACGAACTCCAACGAGGTAACCCCGGCGTCTCCGTTCGGTGGGGGACTGAGCGTTCCGGGCATGCAAGGCCCTATCGGTAACGCAGGGACCGGCACAAAGCCGATGACGACGAAGAAAGGAAACAAGTTTAGGATCGTTGGATGACCGGCGTAAAGGCAGAGATTGAGGTTGACGGCAAGAAGCACATAGTCCAGTTCGACTATGAACCCTCAGACGCGGACATTGATGAGGCCGTAGACTTTATCAGGAAGTCCAAGCCAGTTCAACAACCCGCGCAACCCGCACAGACTCAAGTCGTTCAGCCTAAGCAAACAAAGACGGCTGTAGCGCCCGTACAGACACCAAAGCAGCAAGCACCTGTATCTAGGGTAGATGAGGCGGTGAAGGCCGCTATGGACGCCCTGGACTACGAGTATGGGTACGCGAAGCTGTACGTCACGACTCCAAAGCAAAAGAACCCTGTCTATCAAGCCAACAAGAAGGAGATCGAAGACACGCTAAGGCGTCGTCTCGCAACCCCCGGTGTTTCCCCTCAGTCGGCAATCCAAGAGGCGAAGAACGCAGCCGCCCGCATTATCACGTACCGCACAAAGAACCCGCAGTCGATCAGACCGATGACTTCAGCGGAGAAGGCGTACGCGGGCTCCCCTGCCTCCAAGCAACGTCTAGAGCAGTTCGATGAGCAGGACAAGGAGAAAGCCGAACAAGAGGCCGTAAAGGACGCAAGAGGCCGCAGCCTGTGGGATCAATTGGGTATCGCGCTTAATGCCAAGGGCCGAGATAACCAAATCAACTACACAAACGCACTCGCCCAAGTGCTCAGCGAGAAGATCGTCCCGGTGGGACCCGGCGATAACCCAGTCAGTAGGATTCTCGCTGATGTTGTTTCAGGTGCAATTACGCTACCGGCAAACGTCGTCGCGAATCTCAGGGGCATGACCGAACCCAAGGACATTACAGACTTCCTCAAATCGTCTTGGAACATGGGGGTTGACCTTATCCCGGGCGGCGTTGTTGCGAAGTACGGAGGGAAGATTGTTAAGCCGATTGCGAAGATTGTAAAGGGTATCGAGAAGAGCAGAGGCGCTAACAAGGCGATTGCGGGCGCTCTGAAGTCGGGAGTCAAAGCGGAAGAGGTAGCGGGCGCGAGGATTGTTGACGCATTGCCGGGTCGAAACAGCGAACTTATCAACGATCTAAAACAATCGTTGGAAGATGTAAGGGCAGGAGTTAAAACCGATGTCCCGCCAACGAAGTTCGAGCAATCCCAGGCCGCTAAAGTCATGCCCGAGCGCGATCTTACGCTCGGTCTTGAGCAAATGGCAGAAGCCAAAAAGCCGAAGATCGAACCAGAAGTTACGGGTACCTCCATCAAGAACCGCTCCGTTGAGGCCGACCGTGCCGCACTTGGACTTAACGACCTTCCAAAGCCAGAAAGACAGAGCTTTGAAGGATGGATTGCTAAGGCTAAAGAGCAGAAGATAGACGCCGAAGCCGACAAGATTGCAAAGCGTGTACTTGACTCAGGTGAAGACCTATCGGAGACAGAATCCGCTGGGATCGCGCTCAGGATGTCCAAGCTCAAGCAAGATCATGCTTCGATCATCAAGGACATCAATAAGGCCCTAGATGAAGGCGCGGACGCGTCAACACTTTCCAAACAACTCGCAGACATCGAAGACGAGTTCGACACACTGTCGAAGGCTACGAAGCAATCAGGGACATCCACGGCCCGCGCTTTGGTTGCTAGAAAGCTCACGATTGACGACGATTACGAGCTTATCTCAACCCTCCAAAGAGCACGGGCACGAGCAGGCCGCGACCTCACGGACGCAGAGCGTGGAGTATTCGAGAAGAACACAGCATCCCTCAAGCAGAAAGACCTAGACGTAGAGGCCGCACGGTCGCGCGTCGATATGTTCGACGCCGAAGACGTAGCGAAAGAAATTCGCTCAAAAGGCGTCGTCCGTGCTGAGAAGCGCATTCAGCTTGAGCAGGAATGGGAAGCACTCGTAAAGAAGCTCCCCAAGGACATCGCAGGGATCGGTGCTAACAGGCTCCCCACCGAAGGCATCAAGACCATCGGGAAGATGGGGGTAAACCTCATTCAGCGAACCGCCTTGACTGTTGATGAGGTTGTGGAGCAGGTTCTAAAGAAAGTCAAAGAGCATTACCCGGACGCCACGGAGCGCGACGTAAGAGATTCTATCTCTGGCTACTACCGAGAACTTGAAGGCCCTAGCCCTAAGACGCTAGACGAAGCCGCTAAGAGAGTTCGAGAGTACAAGCAGATTCTCAGGCTCACGAGCAAACTGGAGGACGCTGAAAAGGGCCTCGTAAGGGGTCGTCCCCGCCAAGATCTTCTGACAAAACGCGCGGAAACTCTCCAGAAAAAGCTAGACGACCTATCAGCGAAGCGCAATAAGACGGTTAGGGATCAGAAGACGATTCAGAACCTAAAGACCCAGATCGCGAACGCCAAGAAGGGGATCGCGCCTGAGCCTAAGCCACGAGCGCCGCAATCGCCTGAGATTCAGGAGTTAAAGCGACAACTGAGGGAAGCCCAAAAGCCACAAGGCCCCGGCAAACCACCAAGAGAAACGACCGTAGAGCGCCTGAAAAGGCAGATAGCGGACGCAGAGCGTGGGGTAGCTCCAGAACCCGCCAAACGCCCAACGGTGAGCCCTGAAGTGCAAGCACTCAGGAAAGAGCTTGACGCCAAACTCAAAGAGAGAGGGCTAGGCAGATTCAGCGAGGAAGCCAACGCCGCCGCGATCAGGAAGAGGCTTCAAGGTCAGATTGACGAACTCAATCAAAGGCTCAAAGATGAGGATTTCAAGGCCCGAGTAAAGGAGCGCAAGCCCCTATCGGACGAGCTTGATAAGTTGGCTTTTGAGCGCGACCAACTGAAAGGGCGTATCAAGGAAGCCGAAAGAGCACTCGCGCCAAAAGGTGCGTGGGATAAGTTGTCAGACGCTATGGGTGTTCCTCGGTCCCTCATGTCAACCGGCGATATGTCGTACCTGATGCGTCAAGGGCTTGTATTGAATGTTAGGAACCCAGTAGAGGGAGCCAAAATCTTCGCTAAGGCGGCTCGTGCAATGTTCGACGCTCCATATGCAGCGTCTTTGCAGAGAGATATGTTGAAAGACCCGGCCTACAGGATCAGTCAGCGGGCAAAGCTCTATATCGCGAATCTCCCAGGTCAGGTAGGGCCACGAGAAGAGGCATTCATTACAGGGTTCGCAGAGAAACTTCCTGTTATCGGAAAGATCGTCAAGGCGTCGGAGCGCAACATGGTGACGGGTCTAAACGAGCTTCGGTTCCACCACTTCAAAGCCTTCTTGGAGCGATACCCGAACGCTACCCCCGAGGAGCTAAAGGCGTTCGCCGGGTATCTGAATGCAGCTTCTGGAAGGGGATCACTTGGCAGGTTTGAGGGTGCATCTGAACCACTCGCAAAGGCGCTGTTCTCCCCTAGGCTCCTAACCTCAAGGTTCCAGGCCCCGGCCTACGCGGTCCGTCCAAGTGTCCCGGCAATCGTCCGCAGGGAAGCCCAAAAGGACATGGTAAAGCTCGTGGTCGCGGGGAACCTCGCTATCGGGCTTGCAATGGCAGGCGGCGCTGAAACCTCACTTGACCCCGATAGCCCCGACTTTGGGAAGATCAAGATGGGGGATCAACGGTTTGATATTTGGGGCGGCTTCCAGCAACCAGCACGTTTACTTGCGAGAATCGCCAAGGGAATCGCGGAAAAGCTCAGAGAAGCCGGGGGCGGGCCGGAAGCGGAAGAGGTTGACATTTGGAACCTTCTGACTCGATATTTCGAGTACAAGCAGGCCCCCGGCCTTTCAATGGCCCGAACCGCACTCTCTGGCAAGGACGCTGTAGGCAACGAAGTAAGCCTGAGCGATTACCTCATCAAAGCATTTACCCCTTTGAACGTCTCAGAGATTATCAGTGTCGCTAAAGAGAAGGGCTGGCTATCAAAGGAAGTCGCTGGCGCTGGAGCGGCGGGATTCGTCGGTGTGGGTTCATCCACCTACAAGAACTAAAAGGCTGTAAACTAGAACAATGGAACCTCGCGGCGTAAGGCTACTTGTCCCTGAAGTTAATTTCACTGTTGCGGGGAATGCGGTAACGACATTCGTGGCAGGCGGGAAGCGGTGCGGAATATGGCTCAGAAACCATGACGATACCGCTTACAGCGTGTGGATTCTTGTCAGAAAGACAGGCTCTACCGCTCCTGTCGCCGGAGAGATCACGAACACTACCGTTCCGTTTAAGATGCTCCCAGGCGAAGAAAGAGAGTTCTTGCTGGAGGAATCTTGCACGTTTTATATGAAATCCAGTTCGGCGGGAGCTTCTACAGCAAGCATGACCCGGCAGGAGTTCAATGTTTAGGAAATTCGTCTCCACGATCAACCAGTTCGGAGCGTTCGCCGCTTACGTTGCGGGGCGCTACGTCCCTTACACGGGCGCGACGACTGACGTAGACCTAGGAACGAACACCGCTACCGGAGAATCTTGGACATCTACGCTTGATTACCCTGCTTCGCCTCTCGTGGGCGATATGGGAACAGACGTTGACACAAAAACCAATAGGGCTACCGACTGGTGGAGTGATGGGCAGATGGCAAAGTATCTGCTGCCCAATATCGCCGCATCCACTGCGATCAACACCACAGCGGCAGAAACAGACTTCTCGCTCACCAGGACCGTACCCGCTAACGCTCTCTCGGTCCGCAGATGTTGGCGAGAGCGAAAGGCATTCACGTACGGAACCACCGGGACCCCCACCCTCAGGCTGAGAGGATATTTCGGCACGAACACCTACATGGATACGACGGCGCTAACGCTAGACAATAACAGTGCCGCGCAAAAGATCGTCTCTGACCTTGCATTCTCAGTTGATTCAATATCAGGCACGACATGCACTGTAAGGGTTTCGGGGTTCCTTTTTGTTAAAGGCGCGACGACCCTTCAGATGGTGCCGGTGTCGGCAACATTTATCTGCGATTCAACGGCGGCTCTTACATGGAAATGGTCGGCTCAGTGGGGGACATCTTCCCTTAGCAACACCATCACGATGGATCAGGACTGGGTGCAGACATAAATGGCAAACGAATCTATCCGGCTCATAAGCGAACAAACGCTGCCTGCGTGGATGACTGCGAACGGCTATGTGGCCCCACCGTTCACGGAATCACAGACTACGGATTTGGTCGCGCATCTTGCGACCCTCACGAGCACTCTTGGGACGGCGACCACAAACATCACGAGCCTTCAGGGTTCCGTGGCGACATTGCAAGCGAACGCCGCGATTGTAGTTGTTCAGGGAGCAGACCACCCTGTCACGAACAACACACTCGTCTCGTCCGCATACCTAACCGTCCCGCTGCTTGCGAATACGTCCTATCAGTTTGAGATCAATGCCCCCTTCAATGTTGCGGGCGTCGTCTCTGGGTACAAGTTCCAAATGCTGGGGCCTGCATCTCCTACTTTCGCATCCGTGACTCAACAGGCCACAGGTGGTGGAGCGCTTGGGGTACTGGCTCTAAATATTGTAGCGCTAGGGGTGTCGCTGGCAGCTGGACTCTTGTCTTCTGGCGATAACGTGTTCGTGGCTCGTGGCACTATAGTAAACGGAGCGAACGCAGGGAATCTAACGCTCCAATTCGCGCAAAACACAACAAACGCGTCTGCCATCACTCTAAAGAGGGGCGGCTACATGATTGTGAGGAAAATCTAGTGCCGTTCTACGGAGGCCGCTTCTTTGGGGGTCGTTTCTTTGGTTCTCCGGTTCCTGTTCAACTCGGGGCGTCTTTGTGGTGGACCCTCAAGCAACTCAACTATCAGGATTCGACTCTAACGACTCCTGCTACCTCCCAGGGCGATCCTCTGGGAGGGTTCGTGGATTACTCGGGAAACGGTAACACAGGGGGCGCATCTGGCAATCTACGGCCTCTGTTGAACCTCACGGGCCTTAATAATCGTCCATGCGCTGAGTACGACATGACAGACGACGTGACTGCCACTATTGCGGCGTTCACATACGCCCAACCCGTCACGATAGCCACCGTCTCAAAGTTGCGGACGATGGTGGGGAGCGCCCAGTCCATCCATGACTCTAACACGTCGGGTCAACTGATGAGGTTCAGGACTGACAACGCGAACCGATACGTCTACGCTTCAAACACAGCCGTCACGATCACGTCTCCCGTCGTTACCCTTAACCCGATCATCGAGATTGCTGTTTACAACTCCCCGGCCTCAAGCCTTGAGATCAATGGGACGAGCGCATCAACGGGAGCCACGACAGGGGTTCAATCTCTGGGTGGATACAGAACGGGAGCATCCCAAACGCCCAACCAATATGCGTCTCTTAGTCTTGGCGAGGCGATTGTAATTAGGAGAGCATTAACGGCGGGGGAGATTACGGCGCTCAGGGCTTACCTCACTGTAGAATGGGGCCTATGATGCAGAAAGTTGCGATGTACTACGAAGTCGTCAATGCGGAGGCCGCTGTTGCGGTTACGGTTGACCTTTACGGCGAACCCGCCCCGTTCGGCAGGCTTCTTGTCGAAAAGACCGCCACCGAGAAGTGGCCCGCGACGTGGAAGGGTGGATGTGGCCCCCTCGATGAAGATCAGATCGAGATTCTTGAGAATCAATCCACGATCCTCTTTACAGTCCTTCCCGGAATCACACAGGAAGTCGTGTTCGAGTTCCTTGCTGACATGGACTCTCGTGGTCTAGAGGACGCTATCAACCCCGAAGACTAGGTAACGTGCAGAGGCGTTAGACCCCTATCAGACCCCAACGGGAAACCGAAGGGGTCTGTTTTATTTGGGCTGCCAGTGCGAGAACACGCCGAGCGACAGGGTGTACTCTAGTTCGGATTGATAGACGCGGCGCGTTCCGCAACTGTACCGGCGAGGTCCGAGTTCTCGAAAGACTTCTATCATCCACGATGGAGCAAACCACAGGTGCCACCACTTACGGACCGGAAGGCTTTGGATTGTGATTGATGAATCGTAATCCTCAGAGTAGTCAATGCCCGCGCGGAAGTAAATAATATCGCCTACCCCGAGGGCTGAAACAGATGGGATGTCGGGGTATCCGCCACTAATCATTTTGGTTTCCTTTCAGTGCTACAATAGAGAGGAGGAGCGTTCTCTTCACTCCTTGTTTCTCTCGGGGCGGTTCATCTCGCCGCCCTTCTCTTCAATCATTGCAAGTCCCTTTGGGGCGAGCGTGTAATCTCCACGACAATAGCACCCCATCACAGGACATCCCCTCGTGTACCCCTTCCTTGCGAGGATATGGCCCTTCTGGATGACAACACGGTCAGGCCAATCAGGACGCTCTAGGGCGATTGAAAATATAGAGGCCCCTATTGGCGTCATGTGCTTCTGAATCAACTCAAGGAATTCGGCTGTGTTGATATGCTTGCATTGGAACTTCATTCCTTCTCCTTCAAGAGTTCGTCCAAGGCTTTCTTGGCGTTGCTGTAGTCCCATCCATAGACCGCCATAGGAGAATGCAGCCCCTCTCGGTATGCCGCCTCTACGAGAGCCTTGTAACGTCTCTCTGCTTCTAGGTTGCCGTATTCACAGCCCATATAAAAGCTCCTCGCCATAATTGACTTCTCTCTATTGAGCATCTCTCCGGTAACCGCATCACTGAACGTGTGCGCCGCTGGTGACGCCCTGCTTCTGCGGAATTCCTTGAACGCTTCTTCTCTTGTATTAGGTGTGCTCACTCTGACTCCTTCAACCCTTTTTCTGTTTAACCGTTTGAGTCTGCTACTGATACTTGAACGAGCTTCCAGTGAAGTCTTTTGTTTACTTGGACGATCCGGTTGAGTCCTCGCATGGCGTAATAATCTAGCTCGAAGGGCGATAAATCCTCTGACGCCTCGAAATGCAACACGAGCCTATCAAGGTGTCCTCCTTCTACGGGGGCTTCATACTCTGCTCTATAGAGGGTCATGATAGATCTTTCTCCTCTGGATTGAGTGCGCCACGGGCGATTTCTGCGCATGGGCCGACGAACTCATAGTCGCGGTATCCGTGCTCGAAGTCGTACGGATCGCCAATGCGCTCGGTTCGCTCACCGCTGTCGATGTCATTGATCTGCCTAAGCGCCGCTCTAAGTCGGTCGCACTCCGCTTGTGCTGCCTCTAAAGCAGGGATAGCGGAGTTCCGAAGCGAGACACAGAGGCGCGTTTCCTTCTCGTATCCAAGGTCAAGCAATAGGTGCTCACCTCCTGAACGGAAGTCAATCGCAGAAGCGGGCTTATCGACTGTCGCGGCTGAAAATCCGCCCATAAGGTCGTTCTCGACCACAAACCACGGAGATGGTGCGGTGCCTTCTTCTTTGACCTTCAGTTCTTCTAGGGTCTTGCGCCAGTTCATTTCTCCTCTCCCTTTGTGAAGGTCAGCGCGACCGACATGGGCTCACACAGTGCGGCTCTGTAGATTCCACGCATGGGTTGCGATAACTCGGAAGGCGTCACCCCTCCGATGGTCTTACCCCAGCCTCCATTATTTGGCCTCGACGGGTCCCACTCAACGGCTGCGACGAACGGAATTAGGTTATCGTGGCACTTCTTTGCGATCTCCAGAATCGCTGGTGCGATCTCGTCATCGTAAAACTTCTCTTTCTCTTCTGGTGTCATTTCTCCTCTCCTGATTTTGCTGCCAGGTAGATGCAATTCGGTAGGTGTACGAGTTTTGCCATATAATCGCAAGCTCCGCAGAAGTTACAAATCGTGTCCTCGCATCTATTCATCCCTTCCCAGCTCTCTAGGATCGCCTGTCTATACTGTTCTTCCTTAGAGTTCTTTAGGGCTGCGCTCCAGCCAATCCAGGCCATCTGCTGTTCGTCGTCTCCAAAAAATATCTCGGCTGGCGAGTCGTCTTCGTCAGCATCCCACCACTTTTCAAATTGTTCTCTTTCTGTCATCTCGTTTCCTTTCGCTTCGCGACGTTACACAGCCGCTCTAATCGTTAATCCTATATTTCATTCCTTCGTTGTTAGCGTTGGCGATCCGAGGGGCCTGACCCCCTCTAATTATCTGAACCGCACCACAAGCGGGGCATACGTGCCGGTAAGCCTTCCCTGGAGGGATGACCATCATGAGGAGGCGCACCAAATGATTCGGGTCCTGGCAACCAATTTCGGCTGCCGGGTCGTCAATCATGCCACTCTCATCTCTCTGGTTTTTCCACCGCGTTGCCGCCGCTAACTTGGCAATCTCAGAGCGTCTCTCGGGTGAAAGGGCTTCGGATCTTGCCTTGCCGCCCTTCAACCCACCAGCGCGGCCTAGCCGCTTCGCAATCTCGTTATTATCCATGACCGCTCTAGTATATCACATGCTTGACAATCAACCAGAGATTGCGGTTTCAATTCCCTCTCTGATGATCATTTCAAAGCTCTTGAGTAGGGCGCGGACGTGCTGGCAGGGTTCTGGGGACTCCCGATCCAGGATGTCCCCTTTCTTCTTTCGGCACACAGCATCCTCGCAACGGCACCGAATGATACCGGTGCGCTTATCTACCACGATGTCATGTCGCAGCTTCGCTCTGGACCAGCTAGGGGTTGAAAAGTACATATAGTCAGGGTCGGCCCCTTCAAATTTGATGCGCCTAGTCTCCCTCAACTTCAAGCCCCTTGAACGCGTCGATCTTGGTTTCAAACAAGTCGATGTACGTTGCCGACATGCCCGCTCGGTCCATCGTCGGCATATACGGCTTCTTGCCCATCTTTGGCTTTCGGCACCACTGCCGATAGTCTTCTACTAGCAGTGGTGCGTACATCTGAGCTACATCGACCGCTGTTTCCCCTGCGATCTTCATTGCTTCTTCACGTGTGAGTTTCATAGATCACTCCCCTTCGAAGGGATCATATTCATTGGGGCCTGTTGTCGCAGCGCTGGCACTTGTCCGTTGCCCAGACCCCAATGAATCCTCTTTTGGCTTGTCTAGCCCCTGAACGTTATCAGCGACGACTTCCACAACCTCTCGGTTGTTGCCGTCTCTGTCAGTGAACTTGCGGGCCTCAAGCCGCCCGTCTACAGCCACCAAGCGACCTTTGGTTAGGTAGCTCCCGACATAATCCGCAGACTGTCCCCAAGCACTGATTTTGAAAAAGTCAGCCGCTGGCGATCCGTCTTGCGGCTTGAACTTCTTATCAACCGCGATGCTGAACGACGCCACATTCTTGCCGGTCGTGGTGGTACGCAGTTCAGGATCGCGCGTAAGTCTTCCAATCAATACAACTCTGTTCATGCTCCAAATACTTCCTTGGCTAACTTCTCTAGCCTCTGACCTTCCCTGCCTGTGACGAACTCCATAAGGCCGTCTACGGTCGTTACTTGCTCCTGCTCGGCTTCAAGCGCCACGGGCGCCCACTTGTCGCCTGCCTTCGCCTTGTATGCCTCGAATTGCTCCTTCGTGATCTTGAGGTTTCGTCTCAGGAACAACCCGGCGTTGCGCTCCTGCTCTGAACCTGACATCTGAGGCGGTTCAGGCGGGTCCGGCTCTCTGTTGATGGTTCCGAATAGTTGCTTTTCGTAGCTCTTTTCCATCGCCATCAATGAATCAGGTTTCCAACCCTTGAACTTCTTTTTGCCGTTGTACTCGCTTGAGTCACAGGCGAACCACCCGAGATCAACGTCGTAGAGCGACCTCGCCCCAAGTTGCGAGAAGCACCGCTTGAACGCCCCCGAGATTCCACCCTTCAGCGGCTCGATGTCGGAGTACTCACTGCCGTCCTCCCG
>Ga0247758_1002297_pt1 | contig 10827 bp, 4 predicted proteins | sample UWRJL156409C4_FD_180950 | JGI IMG/M metagenome (GOLD analysis project Ga0247758, IMG submission 180950) | Plant litter microbial communities from Arlington Agricultural Research Station in Wisconsin, United States - UWRJ-L156-409C-4 | ecosystem: Environmental > Terrestrial > Plant litter >... | reverse complement strand
GTTAAACAGCCATATACCAGTCTTTTTAAAGCCGATTTTTACGTTAGTAGGGGTTACACCCTCCCTGGAGGCATCCCTATAGGCTAGAAGGAAACGTTATTTATAAGCTGGTGTTAAGCCTTAATAGGCTGTAAGTAGCTTCGTTCGTTACTTATAGTAAGTCTTAAAAGCTAAGAAAACGTTACGGTCTAGAGGCTGAGTCTTGTAGGAGGTGTGGGCTGGTAAGAACAGTACCTAAACCTTATTTTTAAAGGCTAAGTAAGCTAATTCTTCTAGTTAGTAACTTAAGTAAGGATTTATAATAAGAAGGTGCCACTCTGTAGGGTCTACAGGCTTAGTTTCTAGTAGATAGACCTCCTTAAACCATTTTAAGGTTATCCTTATATTATTAAAGCTAATAGGGGAGTAATTATACTTCTAATTACGGATATTAGGCTAGTTTTTAACCTATTTAGGATATTACTGTCTTTAAAGACTTACCCCCATAAAGATAATAACTAGAGTTAGCCTCTGGCCGTCTGTAGTGACTGTCTTTAGAATAGATACCTAGGTGGTTCTATTAGAGGACTGAACGAGGGCTTTAAGTGTAAGAGAATCGCTTATAACAGTCCTAACTGCTGTCTTACCCTCTTACATGCCGTGTTTATCTATATTAGTGATGTTAGTGTAATAGATGGCTTTAGACTCTAAGTAAAAGCTGAGAAGGCCGTAGAACTCCTTATAAGCCTCCTTCGTAAAACCACGCTTCCTTACGCTTTCTAACAGTACTGACTTCTTCATTTTGACATACATGTAGCGTACTAGGAAGCGGTCTACCTAACAGTAGCTAATAAGGGTAAAATCACCTCCTTCAGTAAAGATTATTATAGCTATTCTAGTAATCTGGGCCTTACTTGGAGGATACGTAGAGGCTTCCTTGTTAAAGCACCAGTTAACGGGGAATAGCTCCTCTTCAGGAGAGAGCCTCCAGTTAGCTAATTTACTAGTTTTCTTATTAGTTAAGCCGTAGATACGGTTACAGAGGGTTACTTAAGGGATGCCCCAGTTTTGCGTAGCCTTTTACTGTGTAACTCTGCGCTTGACTTTATCAATTGCTGACGTAATATTCTGCTTACGCATAGTATCCATCGTGAATTTGGTGTGTTTTGGTGAAGAATTAAAGGAGTGGTGGTGGTGGAAATAGGGGGGTGGTTAAGGAGGAATAGTGAAAATTGTGATTGGCAATTAGGTCGATTGGTTATAGGGTCGTAACTTCTATGTAATCGGTCTCACTTGCACTACGTGGGGCTACTTTCTCACACATAACCTTAACCCCGCGCAAACTCTACATAATAAAGTTAAGCTTCATCTATTGTAAGCAATTAGCTATAATTAAAGGTAAAGAGTTACCTATTTTAAACACCTATTAGCTATTTACAATAAGCTTTAGTCTTATCTTTAGTAAAGTCTTCCTTATCCAGTTCGTTTTTATATTTATTAAATTTTTCCTAGGTCCGTTGCTGCTGCTCTAAGGGCGCTAGGTCTCCTAGTCGTTAGATATTAGGAAGTCGGTGTCTTGATGTGATTTTATTACAACCTGCACTTGATATAGGCCTTAAGAGGGCTGGTGCGGGTTAAGACAGAATATATAATAGGACGTTAATAAGTAAAGGGTGTTTTAAAGATAGCTTATTAAGCTAAAACTCTTAGATAGGGGGTTTAATGTTACTGTAGGTTACTGTTATTATAATGTATAAAGGTGAGTCTGAGTAGTAAGATATAAATGAATTATTACCTATTAGTGCGAGGAACTAAGAGTCCTTTACACTCATTATAGTGATAATGATAACTATTTATACTAATTAGCTAAAAGGTACCTTATACCTTACTTAGAGTGTTATAAGTGCTTATAGAGTAAGCACTTTACATTATGTAAGCGCTCCGCTTATAAGACTTCTCCTGCTTATAGTATAAGCACTTAATATATTATAAGTATTACTTTATTAGTCGTAAGGGCTTTAGGTCTTTACACCCTTAGCTTAGTGTGTAATACAGTACGTTTTATCTTCTTATACTATTCCTTTTACGAGGGATTTATTAAGCCGCCCCGGCTTAAGTGGCAGCCTATAGGGTTATTACACAATTCCCCCTTTTTAACGTTCTTTTTCTATAAAGAACTTAAAAGGTAAGTTTCTCCTTCCACTATTTTACTATATAATAAGTGTCCAGCTTTTAGGTTTTAAAATAAGAATAGGGTAAAAGTATTAACTACTGTTTAAACCTTACAGCTTATATATATATATATTTAGTAGTGAAATGTCTCTTTATTTTTTTTATAAGTTTATTAACCTTCTGTTTATTTATTAGGCCCTAAATTGATCTAACAGTTATAACTACTGCTTAAAGAGGTATTAGCTTTCTTAATGCAATACCTTTAATGTAGGTAAAGTGAAGTTAAAAGCCTTTCTCGTTAAAAAGTGGGACCTTGACTTATAAATTAAGTTTACTATTTAGTAGCTTTATAAAGTTACTACTAAGCTTTAAAAGGCGTTAGCACGTTTAGTGTGCCTTTATAAATAGTGGTTTTGTCTTAAAGACCGGGTTATGAAAGTGTTTAGTTATGTTGGGTTTTCACAACCCTAGCCCGGCCAGTGTGGCTGGAACAGTGTGGCTGGATCCACCCAGCCGCTCCGCGGCTGGATCCGTGGATCCGCACACCCACGAAGCCACTAGCTTCGTGGATCTGCACAGCCAAGAACGCCAGACTCCACTGCCAACCTCGTATTCAGTTAGCTAACCTCGCTTCGCAGAAGCGAGCGTGGCCAATGCACTTCGTGCACTGGCCACCCTCACAGCTATAATACCACGGCTTCCGCTCTCAAAGATAGAAATAATAAATCACCTTCAACACACACTGCTTTCCAATGCCTTAACTCCTTTTGCATTTCAACAAGTTATAAGGTGGAGTTATTAACGTAATCCACAGGGTTTCCGGCCACCCAGGCTTTCCGGCCACCTATTTGGGGTTAGCTTCAGCCACCAAATACGCCTTCCTCCACACCACAAACCACACCAATTATTCCGCCAAACTGCTGCAAATGCCTCTGTTCGAACGAACAGCCTTCAAATAATCGATTCGCGCGTAGATAGAATGAATCCAAATAGTTAATAGTAATCCACGCACGTACCACGCCTCCAGAAACCAACAGAGCCACGACCTCCTTACCCCTATTACTTACCCCTATCAAGCAAAGTAGTCATACGCAACAGGCATCTCCTTCCACACCATCTTTACAAACTTTCCTTTGCCGAACAACGCAGCCCTCCAAGCCTTAGCAGCCAGTTCGATATCCTCCTTTTCTTACCTCTCCTCTCGCAGTTTCAAGGCCTCCTCAACGGTTAAAACCCTCACCTCTCCATAATACTTACACGTAACCTTCCTCCGGATGTTCTTACTTTTATTAACCAGCTCCTAGTTCAGTGCCTGGGTGACCTATATCTCAGCTATAGCCTTAAAGCAAACCTAGTATATAAGGGTGACACTCCGCTTCAGGGGGGTAATAAGGGCGGTTAGGGAAGCAATAGCTTAGTTTATCTTAGCCTGTAAGGCAGAGGCAGTAGCAGAGCGGTCCAGTACCTCCTAAGGTACCTCCTAGGCTTTCACTACCTTATCCAGTACCTTCTAAGGGTCCAGAGGTACAAGCCCTACCCCCCTCTAAGCACTAACGATATTATAACGTATCTCCCCCCTAGCCTTTTAGTAGATTCGAAGGAACTAAAGGTTAATAATGCGCTGTGTTCCGAACAGTGCCCCCTTACTAACTAAGGCCCTATATCGCTTTACCAATAAGCCGAAGACTCCTACATCCAGGGGCTGGAGTAAGTGTGTAAAGTAAGGAGGAAGGTAAAGAGTTACAATCTTATAGTCTTTACAGTATTAAATAAAGTTAAAGGAGATATAACTTAAGTAACTGTTAAGGATAAGGAGCCGGTATTCTTTACGTGTATGGCCTTAAGTATACTTATCGAAGTGATACAGCTAATCCAGGGTAATAGCTTAGTCAGTCTAACCGTTTAAAAAGGGTTAAATAGTAAAGGAGGGATCGATAATATTATCAACCCAGTTATGTTAGATCCTAATACCTTTAAAGATAATAAACGCTAATAGGAGGAAGCCATTTATAGAGATAGCCTTTATAACAGAGACCCACTTATAATTACCTAGCTGGTTTAAGAATGACTCTGCTTCCTTACGTAAAACGATAACTGTAAAGGTATTACTAACCCCTTTTATACAGCCCTTCTTATCCATATTATAGGTATCGTTATCAGTAACTAAGTATAAGAGCTTCTAAATGTTATAAAGGTTAAACTAATACTTTAAGGTCTTCTAATCTACAGTATCACGGTAAGCCTGGTCTAGCGTATGTAAGCGGTAGGTACGCAGTTTAGGGTGACAGTATAGGAAGTTATAATACTAGTTATGCCTAATAGGTACCATATCCCCCTTTTTAATAAACAGTTCTGTAGCTAACTAGTTAATAGCCTTAACAGTTATTAACTAGCCTTAGGCATTAAGCTAGTAAACAGCGTTAATAATAGACTCCTCCTCTTATACAGTTAACTGCTATAAGTGTTATTTTAAGGCCTGTAACGGTGGTTTCCTATAATGCCTGTCCATTAGAGTACTCCTATAAACGTTATACAGTTTTGCAGCTTACTGGAGGCTTAGCCTATTGTTATTAACTGCCGCTAAGGCGTTCTAGAGTCGGTTTTCTTTCGTGGGGTTATAGGGGCGGCTTTTAGGTGCTGCCGGAGCCTTCCCCTTTCGATACTTAGGGGGCCTAGTAACGTACTGGGCAAAGGAGGTTACTGCTAAGCCGCTTAGAGGGGGGGTAGGGTGCTGTATGGCGTTTATCTTTGGTTTGTGGGCCGTGTAAGTGGGCGGGGTGTCTTAGAACTGGATTAATTCCGAAAGTCGTGATTCTTAATGAAATTAAGCGATTCAAACGCGGTAAAATTGGTACCGTTCAATTGCTCTGATGATGGCGATTCAGAATCAGGAAGAAGAGAAGGAATCGCTAAAGGTTTGGTGTTATTGTTTTAGTTCTGTTACCAGGTTGTTCTTTTCTTTTTCCTTAAAGCTACACTGGAAATAAAAGTGGGGATGCTATGCCGCATGCGGCCGGAGAGCCAGGGTGACCGGAAACCCTGTGGATTACGTTAGAGTTTTAAGAGGGTAAAGAGGTTAAGTAAGACGCTCATCTTAAAGACGTAAAGTCTTTTAATTAGGGGAACTTCCTAGCTAGGTCTTTATAGTGTGTGGTTACCTTATAATTTAGTTTATAACTTCTTTCCTTTAATAAACGAAATGGCTTTTTAGTGTAGTAGTAATGTGTTTGTGTTCCACTTCTTAATATAATATATTAAAGTGTATTATATTAGGATTTCGTATGAAAGGTTATAAGTTTAACTCTTATAAGAGTCCTTTACTATAAGTTTAAAACCTAGCCTAATTACTTTAATTAGTTTAGTCTTAAGCTTTAAGCGGCTTTTTTTCTTCTTTTTTTTTACTAATTCCCTTTCTTAATAACGTTTATTTTTATCCAGTCCGGAGGATAATTTGTTGTAAGGGTGGTCCAAAAAAAAATTACTATGGGAAATTCAGTCAAAACTGATAAGGAAATTCAACTCGACCTAGGACTAGTCGGTTCACTATCAAAAGTGGGTCTGCTCGGGCCCCAAATCACGTGATATGATATATTTTCAGATACGTCACGTGACCAGGATTCCAAATCTGAAGTCAGATTCAGGGTTAGGGTTATGGTTCAGGAGTTATTAGCGTTTGAAACAATTAAACAAATGGGTATTCAAAATCAAGAACAAGGACAGATCTAACCGAATGAGGTAGTTTTATACGTAGTCTTTTATGAAGAATTCAGAACTGGAATTGCGTTTACTATAAAGCTTATAATAAGAAAGATATTACTGTTTAAAGTCAAATAATAATATTTATTTAAATAATAACTGGTTAATAAGTAATATAATAAGTTCTATTCCTTACGTTCATTATATGAATTACTACGTAGAATCCATAACTGGAATCAGTTTTCCATACTGCTTAAATTGAGAAAGATATTAATGTTTAAAGTTAGATAATAATAGTTATTATAATAATAACCTGTCAATAAGTAGCATAATAAGAAGTAATAATTACGTTTCCTATACAACTGATGACGTAGAATACAGTATTGGAACTCTTTTTACTACATGGCTTATAATAACAAAGATATGACTGTTTAAACCTAAATAATAATAATAATATTAACATAAACTTAAATATCTCTCTGGTTTTAATAGCTATTCCAAATCGGGCCTTAGATTAAGAATTACAGTTAAAATCTACGTATAATACTATCTTTTTCTATATTATAAACTAAAATAATAACTGTAAAAGATATGATTTTTTCACTTTAAACCTGAATATCTCCCGTTACTTAACCCTAACCCTGAAAAAAACGTGAAAATCGGATTCTACGTCATGTGATGCATATTAAAACGTATCATTTGCTTATGTAAGCTTATAATCAATAATTATTAAATTATTACTCTAATTCACCCAGTTAAGTTAAAAAAAACCTTTTGTTTTTCACAGATAGAAATAGAAATAATATAGTGGTAAATAGCGTAATATAAATTAAAGAGGTTCCCAGTTCGAATTGCATTTGTGAAAGTGAAAAAAAAACTGTAAATTGTAAATTGTAGAATAAAAACTGTAAACCCTGTAGAATAAAGCCTGTAAACCCTGTAGAATAAAGCCTGTAAACCCTGTAGAAAAGAGCTTATAAGCCTTATGAAATAAAGTCTTTAAAAAGTAAGATTTATTTTTCATTATTATTCTTTTTATTATTTCTTTTAAACCTTATAAAATATAGTATGTGAACCTTAAAAATTAAAGCTTATAAACTTTATAAAATAAGATTGATAAAAAGTAAGATTTATTTATAAAGATTACTTTTCTTAACCTTAATTATTAATCTTTTTAATATTTATTTCACGTTTTTAAATAGATATATTAGCCTCTGGATAGGTTTCTGTCGCTTTGTTCGCTATACTTATTGAAATAAGCTTAATACCCCAGACTAAAATTGCCAGGAGCGAAAGTGAGGCATGGAGCGCCCCGTAGCGTAGCGAAGGGCCGTCGCGTAATGACGAACGAAGTGACGCCAGCAATTTTAATATAACGTTAGTTAAGTTAATAATTATATTAATATTTTTTGTAAATTATAGAAAGGAGCCTAAACTCTGTTAAGGGCTGTTAACTAACGCCCTTTAAACTGTAATCTGTATAGATTAGATATAAGAACTATATAACTACTTATAAGTTAAACTTAAGCTTATACATGAATAAATAAAGAGATTTGCTAATAAATACCAAACTAAGTAATAAGTGTTTAAAAAAAGACTTTATTATAATAGTAAACAAGTTAAGGGATTAACTCTTTAAGAGGGGGATTACGTTTACCTTTTTTTATAAAACTTATATTTAAAACAGCTTAGTAAAAAGCTTAACTTTAAAAGGTACAGACTGTTTTAAGTTAAAAAGAAAGTTGCCACTTTTAATTACAAATTAGACTTACTTATTGGTATAAATGTGTAGATTAAGGTTTTTCACGTCTTACTTTTAAAACCTACTTTAAAGGGAGTTCTCTTAGAAAAGAAGGTTAAGATTAATATTAATAAAGATAAGTATAACGTTAAAGAAGTTATAGATTTATAAAAAGGAAATAATATGTTTAAATATCTTATTAAGTAGTTAGATTACGGCCCTGAAAGTAACTTATAAGAACTAGTTAAAAATCTTAAGTGCCTAGACTTAATTACGGAGTTTTACTAAAAGAATCTAAACCGATTAAAACTAATAATCAGAATTAGAAATAAGATAAGATTTAATATTTAAATTACTATATTAAAAAGTAAAACTACTATAGGATTTAGAGCTTAGGAAGCGGTAAGAAACTCTTTAATAAGTATAGAAGGACATTTATTAAAACCTTTAATTAAGGTTAAAAAGACCTTAAACTTAATAAGGAGGCTGGGCTTTTAAAGTTAATAAGCTTTACATAAATTGTATATACGGTAATATAGAGAATTAAGATAATATAAACTGGTAGTTTTGTTGAAATGCAAAAGGGGTTAAGGCATTGGAAAGCAGTGTATGTTGAAGGTGATTAATTATTTCTATCTTCGAGAGTGGAAGCCGTGTTATTATAGCCGTAAGGGTGGCCAGTGCACGGAGTGCATTGGCCACACTCGCTTCTGCGAAGCGAGGTTGGCTGACTGAATACGAGGTTGGCAGTGGAGTCTGGCGTTCTTGGCTGTGCAGATCCACGGATGCAGCCGCGGAGCGGCTGCGTGGATCTAGCCACACTGTTCTAACCACACTGGCCGGGTTAGGGTTGTAAAAACCCAACACTTAATTTTAAAATTAAACCTGAAGGGTATATTAAGTACTTAGTTAAATATATAACCTTTAACATCTATTATATTTAGTGCTTATAACTGAAAACAGTACTTATAATATGTAATGTAGTGTTTAATAAGAAGCTCTTTTATAAGAAGAAGAGTGAGGAAGTAAAGGTACTGTTAGTATAAGTTATTTAATAGCTGCTTAGTTTTATTAAAATTAAGTTATAGATACAGAACACTTTATCTATACCTAAGTTTCTTACTAACGTTTTAAACCTAGATATTACGCCTGCACTTACTGATAATGAAGCTCTAACCTTTAAATCTAATAATAAAGATACTCTTAAAGGTTAGAATTTAAGGGTAAGTGTACTTAGAGACAGAGCGGTAATCCTTCAGATCAAGGATAAGCTTATAAAGCTTAAGGAAAGCTTTATAAGTATTAAATTAGGACTTCTAATCTTAAAGTTAACATTAGAGGCTGAAACTTAACTTTAAACTTAAGGCTTATACTCTCACTTAGTTAATAAGAGTGTTAGATCACTTTTTACAGATTGTGATAGGCTTAAAGAGATTAAGGAGCTCTTTAAATAAAGGTTTAGATAATAAGAAACTCTAAAACAGTTAAATAAGGCTTTTATTAATAATGTAAAGCTACGTATAAATCTTAAGGAAAGTAGCTACCTGTAGGAGGACAGTAACGATAAGACGTTTATAACCTTTAAGTGGGAAGCTTTAGAGGAGTATAAAGATGCCTTATTAGAAGATTTTATTAAAGATATTATTACAGTGGAAATCAAGTTAGAAATACGTAACAGGCGTCTGTAAATTAACTACCCTCTTACTTTAAGATAAAGTAGGAGAATATAGGGATAGCTAGCTCCTACTGGATCGTTTAAGTTAGTAATTTATACGTTTATTATTTAGATTTATAGTGGAATTAAAATTAACTACTTAGTTTTTAATAAGGGCTTTATAAGCTTCTTTATAACGTTTTTACTTAATTAGTAAACAGCTTTTAAAGAAGGGAGTAAAGTATATAACATATTACATACTCTATTCTTAACAGTAATACTTTAAGTAAAGGTAAGGCTTAACGTAGCTTTAAGTTTACTTTACTTTTATAGAGATAACCTTTTTAAATTACAGCTTTTAAAGTATTAAAGGGATCTTAAAAACCACACACTTAGCCCTAAGTTTAAAAAGGCATGTTAAGCTAAGATACAGTACCTCCTTTATAAAGGAACGTAATGTAAGATAAAGTATACTGTAATACTCTTACGGCTGCTTCCGCTTAAATAAGTGTTTACTTATAACTTTTATAAAGATAACACACTTAAGAAATGTAAAGTTAAGATCTACGTAAGAGGTGACCTTTAAGAGGTTAACACACTTTAAAACACCTATATAGTGACTTTAATTACTTACTTATTTAAGATAATAATAACGTTTACTATTTAGTAAGACTTAAAAGTCTAACAGTTTAATATAATTTAAGCTTTCTTATATATTATGTAAGATAACGACTCCTTAGTAGTGTATAAGCTCCTAAATAGCTTTAAGGAAGAAGGCTTCTATTATAAGCTTAAATAAATGTTATATAGCTTATAAAACTTATTATTATTATAGTATAAGGAGTTTACATTAATATTAAAAAAGCTTAACTTTACCTTATTAAACAAAGAGCTATACTTTACGTTTAATAAAAGTAAAACTGTATTTATACTCTTCTACGTAGACGATTACCTTATAATATTTATAAAGGAGTATTATAAAGCTGTAAAAGTAAATATATAAGAGCTTTATATATAGTATAAAGTTTATAAAAAGAGAGAGATCTTTAACTTCATTAATATTTAGGTAATTAGGAACCAAGGTAAACGAAAGCTTTAATTAACTTATAACTAATATATTAAGAAGATTATTAAACAGTATAACTTTTTAAAGGGTATATTCCTAAACATCCCCCTCCCTAATATAGAACTCCCTAAGAATATAAGGAACGTGTTAAAGGTAGAAGTTAAGGAGTATTAAGAACTTATAAGATCTATCCTATATATAATAGTTATAATTTAATTAAATATAACCTTTTTAACTTTTATCCTCTTATAGTTTCTAGTTAACTTAAGCTTAAAGCACTTAGTTATAGTAAAGTAGATAATTAGGTACTTGTATAGCTTACGGTACGTTAGGATTAAGTATAGAGAAGTAAGGTAAGAGGTTCTTATCCTGTCCGGAGGACAATTTGTTGTAAGGGTGGTCCAAAAAAAAAAAATTACTATGGGAAATTCAGTCAAAACTGATAAGGAAATTCAACTCGACTTAGGACTGGTCGGTTCATTATCAAAAGTGGGTCTGCTCGGGCCCCTTCGCTCGGGC
>Ga0247758_1002294_pt1 | contig 10836 bp, 18 predicted proteins | sample UWRJL156409C4_FD_180950 | JGI IMG/M metagenome (GOLD analysis project Ga0247758, IMG submission 180950) | Plant litter microbial communities from Arlington Agricultural Research Station in Wisconsin, United States - UWRJ-L156-409C-4 | ecosystem: Environmental > Terrestrial > Plant litter >... | reverse complement strand
GGAACAGGAGACACGGCCGCGTGCGGCTTTCGTAAACGGAGTCCGAGCACGAGCGCAGGAAGAAGGCGCGCTCCAGCGCCGTGATGGTCCGGTTCACGGAGCCTGCAGACGCGAACGGCCCGAAGAAGTCACCGGGCCGGTTCCTCGCGCCGCGATGTTTGGCAATCGCCGGCGCGGGGTGGCCTTTAGTGAGCAGAATATAAGGGAAGGACTTATCGTCCCGCAGCAGCACATTATAGAAAGGACGAAAGCGCTTGATGAGGTTCGCCTCAAGCAGAAGCGCTTCGGGCTCCGTGCTTGTGGTGATGAATTCCATCGTCACGGTCGCAGCGATCATCCGCGCGGTGCGATTCGGGTGTCCGTCGGGCCGCGCATAAGAAGTGACACGCTTGCGGATGTTCTTTGCCTTGCCGACGTAAAGTACGGTGCCGTTCGTATCGATCATCCGGTAGACGCCGGGCGCTTCTGGCGCGAGTTTGGCGAAGCGCTGAATTGCTTCGCGGCCCTTCTTCAGCGGGCCGCTTTCGGGCTCGCTGTCGTCGTCCGTTGCGGCTTCGATAATCGGGGTCGGCTCGTCGTCCTCGGTTTCGTCAACCGCGGCGCCGATCAAACCTTCTTCTTCCTCGATGCGCTGTTCGAGGTCATTTTCGGGAGCGGTTTTTTCGCGAGGCATTTTACGAAAATAGGGATTTGCTGCGCCTGGGACCAGCCGGGCGGATTTTGGCCGAAAATCATCACGTTTCGGCCTGCGTCGCTCCGCAACGGCGCCGATTTTTACCTTTTGTTAGGCACGGCAGCGAAGAAGCCCGCGAATCCTAATGGGAGTTAACCCGTCGGATTCTCATAAAATTTTATCGTTCGCCGGAAATCGGTGTGTAAGTCCGCTTCGGCGGAGGAGGCCTGGCGTGAAGAAACTTCTGTTGGCAGCGGCATTGTTCGTTGCGGCACCCGCTTACGCGGGCGATCTGCCGCAGCGGAACTACAGCAATCCGCAGGTCTACCGGAATTTGTTCAACTGGACCGGCTTTTACGCGGGCGTTCACGCGGGCTGGGGCTGGGGCGATGCCAGCGGCGGCGACATCAGCGGTTACGCGCTCGGCGCGCAGGTTGGTTACAACTATCAGATGGTGAGCGGGCTCACCTTCGGTGTCGAAACCGATATCTCAATTACCGGCATCGATGGCCTTGCTGCGGGTGGCGTTTTCACCGCCGACTACATCGGCACGTTGCGCGGCCGTCTCGGCTACGCGTTCGATCGCGTGCTGATTTACGCAACCGGCGGCCTCGCTTATGCCGGCGGCGATCTGCGTATCGGAGGCCTTTCGAACGATCAGGATCATTTCGGTTATGCGATCGGCCTCGGTATCGAGGGCATGATCACGTCGAATGTCAGCGCGCGACTCGAATATCTCTATACGGATTTCGGCAGCCGCACGTATCAAACCATCGGTGGTCCGGTCGGTGTCGGGTTCAGTTCCAGCCTGCTGCGCGCGGGCGTGAACTACCGATTCTAGGACAATCGTCGTAGATGGAACTTTTTGAATTAACGCCGCGTAAAGGAACTTAAATTCAAACGTCGCGTTTCAGCGCATCGAGCAAATTTCTGCACGAATTACGTCAGGTTTCCGCCATATTCGGGTACCTCCTTTTCAGTGTGGTGTTGCACAAAGGGCATAGTTTTTAGGCGGTCTCAGGTGTTACACCCCCGCTAACGAAACGAACTAAATGGCCTCCTTGGTGGGGGCGAGTTTCTGAAGTCTGAAATCAAGGATGGTCAAAATGAAAAAGATTCTGCTCTCGGGCGTCGCGCTTGTCGCGCTCTTCGCAGCGGCTCCGGCTTCCGCAGCCGACGTTCCGGTTCGCCAGCAGCCTTACTACAAGGCCGCTCCGGCTCCGGTGTTCAACTGGACTGGCTTCTACTTCGGTGGTCACGTCGGCTACGGCCTCGGCGACACGGATGCGTCGGGCGACGTGGATGGTTTCATCGGTGGTCTGCAGGTCGGCTACAACTGGCAGCTCAGCCGTAACTGGGTGTTCGGTATCGAAGGCGACATCACCGGCACCGACATGAACAGCGCTGTTGGCCCTGCTCACATCGACTATCTCGGCACCCTGCGCGCTCGCGTCGGCTACACCTGGGATCGCACCATGCTCTACGGAACCGGCGGTCTCGCCTGGAACCGCAGCTCGTTCGGTGGCTTCCATGACACCGACACCGGCTATGCGCTCGGTCTCGGCCTCGAGTGGGCTTTTGCTCCGGGCTGGTCGACCAAGGTCGAATACATGTACTACAACTTCGACAACGTCACGACGTTGGGTAACACCGACATCTCGACCATCAAGGTTGGTCTGAACTATCGCTTCGGCCTCTAAGTCGAAACGTAAAGTTATGAAAAACCCCGGACTTCGGTCCGGGGTTTTTTATTTTTGAGTTCTGATTTCCGCTTAGTGCGCTTTCGTTTTTTCGAAGGCCGGCACCTGTGCCGCGAAGTTATCGAGCCAGGCGACAAGCTTCGGATATTTCGCGCGCCACTTTCCTTCGAAGCGCAGATCGAGATAGCCCAGCGCGCAGGCAAGCCCGATATGGCCGATGTTCGGCGTTGCGGAGAGCGCAGGCGGTGCCGCCTCGAGCACGTCCAGTGTGCGGGTCACTTTCTCGGCCTGATAGTCCATCCATTTCGCGACCCAATGCTCTTCGGGCCGGAAGCGTTTTTCGTAAACCTGCAGGAGCGCGGCATCCATGATGCCGTCCGCGATGGCGTGCAGCCGCAGCGCATCCCAGCGCGGATTGCCCTCGCGCGGAATGATCTTGCCGCCGCCGGCGAGCATATCGAGATACTCGAGGATCACCGGAGAATCGAACAGCGCCGATCCGTCCTCCAGAATCAGCGCGGGAATTTTCCCGAGCGGGTTCTGTTTCCGGATCGAGTCCGATGGGTCGTTGGTGTCGGTGGTTTCGATCTTGATCTTGTCGCTTAGTCCGAGAAGGGACGCTGCGATTTTGATCTTGCGGCCGAAAGGCGAGGGCGGTGAACTGCGTAATACAAGCATGCGTACTTATTATACGCAGTCCGCTCCCGATCAACTGGCGCTTTGCAGATTTACCGCCTTCGGCCCCTTGCCGCGCTTGTCCGGTTCGATTTCGAACGAAACGCGCTGTCCCTCGTTCAACGTGCCCAGACCCGAACTCATGACAGCGGAGACGTGCACGAACACGTCGCGCCCGCCGTCGTCGGGCGTGATGAACCCATAGCCTTTTTCAGAATTGAAAAACTTCACGGTGCCGCTAGTCGGCATACTTCTTCTCCCCTGCTATTTAGCGGCCGCTTTGCGCGGCTCTTCTCTTCCCGGGGCGAAGGCTAAGACAAAATCCCCTGCCTTGAAAAGCAGCAGTTAGTCGATCGGTTCGATGCGGACCGCCCCGCGGTCTTTGTCGGCGAGCGACTGACGCAGTGCGGGAAGAAGTACGCCGCATTCTTCCTTGAGTTTCCACGGCGGGTTGATGACCAGAAGGCCGGTTGCATACAGCGGCCCTTCGGTCTGCGGCTTTGCGACTTCAAATTCGAGTTTGAGCGAGGGCTTGCCCGCCGCCCTTATGATCCGCCGGAGCGCGGCATCGGTGTCATGGCGGTTCTTGATCGGGTACCAGACGAGATAGACGCCTGTTGCGAAGCGCCGGATTGCTTCTTCGATGCCATCGGCCACGTGTCTGAACTCGGCAGGGTCTTCGTAAGGCGGGTCGATCAGTACGACGCCGCGGCGCTCCTTCGGCGGCAGCAACGACTTGAGCGCGGTCCATCCGTCGAGTTGCATCGGCTTCGCGCGGCGGTCGCGGCCGACGGATATTTCCAGTTCGGCGAATTCTTCGGGGTGCAATTCGCAGAACACCATCGCGTCCTGCGGCCGGGTCAGTGTCTGCACGATAAGCGGCGAGCCCGGATAGGCCGGGGCAAGCTCCTCCACGGCGCGTAGATACGGCTGCAGTAGTTCGAGCGCCTCGCCGTGCGGCAGGTTCGCGAGCAGCTTGCGGATGCCGCTGTTCGATTCCGCGGTCGCTTTGGCGTTCGTGCTGTCGAGATCGTAGCGCCCTGCGCCGGCATGCGTGTCGATCACGCGAAAGGCCGCGTCCTTCGCGGCCATCAACGTCAGCACACGGGCAAGGACTGCGTGTTTGAAGACGTCGGCAAAGTTGCCGGCGTGATAGCCGTGCCGGTAATTCATTGCGGGAGTTTACGCGATGCCGGCGTCAGCCGCGAACCGGCGGCAACGCCACGCGCGGATTGCGGCAGGCTTGCCGGTCGACCTGCGGGCACTTCCGGAATTCGAGTTCTTTGCTCAGACAAATCCGCACTTCGCGAAGATTGCGGCGGTCACAGGTCACCGAAATCATGTCGTCGTCGAGTCCCGGATTGGAGGCGCGAAATGCGTTTTCGACTTCCGGCGGCGAGACGGTCTGCCACTTGGTCGCTTCGCGGAACTGCGTGGGGATCTTGATTTTCTCGAACGCCTTGCGGGTCAGCGCGAAATACTGATCGGGCGAAAGGCCAGAGCAGGTGCCGTGCTTGCGCCACTGATGGATAACAAGTCCGCGGCTTGGCATCACGTCGCGCAGGCCGCGAATAGTTTGCTCCGAGACGCGCGGCGCGTTGTAGGCGCAATCTGCGGGAAAGCCTTTGTCGTACTGCGGCCAGAAGCCATGCACGATGAAGCTCAGCGGCTTCTGCGCGCGGCATTGCGCGGGGTCCGCGCGGTTGCCTGCGGAGTCGCAATAAGACGGCGACCACGACAGCGCGAGCACATAGAAATCGAATTGACCCGGCTCGCCGTATTGCTGCGCTTTCGCCGGTAGCGATACGGCGACGAGCGCGAGCAGCGCTGCCGCGACGGCGCGCATTTACGGTCTCGCCTGCTTGCAGTCGGGTGCGTAGGAGAGATTGCGGTCCATACCGACGACGCACCAGGTCACGCCCCAGGTCATGCCTGCAAAGCCGGTGTCTTCGCCGATCGAGTAATAAGCCTTGGTCCAGACCTCTTTGCCGAACGACGTGCTCGAGACCAGCACCTTGGCTTCGCAGTAGCGGCGCGGAATCGGATTGGGTCCCCAAGGACGGAAAGCGACTTCGCGCACGTCTGCAAAATCGGCAATGCGCGCATCCGAGCCCCAGTACCTCGCTTCCTTCATGCCGAAGCGCCACCAGGTCGGAAGCAGGCCCCAATCGCAGCCGGGAACAACGCCCTTGTAGCCGGGGCCGGTGAGCAGGCCGAAGTTCATCTCAAGCCAGTTCAAGCTCCAGGCGTTGGCAGGCTGTGCGAGCAACGCAGAGCCTGCGAAGAGCAGCGCGGCGGCGAGGAGTTTCAAGGTACGCATGAGGACATTCCCGGTTTCGCCGCACGATTACTTGACCCCGGAGGCCGGTCAAGCGCGGAAAAGGCACACTGGCTGCGAAAATGCTGCACTTGCTTCGCCCTCCTTGCCGCACTAGCTTCGCCCGAAATCGAACCCTCGGAGCACTTCATGTTCGTCCTCAAGCCCAAGGCCGAATGGATTGCGGCTTTCGCCCTCGCAATTCTCATGGCGGTTACGCGCATCCATCACTTCGGCATTGGGACCGTTGCTCCGGACGCATCGACCGGCGTGTTTTTCCTCGCCGGCTTGCTGCTCGGTTCGCCTTGGTTTCTCGCCGCGTTCCTGATCGAGGCCGTGATCCTCGACGGTGTTGCGATCGGCTTCCTGAAAGTTGCCGATGCGTGCATGTCTTCGGGTTACGCACTACTCGCGCCGGCTTATGCCGCGCTGTGGTTCGCGGGCCGCGCACTCCGTACGACGGCGAAGCTCGATCTCGTGACGGCAGGAAAGTTTGTTTGCTTCGTTGTCGCCGGTACGGTCGCGTTCTTTATCGTTTCCAATCTCGGCTATTTCCTCGGAAGCGATTTCTATCAATTGGGTATCGCAGAATACGTCACGCGCGTGTCGCGTTACTTCCCGATGTACCTCACGGTAACACTCTTTTATTCCGTCTTCGGCATTGCGGCATTCTTTGCGGCGCGCCGGCTCGGAACGGTCGAGACAGCGCCTGCGCGCCGATAAGCGCGTAAAATTTCGTCATATTCTCACTCTCATAAGTAAAATACCTGCTGCGCCGGACGATTGAATCCGGCGCGGAAGTGGTATCATGCGCTTCCTTGGGAATTTGCTTTTCAATGCAGGAGGCGTGCGTATGACGATTTTGGGTAAGGGTATGGCCGGTGAGCCGGTCAAGTTGTTGCAGCAGAAGCTCGGCGTAACTGCCGACGGACAGTTCGGTCCGGGCACGGAAAAAGCGCTGCGCGAATATCAGGCGAAAGAGAAGATTGATGTCGACGGCATCGCGGGCCCCGACACGTTCACGCACATGGGCCTGCCGCAGCTTGTCTATCTTCAGGTCGGCTCGGCCGGCGAAACGGTAAAGAAGTTGCAGACCGAGCTCGGCATCACTGCTGACGGCCGCTACGGCCCGGCGACCGCGAATGCCGTGAAGGAATTCCAGAAGAAGAACGGCCTCACCGCGGACGGCATCGCCGGCCCGACGACGCTTGCCAAGACCAAGACTTTCGGCAGCGTGATGAGCGCTTCGGTGATCGCTTCGTCGATCGTCGACGCAGGCACGAAGGCTGCGAAGAGCATCTGGGATACGATCACGGGTGTCTTCAAGAAGTAATCGCTGAATTTCTGTCGGCGCGCCGTTCCTGCTCCGCAGAATGGCGCGCCGAAATCTCCGTATTGCGGAGCAGGGAGGCGATCTATGTCACCAACAATTATCAATCTCATCGTGCAAGTTATTGCGGGCGCGCTTGCGGGTACCGCACTCGGAAATACGCTCAAGAATCTTTCCGCCGGACCCATCGGCAACATCATTATCGGTGCAGTGGGGGGCGGTGTCGGCGGCCAGATTTTGGCGGCACTCATTCCGGCGCTGCAGGCGACAGCCGCAGCGCCCGATATCGGCAGTATCGTCGGTCAGGCAGTCGGCGGCGGTGCCGCGGGCGCGGTGCTGACGGCGATTGTCGGCGCGATCAAGAACAACATGGGCAAGTAAGTTCAGCCCTAAGATCGAAACCCCGGCGAGAAATTGCCGGGGTTTTTCTTTGCTACCAGTTGCGCTCGTGAAGCACACCGCCGCCATTGCTGTTCCACTGAAGATCGGGATCGGCGTAATACGCCTGCGCGGTCCTCTCGAATTTCCACCGCGGCGGATAAACCTGCCGTTGGGCCACAAAGCCTTCATTGCTCCAGACACCGAGCGGATGAAAGAAAGAGCGCTTGTCGGCAAGCTGGGCGTTCGCCGCCGAAGTCAGGATGACGAGGGTGGCAGCCGCCGCGACAGTCAAAGACGTTTTCATCGTTGCCTCCATGCATTCGATAGGTAGCAACGTGTCAGGGCGCGCAGCGTTCCAGACGGTTCAGCAGCGCCAGATATTGACGGTGGTACGTCCCTGACTGCCGGGCACGCCAACCTGCTGCAGACCGCAGCCGCCGGTTTCGCCCACGCGATGGACGACCGGCTGCGCCAGAGGCGCGGGAATCGAAGAGGCGAATTGATTTGCCGGCGGAATTTCGATGTCGCCGTTCTGATAGATCACGGCCGGACCGGCGAGTACGGGCAGGAATTGCGTGCGGTGACGATGGAGCCAGCCGTGGCGATGCCGCTGCTGGTTGTATGCGAAGACGTGACTCTTCGGCTGTGCCGAGAAACGATAATTAAGCGGCGTGCGGAATTGCAGATTGGTCGAAAGCTGCGCTTCGGCAGGCGTGAAGGTGGCGGTGGTCAGCGCGATCGCGATCGCAGCCGTCACTCGTTTCATGACGCTACTCCCTACATCCCGCCGCATCTTGATAAAGCGTAGCGCCTGGGAATGGACGAGTCGAGAAGCGCCGGAGCCGCAGTCTGCTCTTCAGCCCTTCTTGTTTCGCAGCACCCGCCAGTTTTTCTTCCCGTCGCAGTCTTTGGTCTCGCGCCAGAACGCGAGTTCCGGCTTCATCGGGTCGCGCGCGATCCAGCGCGCCTCGGTGCGGCAGATATCCTTGTTTTCCGGATCGACGAAGAGATGCGTGAACTCGCGCGCAGCGGGAAAAAATTCAGTGTTCGACAATTCGCCGAGCCAGGCGCGCTCGCCTTTGTGCGGCGTGGGAAAGCGCATGCGCTTCGCGTCTTTGCCTTCCTTGTCGATCGAGAAGATGTGCGCTTCGAGCTGGTTCGCGTGATTGCTCGGGCAGGGCCACTTCCAGAGCCAGCCGTTGGCGAAACGTTCGCGCATAATGGAATCCGGATTGGTGTCGCAATCGGCGACCGCAGCGATTGCCTTCGGGATATCCGCTTTGGCATACGTCGCTTCGGTCTCGGCGTGCTGTGCGAAGGCCGGAAACGCGAGCGCACAGCATGCTGCGATCAGATAGCTTCGCATCAATGGTTCTCCGGATAGATGATCAGCATTTCCACGATCACCGGTTTGACCTCGCGCAATAATTTGTTGTTCGAGAAGAGGTCGTGATTGCCGTTGAGCGAACGATATTTGCCGCCGAGCGGCAATCCTTCCGCGGTCGGCTCGAACGTGAAGCCGAACTGGCAGCCGCCGGGCAGGTTGCCGAACTTGCCGTCTTTCCTGTCGAACTGCGCATTGCCGCCGAGATCCCACCCGAAGCCGTTCAGGCGGAAAACCTTGCCGTTCAGCTTTTCCGCTTCCTCGATGCCGGTGCCGATCTTGACGCCGAGCGGGCCGATCCATCGGGAAGGATTGTTCACGCCGAAATAGATCGGCCGCGAGCGCGTAGCTTCGTCGCGCCATTCGACAACCAGCATGCGCTCGGGATTGTTCTCGAACAGGATGGTCGCTCTACCGGTTGAGCCTTGCGGCCGGTCGATCGCTTTATAGACGACGTTCTCGTCGCCGAATGCTTTCGCGAGTACCGCGTGCGATGTGTCGCGTCCGAACAGGCCGGAGCATTCGAGCGTATCGGCCGCGCATGCGACGGCCGGCGCCGCGAGCGCGAGTACGAAAGCTGCAAGATATTTGGCCCAGCGTGGCATGGCGGCGAGCCTCGCATGGAGCAAGCATCGCCGGGAAGATGCCGCTCGCGCTTTCGTCATTTTCGCGGGCTAGGGGATCGGCTATAAGCGCGCGGTTTGGATGCCGGGAAGGACCCAAGAAACGTTATGAAACGCATTTCGCTCGCGCTGGTCACTGCCTTCGCTTTTACCGCCTCCGCTTCGGCGTCGGCCAACCTGGACTGCTCGGCGCAGGACAAGAATGCCGAACTCGTCATCGAAGCGATCACCTCGCGCGACGGGAAATATCTCGACAACCTGCGCGGCGAATTGCAGATCGTGGGCGGCGCCAAGGTCGAGTTCGATAAGTCGAATGTGAAGTCCTATAACTGGGGCAAGAACGTCGCGTTCGTGATTGCGAAAGAGACGCCGCAGGGCCCGGTCGAAATTCGCATCTATGCAAAGCCCAAGGACGAGATCGACCTGGAAGGCAATTACACGCTGACTGCCGGCAAGACGAAGAAGTCCGGCAAGATCAAATGCTCCGGAGGCTAGGCGCGCGATGAAAAGGATTGCTTTCATACTGATCGCCGTCGCGCTCTCGGCCGCGCAGGCGCATGCCTCGGCCGGTTTCAGCTGCGAAGCTGACGACAAGAATGTCGAGAAGCTGGTGGTAGAAGGCGCGACACCGCGCTCCGGCGGCGCGCTGATCAATTTCGGCGCTGTGCTCGAAACCGGCGGCAAGAAAATCGAATTCATGCAGTCGGACGTGAAGCGCTATTACGGCGTCGGCGGCGTCATTCACGTTCGCGTTGCCGCGCAATCACGCGAGCAGAGTTACGTCGTGGTCGTCAACGCCAAGCGCAATCCGAAGGATGAGGACGATTGGGCCGGCACCTATGAAGTGACGCAAGGTACCGCCGACATGAAAACCAAAGCCGCGAAGATCACGCGCGGCAAGGTGAAGTGTTTCGTCGAATAATCATGCGCGGTTTCAGCCTTGCGCTTCTCCTTATTGCGGCGTCCGCCGGTGCCGCAGACGCGCTGGTGCTGAGCTGTTTTCCCGACGGCCCGAAAGAGCAGCGCAAGTTTGAGGCCTATGTCGACGGTTTCGTGCGGGACGAATATCCGCCGCAGAAGATCGAGGCGGTCCGCGTGCTCGGGCGCATGGGCGAGGACGTGTTCGAGTATTTTCCGGAACACACGAAGCTTGCCGAATTCCGCGACGGCACATTGCGGCTGCATCTTTTGCAGCCGCTATCGGCGGGCGAGACTGCGGAGATCCGTTTCGAGGGCAAGATCGGCGCGACGAAGGGCGAGCCTTTCAAGATGACCATGTTCATGCGCAGCGAGCGGCGCACTGCCGAGGGCGGCGTCCGCTGCACCATCGACTAAGCCACTCCTGCGATACGATTCGTTTACTTCGTTCCGCGTGCCGGAACCCCGCCAGCCGTCTGCGCGTTATGGTTGTGGGAGCGCTTCAGCATGCGATTTTTGCAAAACTGGTCGATGGAACTTGTGATTATCGTCGCGCTGTTCATCGCCGTGATTGTCATCATTTTCTCGGTGCAAAACCCGAGCACGGAGCGCTCGCGCGTCACGCTGGAGCGCGGCGCAGCAAATGCGAGTTTGCGCCGGTAACGCGGTGGGAGTAAATTTCCTCCAAGATGATTGCCCGCAACGGACGATCCGCAAGGGCCGCAATATGAGCCGCGACAAGGTTCACATTCTACACATTCCAAAGCGGCGCGAGCCGCGGTCTGGCAGCGCCATGTCGCGCGTGCCGATGGATTTGCTGTTTCTCGCGGGCCTC
>Ga0247758_1002291_pt1 | contig 10854 bp, 12 predicted proteins | sample UWRJL156409C4_FD_180950 | JGI IMG/M metagenome (GOLD analysis project Ga0247758, IMG submission 180950) | Plant litter microbial communities from Arlington Agricultural Research Station in Wisconsin, United States - UWRJ-L156-409C-4 | ecosystem: Environmental > Terrestrial > Plant litter >... | reverse complement strand
GAGAAGAGGGGGCAGCCGAGCCAGAAGGAGGCGAGGGAGATGAGGGCGCGGAGCCAGAGGGTGGGTTGGTTGGGCGGGAGGGAGGCCGCGCCGAGCGAGAGGATGATGGTGTTTCCTGGAAGGAGGGAAGGGAGGGGAGGTGGTTAGCTGTGTCGAGATGGGGAGAGCTGGGACGGGGGAGGGGGGGATTGGGGTTGGCGGTTGGTGAAAAGAGGGCGCACCAGTTTGCATCGAGGCGAAAGCGCCGGTCGCGTTGAAGGCGACGCTGTCGCAGAGCCCGGAGACGGCGCAGAGCACGAGGAGCGGGAGATCGGCGTGTCGGAGTTCGATGTCTTTCTGCAGACGGGCGAGGAGCCCCTGCGGCGGAGAGTTGTTTACATCGCTGTGTGTTTCGCGGGACGGCGGGAGTTGTTGTTTGGGTTGCGTGGGCGTTGTCGCTCCAGATGCGGAGGACATGGTAGTCGCGGGAGACATCAGCATTTTGGAGGAGCCCCCGAAGGTCGGCGTCGGAGAAAGTGAAGTCCGCGCCAATTGAACTCTGAGCTTCGATGGCCACTTCCCTGTTGTACAGGTTTCCCAATTTCAGACTGCGTCAACGGATCGGACAGACACGATTTTTGGCTGGGACAGATTCGCCACCTTATATCCCAAGAGACAATGAGTCAATGGTGAAGGATCCCAGAAGAAAAAATCTTCGCGTCAGGACGTCGATATTTCACCATCTTTGCTTTTTGCTACGTCACAGCAGGGGGTCTAAGACAAGTTAGAGGTCCCACACTCGTTCCTCACTCAGCCAAGCAGATCAACACTCAGCGCGGGATGAGCCCACGCGCCCCGGCCCCCGTGCCGATGGGGTGCCCCCGAAGAGAACCAACGGTCCGGAGCGTCACACCATCTCCCTGCAGCGCGGCATGGCCGAGATATCGACCGAGGCCGCTGGAACCCCAATTGCCGATTCGGAGAACTCGGGAAGGAGCAGCCTGAACCGCCCTCGGCGATGTCGCTCAGCTCAGCTCCCTCTTGGCGCACGCTCACCACCACACAGCAAAACCGTATAACACACGGCGAGCACATCGACCACAGCCATCATACCACCAGCGGCAATTGAACTTCCTTGCAGATTAACAGCTCTCATCTATTCTGTCTACATCTGTCTAAAACACCACGGTCCGCGACCCGTTCAAGAACAGCCTCCGCTCGGCATACCACTTGACCGCAGCCGCCAGCACCTGGCTCTCGACATTGGACCCCTCGTCCACCAGCGCCTTGGAGCTCATGCTGTGGTCGACGCGCGCGACGCGCTGCTCGATGATGGGGCCCTCGTCCAGATCGGCCGTGACAAAGTGCGCCGTCGCACCAATAATCTTTACACCCCGGTCGTAGGCCTGGTGGTAGGGCTTCGCGCCCTTGAAGGACGGCAGAAACGAGTGGTGGATGTTGATGATGCGGCCACTCATGGCCTCGCACAGCGTCGGGCTCAGCACCTGCATGTAGCGCGCCAGCACGACGAGCTCGACGTTGTGAGCCTTGACCAGCTCGAGGATCTGGCCCTCCTGCGCGGCCTTGGTCGCCGCCGTGACGGGCAGGTGCTGGAACTCGATGCCGTAACTGGCCGCCAGGGGCGCAAAGTCCGGGTGGTTGCTGACAATGACGGGGATCTCGATGGGCAGCTGGCCGGTCTTGGCGCGGAACAGCAGGTCGTTGAGGCAGTGGCCGATCTTGGACACCATGATCAGCACGCGCGTCTTCTGCGCCAGCGGCCGGATGTCGTAGGCCAGCTCGGTGAAGGCCGTCGCCAGCCCGTCAAAGGCCGCGCGCAGGTAGTCGGGCGAGGGCGTCGGCGTCGGGCCGAAGTGCACGCGCATAAAGAATTTTTTGGTCGTGGGGTCCGAGAACTGCTGCAGGTCCAGGATGTTGACCTCGGCATCCGCAAACACCCCTGTCACCGCGTGCACGATGCCCGGCTTGTCGCCGCACGACAGCGTCAGGTAGTGGTCGTTTGTCATTTTGGCGGTGTTGTAGTTTGGGGGGAGTGAGTGAGTCAATGCCTCCTTCCTGCCCCGCGGGGGATGTGTCCACTTGGCGAGCCGCTCACCTCAAACGGGACCCCTCCTCACACGCTCGTCACCGCGGTGGAGACCGAGATCGGCCGCCGTGGGTGGGGTTAGGGTTGGCGCTGGTCCGTCCCGCCCCGTCCCGGAAGGATGGGCGCCGCGTCCTTTGCGGAGTGGCATGGCCCATTGACGGGAGATGCTGGTCAGCGGTGACAGTAAAGATCATCCGTAAAAGGGCAACAAAAAAGACCAAGGCCCTCGTGCTGACTGAATGATTTATCTAGGCTATGTTTGACGGGGCCCCTCCGGTGCAAGACAAGGGCGATTCTGAAAAGGTACGCTTGTTTTGGTAGGCTTTAGGTGTTGCATATTATATTGGCATCCCTGTTTGCTTCTTGATATTCTTCCTGACCTCCCGCTATCACCGTTTTGGCCACAGGCTTGGTTGCCTGCCTGAGCACGCATTGCGACGGACCCTAGTAGAGTAACTCGGGCAGCGGGAAGGGGTCTCCTTACCAGCGATTGGGCCGATAGCTGGTATTCTACTGATACATTTAAACGTGGCCCATTCCAGGCCACCGTAACGAAGGAATGGAACAACGCTCTTCTGCGCAGTATTTAGAGTCGCTGGAAACTTCCAGTTTCCAACTCCCTGACACAATTAGAACGCAGCTTTCCATCGTTGAAAGCCTCTCCATTGTGCGCAAGCAATTCATGAGTTTGACCCTTAATCACGTCACAGAAAGTCTGCCCTTAAAGAGGAGCGGGAAACCGCTGGTACATGATTTGTTAGTAGACTGGGCGCAGCTGGCTCGACGCAAGACGAGGCCGAAACTACGCAGACCGAAGCTTTGAGGAGTCGGCAGAAGCAGACACCCTCTCTTGGCGGGCAGAGGGTAACGTGACCGGAGGAGGCACGACTGTTGAGGGAGGCCAAGGGTATATCGGATGGACGCTCACATGAACAGAAAACGATCATAGCTGAGTATGTGGACAGCTATGACTTTAACGAAGAGTTGAGATGACTGCTATTACAGTTTATAAGCGTACCGTGGATTATAAGGAGTCAGGTCACTGATAAGTAGGTGATTCAGCAATTAGTAGTAAGATAGATAATCTAGTCTAAAGGAGCGCTGCAGGTATAAGGGCTCACGAAGTATTTATAAGCTTAAGTTGTTAGAATATATCACTCTTATTATTACGACCTGCACTCGACACAGGCCTCGAGAGGACTGGCGCGAGTTAAGACAGAACGTATGGCAGGACGCCAACAGGTAAGGGGCGTTCCGAAGACGGCTTGTTGAGCTAGCACTCCTAGACGGGGGTTCAATGTCACTGTAGGTCGTTGTCACTATAATGCTCAGAGGTGAGTCTGAACAGTAGGACACAAATGAACAATTGAATATTAGCGTGAGGAACCGGAGTCCCTCACGGTGGTTGTGGGCACAACCATGACTATCTATACTAACTAACTGGGAGGTACTTCGTACCTTGCTCGCAGCGTCGTAAGTGCTTGTTGTGCGAGCACTCTGCGTCGCGCGAGCACTTTGCTCGTGAGGTTTCTCCTGCTCGCGATGCGAGCACTCGGTATGCTGCGAGCAGCACCTTATTGGTCGTAGGAGCTTCGGGTCTTTGCACCCCTGGCCCAGTGCGCCTGGACGGTGTGCACCGTCTTCCCGCACTGTTCCTTCTGCGGGGGATTCGTCGGGCCGCCCCGGCCCAAGCGACGGCCTGCAGGGTCGTCACACTTATAGGCCTTTTAGACTTATTAGGCTCTGGAATATAGTGGCTTATACGTTATAGTTCTTCACTGGGAATACTAAACAGCCCTGTAATACAAGGCTGTAAACAACTATTATAATAGGCTAGTTAGGCTTTATAAGGCTTATTGCAGTTGTAGGTGCAGTTGTATTATTTCTACCACTTATATACCCTCCGGGCTGTAGTTAGGGCCCCGCACGCCACCTAGAGCTCGTACGGTAGCCGGTGAATTCCGTAAAATGTGACGGACCCGCAGGTCGCTAGTTAGGCCGGCGCGGCCCGACGAATCTTTAGTCATAGTTACGATCAGGATGTCCCCAGCAGATCATGTTACAATATTAGGGGTTTGCATTATAGGGTTGCCCTTACTAATTGATTAGTTAGGTCTGTCAAGCCTCAGCGACCAACTTAACACCTTTTAAGGAGGAAAATAAAAGGGAGCGAAGAAGAGCGTTTAGAACAATAACTCTTAGCTAACTATTGAACTGGTGCGGTGACGTAACAGGGAAGAAACCACAAAGAGAACCACACTTACAGAACGTTGCAGTTAGCTTAGAAGGCCGACTCCCAGACTACTGGTCTTCCGATCGGAGGGACATAAATGTAATTGACGTAGAAAAGCAGATACGCACTTAGTATGGAACAAGACTTAGTTAGTGATGGTGCCTAGCATGAAACGGAGCCTAGCATGAAATAATAAAGGAAATGCGACCGTGAACTAAGTTATCTTCCTTCGATCAGAGGGCTAGAATGTCACTGGGCTTTAAATGGGAGGTTTTCGTGGTGAAATCGTCGGATAATGAATTGCAGGAAGCACGGTTCAAAGAACCGCGCGGCGCAGCCCCTTTTTAACGGTGGCACGCGCCAGAGAACGTATCGCTATATACAAAAACGGCTACAGTAATATTACAGAGCCTAAAAAGAACGACAGGGTCGGCCTGGACAAACGCCCTGAGTCACTATATTAAATGTGAAGATATTACAGACCAGACACCAGGCACAAAAAGGGAGGCTACCCCCAGTACGCTTAACTGTCAGATATAAAAAAACTTGAAAGATATATAATAGGTAAGCAGTGGTGCATTATTATAAATTATATTAAGGATGAGAATATAATATCAGGACTTAAAGCCGAATTTACAGCCAATTAGACGTTATTAACTCCCCCATACGGCGTCATATCTCCGTGTACAGATACGGCGCAGGTAAACTTTAGACCGAACAATAGGAGATAAACCAAATGCACTAGAGGTATTAGAGGAGCGGGGGATAGGAGTTAAGGGGGCGGACTTTTAGAGGGTATAACTTCAACGCTCCTCACCTGCGTAATGCCCCGTTTATCCGTCTCCTCAACACGGGCGTCCATGCGCTTCACCTCAGCCACAATCTGACCAGGGTCCAGGGTAAGATGGTATGATAGTGTGCAGTTGCTGCCAGGGCGTGACTGCTGCCGCCGCAGCCGGAGCATGTTGGAGCTTAGTGGCCAATGGTGGGCGTGGGCTGATAGGGCTTGTGCAGGTAGTTGAACACCCCAGTGGCAATCGCTGCGGAGAATAGCCTGATGATGCGAGGCCTTTCGAGCAGTGGCGCTCCATCAGATGCTTTGACAAGACTGGCAAGAAGTGCGAAATGCGCCGCCGTCAAACGCTACCTACTCAGACTTGCCAACTCAATCTTCGTTCTCCGCATTACGAGGAAGCAGACCCCATCTCCGGGACATCATTCACTGAGTGAGGTATAATGTCATCTAGCATCGACGAGAAGTTCAGCCTCTACGAGAGTTGCCCGTCCGAGGAATCTCTACGGGAAATCATCCGCGCCCTCCGGGGGCTCATCGACTCGGAAAAGACAGCCAGCAACTTAAACAAGCTAGGCTTTTGTCTGCTCAACTTATTCTCCCACAGCGGCAACGATGCAGATCTCGATAGCAACATCTCGGTTCTCCAGGAAGCACTGAGTCTTGCATACGACGACACGGCGGCCAAGGGTAAGGCATTCTCCAACCTCGGCGATGCCTTCCAGCGGAGATGGGAACAACGCAAGTCAACGGAGGACCTACGCAGCTGCGTCTCGTCTCGTCGCAATGCGGTGAATTTGACACCTGTTCTGGACCGATCCATCGCCGACAAGCTTATGGATCTTTCAGACACGTTAAGCACGAAATACGAAGAACTTTCTGTCGAGGCTGACTTGGCGGAAGCGATTCATGTCCAGCGTTTTGCTATTCTTCTTCCGCAGGACGGCGGGCTGTGCCCCAAGCAAACGGATGGAGCCCACGTCCTAGCATCCCTCCTTGAAGACCAATTTTGGAAATCAATGAGTTGGCACGCTCTTGACGAAGCCTTTCTCTGGAAAGCCAAATTGGTGGGGCAGCGTGAACTGCAACGCCAAGAGGACTTCCACAATCACGCTCGGGGTCTCAGCGTTTGTCTACTGGACAGATATAAGCTGCACCATCTCCCCGGAGATCTACACAACGCTATTACCTGGGCCAAGGAAGCAGTCTCACACCTGAGCCACTCAGATGAGAAACTACTCGAAGACAGCGTACCAACTTGCTGTTTGTCTTCAATACGAATGGGAGAGAGCCGAGGAGCCAAGCACTCTCGACGACGAGATGCACTGGTACGAAGAGTCACTGAAGGGCCTGGAGCCAGGAAGCACGGTGAGCAATCACAGACACAACCTCCTGGGCGTTGCGCTCTGTCAGAGGGGCGATATCTCCAAGTTGGCGCACGATATCGAGTCTGCCGCCGATCACGTCATGGCAGCTAGAGACAGTTCAGAACCTAGGAGCGATGAACATGTCCGGGCGTTGAATAACCTCAGCAACATTTTCGAATCGGCAGTTACAATCAATCAAATGCAGCCTCACGCCAACGGCAGTGGAAGGTGCGGTACAAGCAGCAGAACTTGCGCTGGAGCTGAAACCTGGTTCTGACCTAGCGCTCTATAACTTGTGCAAGGCCAAGGGCCTTCAGTATGAGCGGACCGGAGACCGGGAAGCACTGACAAGTACCTCGGTCTGGCATTAGAAATGGCTCACAAGAAACCTTCGCCACGGAATCTCGGGTTGCTCGGCATTGCGCTCGTTTGTAAATTCCATGCGACCGGCGCGGTGGAAGCGCTCGATGAGGCTATTGAGGCAAGTCTCAAGTCGATCCACTCAGGGGTGGGGAAGTCGAGCGATCTCAGCAAACGCTTGATAACCCTTGGAAACACTCTTCCGCCCAGAACACAGTGGAAGGGCACGAGAGAAGACATGCTCAGGGATATCTCCGATTCCATTCACCATCTCCAACGTGCCTCTCGCATCATGGAGCGAAAAGGTGACAACCAGTCCGCTTCGCGTACGGTGAAGCCGGTCGGATATGATGCGAACTTGGCGTACGCGCTCATGACGAGATATGACATCCTGTGAGCCAGGAGTGATATCGACGAGGCAATCCGTCTGTTCAAAGCCGCTATAGCCACCGCAGAGTCCAGGGAACCTGACGTCCTGAGCGCGCAACACTCCAACCTCGCCTCAGCTTATATGAAGAAGTTCCTGTCGACAAAGGAGAGAACGCATATCGACTTGGCAGCAGTCCACGGGGAGAATTCGCTCGACGCTGCTTCGGAGTCGGATCCACGGTTGCATGTCCGGTGCAACAATCTAGCTATGTCGTTGCACCGTCGGCTTCAGGCCGGATTCTCAAGCTCGATGCTTGATGATATCACTCGAGCAATTGGTTTGCTTGAAAGGGCGTCGAAACTCGCCGGAGACGGCAGCGCATCGAGCTCAGGATATCTCAACAACATAGGCTTGGCAAGGCTGAGCAAAATAGAGAGCTTCGGTGACTCGGATGGGACAGGGGTTGAGAAGGCCATCAAGGAATTCTCCACGGCTTTGACTCTGGTCCGAAGTACAAGCCCCCTCTCAGGCGGCATCATGCTCAATCTCGCTCGAACGTGGCGCAGAAAATACGAGCAGGACGATTCGAAGATCGACGACGATATAAAGAAGGCTATAGCATTTGCCCAGGGGGCTGTCAACAGCCCGTCGGCAAGCTTGAAAACACGGATCAAGGCCGGCTACCTGGGAGGCTTATGGGCTACCCAGATTGCTCGCTGTAACGAAGACCGGCAACAAGCAGCGCAACTGCTCAGAGCGGCTGCTAATCTGATACCCCTGTTGTCACCGCGACACATGGCGCTCAAGGACCGGATCCGAAACCTCGCAGAGTTCAACGCCATGGACATCACGGCGGACGCGGTAGCCGCGGCCCTGGATGCAGGCTCCTCCGGTGAAATCGCCCTTCAACTTCTTGAGTCATCGTGGGAAATCTGATGGAATGCCGCTACGACCTGTCCAGCCTCGACACTCCCCATCCCTCCCTCGGAAAGCGCTTCAAGGAGCTTCAGGAGGCATATCGCCAAGCTAATGAGCTGGCCAAAGTATTCACGTTCATAAAACCCGTAGGAGTTGCCACGCGTGCGACTGCGACTGACGCGATGGACCCCTACCACCTTCGTCTCTCCCGCATCAAGAATCGGATACGAATTATCCTTGTGGAAATCCGCTCCCACAATGAATTCAAGCACTTGATCCTCACCACATACCTAGCGGACGATTGGCGTGAGGGCGACTTGAGGGGCGGATACATCATCGCCATCAACGCGAGCCAGATCCGCTCAGACGCCTTCCTCATCCACGACGGCCAGGTACCCCTTCTGCAGCTCGAGGATCTAGACTACAGCGAATTGTGCAACCGAGATTCGGATCTCAGAGACGCTCTAGATGAGCAGTCCAGGGATCCGACAACGGCCAAGAGGGGAATTGGTTGACACGATGGGCTGGCTTTGGGACATGTGCGGGAAGCCAACAGTCGCAGGGATCTCAGTAGGGAATCTGCGCGACTCACCCGTCCGACCGCGCGTATTGTGGATGCTCGGAGGGGTCCTCGGGCGGCTCCCCCTTCACGCCTGCGGGAACTACAGCGAAAACGCGGCTGGGCAGTGGAAATACCAAGGTGGCATGGCTGACTCCGTCGTGTCATGTTATATCTCCACCCTCAAAAGCTTCTCGTTTGCTCGGCGACAAGCAGCCAAGCTCCGGGGGGAGGCGGCTGCTGGAAAGGCCCTAGTTGTGGGGGCGACGCTCGCGGGGATGGAAGGCGAGGCCAGGGAGGTCGGGATGCTGCTCGGAGACAGCGACACCAGCCAGGTGCTGCTAAATCCGTCCTTTGCGGACATGATGGCGGCGCTGCCCGTCAGCTCCATCTCCCAATTCGTATGCCACGGAATCTCGGATGCAAAGACTCCGATCCGGAGCTTTCTGAAGCTGCCCGACTACAAGACGAACCCTCTGAATGTCGGCGCTCTCATGGCTCTCAAGATGAGCTGTGGTCTGGCGTACTTGTCAGCCTGTGAGACCGCGGCGTCGAAACGGGGAGAGTTGGTCGATGAGAGCCTACACTTGTTGAGCGGGTTTCTCCTTGCCGGGTGCCCTCGGGTGGTGGGTACTTTGTGGGGGATACCCGACGGACAGGCCGTTCGAGTCGCGACAAGTTTCTACCGGCGGCTTCCTTGGAAGGAAGGCCGTCGTTGGCTACGAGGATGCTCCTGGGTACTTTGCACAAGACGCTCTGTGAGATGCGAAGCTCATTAGCGGAGATAAAGGACCCACTTGTTTTGGCGGCGTTTGTTTATTATGGCGTGTAAGGAGATCCGGGGATGCGGTATATAGGGTATCTTGCTGTGATGAGGTTTTGCGATGGGCTCCGTCAGGCAGACGGGATGTTCCTTCACCATCTCCCTCTCTTTCCATATTCATTCTTAGAATCCCCATACTCGGGCTCATACAGTCCAGCTTCGTCCCCTCCCAGGCCCCGAACATACTCCCAGCCTCTCACGCTCTTATTCGCGTAATATGGCGTACTAGCCGGGCTGGTCGGCATCGGCCAGTCTTCTTCACCAACCACAACCCTTGGCGTCCTATTTCTCGGACCCAGGTTCCCCAAGCCCCCATACTCCCGCTCAAACCCTGCCCTTGAAGGTGATGGAACTCTTCCCTGGTACCCCTGGACGCCCGCTCTCAACCCGGGCGGTCTCAGCGATGACCTCCCATCCCCCGACCAGTTCGGGGGCCCAACCTCATCCGCTCGGAGCTCTCTCTCCCTGGCCACCTCTGCCTCCGTCTGACCTCCGTGCACCTCTTTGTTGTACTCCTCAAAGTGATGCGTCAGCGCATCAAAGATCCTAAACTGCTCCGCGCCCAGCCGCGGCGGCGGCACCTCCGCCGCCGGGTCGTGTTTCCTGATGCTCTCGGCTTCCGCCGCGGCGTCCGCATACGCCAGCGCCCTCACCACCTGGAACGCGTTGCGGATCTGCCTCCCGTTCCACTGCGCCGAGCCGCGCGGCGTGAAGCGCAGAATCTCGTCGTCGTCGATCACCATCCGCTTGCGCCCCGCCGCGCTCTGGTGCTCGGCATCGATCTTGCGGAGGCGGTCGAGGTTCATCTGCCAGATCTCCATGGCCTGCGTCTTGGTCAACGCGATGGCCTCGGCCGTGGCGGTCTTGCCAACGCCGGGGACGCCGTGGAGGAGGATGAACAGCCCGGAGCCCTTGCCGCGGATGAAGTCCTGGGTCTTGGAGCCGCGGCCGTGGCGCTTCTCGTCGGCTTTCATCTGCAGGTGCCCGCGGACGCGGTTCCTGTGCAATCAAGTAAACACAAGTAAACCATTCACCTTCCAGTCGCCCGCCTAACAAGCGGTTTTCACCACGACAAAATCGACAGCCTCCTCGACCGTGTGACCCGCAGTTCCCAACAAGTCCGCACCTTTGCCGAAATTATAACGGACATAACCCTCACCACAACCCATCAAACGGTCCTCTCCAGCCATCAAATAACCAAAGACATCCACCTCCAACTCGCCGAGGTCAAGCAGCTCCAAGTCTTCCTCCAAGACACAGTTGACGCCCTCTCGGGCAAAAACGGCCTCCTCAATTTCATCATGGAATCTCTCAACAGTAGGTTTCCCCCTTGTCTCTTGTGTCT